>Ga0123355_10017039_pt1 | contig 11469 bp, 5 predicted proteins | sample TergutEmb28metaG_3_FD_89872 | JGI IMG/M metagenome (GOLD analysis project Ga0123355, IMG submission 89872) | Embiratermes neotenicus P1 segment gut microbial communities from Petit-Saut dam, French Guiana - Emb289 P1 | ecosystem: Host-associated > Arthropoda: Insects > Digestive system > Gut ...
ATTTTTTATATCGTCTTTTTTTTTTCCCCCCCGCTATTAATTTTTTCTCTTCTCCCTATTTTTTTTTTTTTTTTTTGTTTCTCCCCCCCCCCCCCCCCCCCCCGCTCTCTCACAACTCGCTCTGTCTGTCCCACACACACTCTTTCTTGCTTTGTCTATGAGATTCAGTAACAACAAACATATCTTCTTCTCGTTGGACATGACGGCCAGAGACTATCATCGATGCTCTAGTCTTGATCGCCAAGTCGGTCTCAGGGACAAGATCGACAGAGTGGCCATCAGTTGCAGAGTGATTGTGACTTCGACCTGTGAGTCTTAAAACTACCGTAAATGAGGATGCATTTAGATGTGCTGAATCTTTTATGTTTGTAGCTACAGAAGTGCAGTAATTTTTACATAGAGTTGAACTAGGTTACAACGACGTCGGTTGGTGCGACACCAGTGTACAGCGTTACACATTCTGTGGTATACTGCGTTTCAAATGTAATTGCACACGCGCAGAAACCAGATTTCGTCTTTCGGCGAAAAGGACGAGTCCATCTAAATCGACAGGGGCGTCAGTTCAGTCGACTACTGGCAGCCGAGGTGAGTGCATCAGCGGTAGTAATGCTGGATACACCATGTTTCGAGGTAGTGTGAAGGGTACTGGCTACCCACTCCATTCGCCAATTTCCCCTTCAATTCCATTACCGTGCGTCACCGTGTGCCAACACGTTTCAACTGGACAACTAATTCCCCACAAGCCACACACTTTTCTTCCTCGCTTAGTACGACATACGTAAGTGCGTCCCACCTCGGATACAACGATACTGTCAGTCATCAGGCTCCCTACAATATTCCAAGAAGTAGGTTGTTTTGATTACTCTACCATCTCCTCGTCTACGCCTTCAGGTAGCTCCATAAATTCCAGGCCTGGAAAATGAAAACTGCAAATATAATTCACTTTTTACTTGAAGTTGCCCCCCTACAGTTTTACTGCTGCACTTAACAGTAGATCAGGTACAGTAACTAATAGAAGAAGGTCTAGAGCGTCGAAGGAAAACTGAGTGACACGACAAGTAGAAAATAAAAAAGAGTAGGCTGTTGTGTGTGGGAATTTGGTCCGTGAATTATAGATCCAAATAATATTGAAAACCAGAACCAAAATTATTGTCGCGTTTTAACAACACCAACCGAGAATGAATCAATTTTGTAAGTGTGAACGAAGTGACGTCGATGAGGCGTTGCTTAAATGGTTTAAGGAAGAGAGAAGTTACAATGTACCTGTGAGCGGTCCTCTTCTCACGTTGATTTTTGTTAGCCCTAAACTTTAATTTTAATTTATTAAAATTTATTACCTATTAGCGTGGGGACCGCGGTAGCACAGTGGTTAAGGTACTGTGCTACAAATCGGAAGGTCTCTGGTTCGATCCCAGCTAGTGTCAATGGATTTTTCATTGACATAAAATCCTTCTGATCGCACTATGGCCCTGGGGTCGACTCAGCCTCTAACAGAAATGAATACCAGGAATATTTCCTGGGGGGAAAGGCGGCCATGCGTAAGGCTGACAACCTTACCACCATCCTGTGCCGTTGTCATGAAATCTGGGAACCTTAACTTCCTGGAACCTTTTACCTCTTAGCGTAAACTTGTATGGAAATTTATAGTTACACGAAAATATATATATATTTTTTTTTGTAAATTTTAATTTATATTTCAAATCATAGCGTTAACTTTAGCAATATGCTAACACGCCTGCATTTTCCATGAAATGTTTCCCTCACTTTTACCATATACCTGTCTTAGAGCGATACTCTTTTATAACGACAAAATTTTCCTTCGATGACATTTTAACCGGGTTCCACTGCATTTATAAAAGAAAGAAGCAGAACATCGTAGGTCTGTATTGTAACTACCCCATGCGGTGGACACCCGAAGAAAAGGTTTCAAATTATGAAGGGTGAAAAGAAATGTTATTTCCGGCAACCTCCACACCCGTTCAGACGGCCACCAAGTCTCCTATCCAGCAGGTGTTGTTGGCTGTTTTTGGACCGTGGATTGTAAATCTTTACATTTATTTCCATAAAGTTCCGTTATTTAAAAATGTGTGGAGCTACACATCTACTTCTCCACGCGTATTCACAGCGTGGCTCTATTAGGATAGGAGTGGAACAAGTACACATTTTTTTTAATGGAATACATCCAATTGTGTTAAGACATTAAGATTGATGTATATATTACCGTCAAACCTTTTAATATTATCACCAATAAACGCTACATGTTGAGGTCCTTAAGGAACCAAAATATGAGATTTAAAACTTACGTTTTGTAGCGTGTTTTTAGTGTTTTAAGGCCCGAAATATGTAGACTTTATTGACGAAAATGTAATGAATTATATAATAGAATCTTTTGGTATTTATTTGGTAAATTTCTGTAAATTATTGTACATAGATTTCTCTCCCTTGGCAACGCAGAGGAAGTCGTGGATGCTGTCAGCAGTTTCAGGTAGCTTGAAGCTTCACGCGATCTACGTCATGGTGCGCGGTCTATTTTCCTGGTCTATGGGGAGAATAGTGACGATGGACTCAATCAGGCCATGGGAACAAAGGTCGAGCGTCGTACTAATTTATAAAAACCCTGCACTGTAACGCTAGGGTGTCTTACGGTTCCAGCTTTCGGCGTGATAACTTGATTTTTGCACGTGTGCATCTCAGTGGACGCATGTTGAAATTATTTTGACAATAATTTTATTTGGTAATACGATGCTCTGTTCGTACACCATACAAGGTAGGTGTTGATGTGATTTGTGGAAATTTATAACGTCAGTATTTACCATTATTAGTGAAGGCAACTGAACAGTTTCTGAACGGATTAGAATTTACCGTGTAACTGTGTGTATTGCAGTAAATAAATGCTGAACACCAATATACCGTTTTATGAATTTTATATATTTTAACTTCTTATTACACAATTTGTATAACACATTTTACAAGACAATGACCCAATCTTATATATCCCACTGTTGTAAACACAATTTGCACGTCACACCCTTTGAGACAAATGATTAAATTTTATGTATTCCATGGATGTAAACACGATGGGATCCCAAAGTGTGCATAGCATCTTGTGACGTAAATGACAAAAATAGGCCTGAAGATGACTATTTATAGTCGAAATATGTAGCCTATGTAAATGCCTTGAGTAATAAAGTGGTTGTGCTGACGTACACTCTTTAGTATTATATTGCAGTAAGGTTTATATGACTATTTTATTTAAGTGCCTGTGCGTTGTTGGGGGAACTCGTATACAGTCGTGTGGCACTGATGTGCAGTAGGTTGATAGAATATTTGTGTTAATAAGCAGAACAGTAAGTGCCTTAATGGGTCAGTGAGCGGCTGATTATATGCAGCAACTCCAAACGTATAAAGATAAATCTTTCCCTGTAACCTGTCATGATGGCACAGAGGGAGGGTAGAAGTATAGCTCTACTCTTTCTTTAAACTCGGCTCTAAATGGCAGTTGGGTGTTCAACACCACGCCCCGGCAGCTTGTTTCTCGGGAAAGAAATCGTGCCCCATTTTACAGGAGGCTGGGTGGACCCCAGAGCCGGTCTGGACGGGTGCGGAAAATCTCGCCCCCTACGGGGATTGAACCCCTGGACCATCCAGTCCGTAGCGAGTTGCTATACCGACCGAGCTACGCCGGCTTAAACTCCAAATTTATAGAAAAAAGTTTGTAACATATGAGCTAATTATCATCTTACTAGAGCATTTTGTGCTCGCTCTTTGAAAGACATATATCCAGTTGAAGCCTTGCCACTCTATATATGTTTTCTTAAGTCTCATTTAAATATTTTTCTCCCCACTACACCTATGTTTTCCATGTGATGTCTTCCGGTAATTTGTTTCTGGTATTTTCATATTTTTTTTTTATTCTTACAATACGCCCAACAGTCTGACGCATTTATTATCAATAAAAATTCTTTCTCCGTTATAATTCTGTAAACATGCGCGATTTCGTAAGTATCGCTATTGAGGAGGGACTATGGTTTTTATAGCTTTCATAATGGAATCGTCGGACGACATTCCTTCGTATCGTAGCTGTATTGCGGGTAGCGTTTCGGCACTTTCCTGGTGCGGATGACTTCGTTGTAAACCCTTGCTGACTCCTTGGCTATCCGAGTTCTTGCAGGATCACTGAAGTTAACATAGACTAGCCCAAAACAACCCCTGTAAAAGAATGAACAAATTTAATCTGAATATTTTGTTGCAAATGTCGATAGGTTTTCCTTTCTTCTCACATTTATCACACGGGTCAGCTTTGTAACAATTCTTAGTAAACGATTGCTGCACTGACAAAGACATCGAAATACCACATCGAATTGTAGCCAGTCCTTTATGAATTTAGTTCCCACTTCTTAGGAAACAAGCGGTGTCTCCATTATCAACAGCATGCGTGTAATGTTTTTCCGATATATAATCAACTTTTTTCTGTTAATCGCAAGGAATTCCTATCTGTAAATATGGGGTGGCTGGTTAACGCCACTTCCCAATCGTTTCACCGCCAGGAAAGAAATGCAGTACCCATTCCACAGAAGGCTGGGTGGGTCCCAAAACCATTCCGGACGGGTGCGAAAAAAAATTATATCCATTGGGATTTGATCCCAGGATCGTCCGGGTCCTAGCGAATCGCTACATCAAACTAGTACTTAGGTTAAAAGAAACGGAAGCCAAACCTCCACTTCCCTCTACGTGTTCGCGACATGCATATGGCAAACCTATTTTAGTTTATTACCATTTTTTTTTTAATTTTCGGCCAATTAAAATAGAAAATTGTTTAATTTTATTTCTCTCTCTGTCCTTATTTCTCGAAACAGAAATATGTGTATTTTCTTTAGCATTTTATATCAACGATCTTAAAAAGTTACCTTAACGATATAAGTGAAGTGACTCTCTTATTATATTGAACCCTGTAAATTGCACTCCTGATTATCCGTTAAAGTTTAATTCTGGCAAGTGCGGGCACAGACAGCCGATTCGGACACCTCTTCCCGGCAGGTCTGTCCAACACATACATAAGGCATATATTACCCTAGCTTCACGCGTGCGCTACCGAGGAAACTTACTGCACAATGTATGGCATTTTACTGTCCACACTTACTGCACAATGTATGGCAATTTACTGTCCACACTTACTCATAGCCTTCCTCCCACTGAAAGTTGTCAATCAGGCTCCAAGCAGTGTAGCCGATTACTTTACATCCATCTTCATACATTGCCTTCAGCAGCTCTCGGAGGTAGTTCTGTTCGAAAAAAACGCATAGTTATCATATTTGTCTTGCAATTTGAAATTCATCATTCTCTCACCTTGAAAACAGTGATGAGCAACCCTTGGACCTCCGGACTTGTACAGTACCTGCGGACCCAAGGGTTTTTAAGCGCATTGTACTCTCGCCAATACATCAGAATGAAATACAAGTTTCTGAATCATTTGTATACGTGTAATTCACACACATGATTAAATACAGGAAAAACTTGATGTTTCGACGGACTTTTTCGTAACTGCATACAAATATTTTATGTTGGAATTCTTCTAAGATTGGACAGTAGGACAATTCTACATCCTCTGTAGGCTAAGTTGTCAGTATGCCCTAATAACAATCAGTAAACATGTATTTCAGTCATCAGTTTATTTAATGAAAACGTATTAATTAAAAATTTATCAGTGACAATGAAACAATATCAAGCTTTCCATTTTCGCTTTCCTTCCTTTAAAGTAATGTGAGTCCTAAAAATTAAAATGTATTCTTTTTGTGTGCTAATTTGTTATTGCAAAAGAAATTATCAATAATTTTATTCTCCAAGTCGGTTAATACACAGTAATTTTTTGAAGAAACAACAGCGTGACCTTAACAGTTGGTTTATGGCCAACAGTCTCTGGGTATTTTTAAATGGCCCTTGTGCAAAAAAAATGTAGCTTTTTGCTGTGTAGATGACCTTCCGTCAGAAGCTGAAATTCAGTGATACCTCTAACAATAAAGATGAAGATTTTTTGTAAGTTTCAATTAAATCGTTATAATTCTAAAGTCTGCATACCTCATGGAGGAAATGGTCTTATTTTAACATTTAATGTTTGTCTGCTGCTCTCCATAAGCACAATTTGAATTAATGAACGGCTGTATTACAACATGCTCTTGCTATGATGAAGACTTAACTCACATATTTTCTAATTTCGCTGCATCCTTACTGCCAACTTAGACATGATAGCATGCGTTCTTTGGGAGAGAGAGACAAGCTCCCCTGAAAGGAACAGGCGTACATTTTATATAGTGGAATATTTCCAAATTTATGCTCAAATAACTTTTAGATAGCGAATAAATCATTGCTGAACATCGGACACGTTCTGTATGATACAGCTTAGTACACATCTGTATGATACAGCTTAGTACACATTTGTAAGTACGTTGAAGTCAAATTCGACCAACAAAGCACTGCATCTAATATCCCTCGGTACTCAGTCCGACGAGCATGAAACCTCATTTGATTTGTCACTCTTCTTAACCTTTCTCTGATTGTGTGGTTACATTTTTCTAAGTGGTGTTTTCGTCCAGATTATTTTACCTTTTCCCAGTCCCAGCTTAATGACATGTTTACTACAGACCAGTGTTTCTCAACCGCCGGGCCGCGGCCCGGTACCGGGTCCTGGCATCAGTTATAACGGGCCGCGAGAGAATCTCCTGCAATTGATAACTAATTTAAATGTAATTTTATATTTGTCAACATGCCACACCGTACACATAATTGTACTAGTACTCTTTACGATTATGTCATAATTAATTATTGATACTTATGTTAGTTTAATGTATGAACTTAAAAAAAATTGGAAAGGTACTGACGAGTAAATCTGTTGGGACCGGGCCCTCGTCTTATGGAACAGAATTTACCGGGCCGCGGTCTCACGAAGGTTGAGAAACACTGTTATAGACTTTCTGATATATCAACCACAGTAAATAAGATCGGTGTATTGTTACGTATTAAATTTAAACATTCGCAAAAGAAACACATTCATTGGTGGATTCTATACATATACTGTTTTCGATCTAGGAGTTGAGTCAGCAAATATATACAAAAAAAAGTCCAGTCTGAAATCATGATAACTTACGACGTAATACATAATCCGTCCCTCATCCTGCAGACGGTTATCGCCAGAATAACCGGACTCCGTGATGAATACTGGAGGATTGTTGTATTCTTTCTTGACCCAGCGCAGTACCTTCCTGAATCCCCACGGAGCAACCTACAAGTAACACGTACTCCTTAGTGGTTTTAACTGCTGTGGCTGTTAATATAAAGGCCTGAATGTATCGACCATATATTTAAACCTATAATGTCCAAATATTTGTTCCGTAACTTTTTCCACACCATGTGTTATGGTTTTTTATTGCTACAAATTTGAATTCTTTAATAAGGGCGTGTTTTTCCCCTTTGAGTTATTTTGTCTATTTTCAGTGGTCTGGCTAACTAGAGTAAACACTGCATAATTCGGGTTCTTAAATTAGGTAGTTGTTTCTCCTTCAATCCACGTTACGACTACGGTCCTTCATGCTTAATGGTACTGTCAACCGCTATTAATGGAATTGCATCCATGCTCACCATTACAGTTACACTGCCACAACTTCATCCGCTTGAAGTAGGGAATTGCTCACTCCTATTGTAAGTGTAGTGCCTCTAGTTCTCCGAATACATCAATAGAAGCGAGAGGAATAAATTTAGGGTTTCCGTATTTATAATTTTTAAAAAAATCAAATACACTTTATTCCACACTTCTCAAAAATCGGGACGGATGTGACAGCAAAGTCGTGACTTATCTTCGGACGTATGCCGGAATTTTACAGGAGCTGCTGAAGAAATCCATGATGCGTATAAGACTATATCAACTCCAGGCTATGTTCTGAAACTGGATCTTACGAATATAAAGCAAGAGTGCTGCCCAGTCGATGGTGGTTTATTAAAGATTTGAACCAAGGCCTTTCGGATTGCAAATCAGGAATCCTGCCCACTCTATCGTGTAATTTGGTTAAAATTTGAACCGGGACTTCCCTAAGAAAAAGCGGGCGTCTTATCTACTCGACCGTGGTAACACAGTGGTTAAGGTGCTGTGTTACAAATCGGAAGGTCGCTGATTCAAGCCCTGCTGGTGTCAGTGGATTTTTCATTACCATAAAATCCTTCCGATCGCATATGGCCCTGGGGTCGACTCAGTCTCTAACCGAAATGAGTACCAGGAGTATTTCCTGGAGGTAAAGGCGGCCGGTGCATAAGGCTGACAACCTACCACCATCCTGTGCCGTTGTCACGAAATCTGGGAACCTTCACGTCCTGGAATACTCTGGGCCACTCCAGGTGTGTAAAGGGATTGCTTTACCGTTACCTTTACCTTATCTGCTCTGTCCCTTCCAGCAGCACATTCAGTTAGCTAAATAATGAAATAATAATGCGCAATTTGTGTGCTTGTGCCTGTTTGCGCAGGAACGTAAAATTATCTGTTTGAAGATTTAAATTTGTCTAAATACACATAAAGTGCAAGAATATCCCAGAAAAAAAGAGGTCCGTTGAAGACGCCAATAAAGAGATGGTTGGACGATGTTGAAAATGATTTGAAGAAAATGAGTGATAGAGACTACAGAGAAACAGCTATGGATTGACACGCCTGGAAATTCGTCATTAGGGTGGCCAAGATCCTGCCTGGACCGTACAGCCAGAGGATAAGAACGAAGATTGTATAAAATGCAGTTATACTGCAAGGAAAACCTTCTTTTGATAATAGAAAAATCAACTCATTAGTGTTATTCAGCGAAGTAATTACTCTTTATTCTCAAAATTATGAGAAATCAGTACAGAAACTTCTGAAAATATTGAGTTAGTTAATATCAAAACAAGTGTTGCATACAATAACCGCTCTTCTGTAAACAGTGAATGGCTATATAACATACCCTAAACCATTTGGAACTGGTCGATGGGCAGCTGGGGTCTTGCAAAGTCAGGGCACCAGAGTCGCGCATTCGGGAAGGATCCGGCCCTTCCAGCCCATCCTGTGCCCAGTAAGTTGTGTAATGATTTAGAGCGAAGAAGTCCCACGTCCCTAAACAAAAGACAGTTTAATCACTCACACAGTTACAAGTAGAAGATTTCATGGAGGGTGATACTTCCTCGTATGATTAATACTGAGTAATACTGCCGTGAAAATACACGATCAGCTAAAGAAGTAAACCACTGATCCTTCTCCTAATTGACTAGATCACCAGTCAAATGACTTTCAGCATAGACGCATAAATAAACACTCAACTTGAGGGTTGTTTGACCGTGCATCTTCTTCATGAAATAAAGTGAAATGCCAACTTGATGCAACTAGGTAATTTTATTGATGTATTCTTAGCTCGACATGTTTCAGGTACATACGCCCATTTTCTTCTTCTTCTTCACTTGCCGTTACAACCCTCGGTGTGTTTTGGCCTGCTTTACGATTTCGTTCCACAATCTTCTATCTTTACAATTCTCTCTTCAATTTCTCACTTTAATCTTCTTTGAATCTTCTTCTGCCTGTTCGAGCCATCTCAGTCTTGGTCTTCCTACTGGTCTTGATGAACATGGTTCCCATTCAGTTAGTTTTGTGACAGTTCTTATTGTGTCCATTCTGATTACATGTGCTGCCCACCGTAATCTTTGTGATTTTATAAATCTTACGATAGATTCTTTCTTAATTAGAATTTCCAGTTCTTCAATTGTTTTATTCTCCAGGTTCCATCATTATCTTGTGTTGGTCCGTATGTTTTTCTAAGTACCCTTCTCTCAAATATCAGTAGGCGAATTTGTTCTGTAACTGTCATAGCCCACGTTTCAGAACCGTATGTTACAATAGGTCGTATGACAGATTTATATATCTGCAGTTTACTGGCAGCAGTAAGATCTTCGTTTTTCAGAAGTTTTTTGTATGCAAACAGCCTTCTCTTTCCCGCTTGTATTCCTAGTCTAATTTTTTCTTTTATTAAATTTTTGCTATTTAGTTGCGATCCCAAATATATAAACTGGTTTACTACTTCGTAAGATTTTCCTGCTACTTCAATGTCTTGTTTTATTATATTTGTTTTCCTGGTTACCTGCATATATTTAGTTTTATTTGTGTTTATTATAAGACCCAGTTTTTCTGCTTCTTTTTGTAGTGTTATAGAAGTTTCCTTTAGCGCTTTTTGCGTTCTTGCTATTATGACAACATAGTCCGCATAGGTATATAGTTGTTTAGTTCTTGTACTAATGTTTCTTCTTAAGTCTATTTTTAATAATTATGCTTCCAACACCAAATTAAATAAAACTGTCGACAAGGCATCTCCCTATCTTAATCCATTGTTAATATTAAACACGTCTGTTCTTCCCTGGTATACTTCAACTACTGCTCTTGAATTTGTCAATGTCGTCTTCACTAATCTAATTAGTTTTGTCGGAATTTTCAACATTCGGAAGTTTTCGTACATCTTCGGTCTAATGACTGTATCAAAGGCCTGCTTGAATTCAATAAATTCATTCTGTAACTCTATGCCAAACTCATAGCACTTTTCCAAAATTTGTCTGACTACATGTATTTGATCTATTGTTGATCTGCTGGGTCGGAATCCCGCTTGATATTCACCTAAGAACAATTCTGAATATTTTACTGACCTGTTAGATATCAAACATGTAAAAATTTTATATGTGATATTCAAGAAGGTGATTCCTCGGTAATTACTACATTCTCTACGATCTCCCTTCTTAAAAATAGGGCAAATAATTCCTATTTTCCTTTCTTCCGGCATTCTTTCTTGGTCCCATATTTGCAGCAGGAGGTCAAATATTATTTGTAGTAGTTCCGTTCTGCCGTTCTTTATTAATTCCATAGTTATAGTATCTATGCCCGGAGCCTTCCCATTTTCCATTTTGCTGATGACCTCAATCATTTCCTCATAAGTTCCATCCGGGGCAGGAGGTTGGGCGTGCGGCCGGCGACCGCACCTGTAAGAACCTACATTGCTGAGAAGGCTCAAGAAAATAATTCCGGTAGATGTAAAAAAGGACGATAAAAGCGTGAAAAGGATTACGATATGATAATGAAAGTAGGAAGCTGGAATGTGAGAACGATGCTGCAAGCAGGAAAAATGGCAGAGATTGCAGACGAATTATTGAAATATGACTTAGATATTACTGCACTTCAAGAGATAAGATGGAAAAGTTATGGAAGAATTAGGAAACCAAGATACACCTTCCTATATAGTGGAGCAGAGAAAAAAGGTGAACGAGGTGTTGGATTTATAATTGAGAGATCACTGGAAAGCATAAGCCCATCATCAGGAGCATTAGATGTTGAGTTGCAGCATACGGTTTTCTGCACCGAGTTTTTGGATGGGTGGTGGTCTTCAGAGCCGCTGCGTAGGTCGTGTTTACGTTGCGGATGGTGCACGG
>Ga0123355_10017040_pt1 | contig 11469 bp, 12 predicted proteins | sample TergutEmb28metaG_3_FD_89872 | JGI IMG/M metagenome (GOLD analysis project Ga0123355, IMG submission 89872) | Embiratermes neotenicus P1 segment gut microbial communities from Petit-Saut dam, French Guiana - Emb289 P1 | ecosystem: Host-associated > Arthropoda: Insects > Digestive system > Gut ...
ATCCTACGATGGCATACCGCCTGCCAAGACCGACGATGCCTCTGCCTTGATGAACGCGGCGCGGAACACCGGAGGCTCAATCGGCATCGCGATCGTCTCCAACGTGCTGACGCATCGCGAGCAGTTCCATCAAAGCCGCCTGGTCGAGCACGTGATCCCGTCGAGCGCGCAGTATCAGGACACCCTGAGCAAAGTGACGAACTTCTTCGTGGCGCAGGGCAGTTCGCTCGGCGACGCGCACCAGCAGGCCATTCAATGGATCGGCCAGCAGGTGCAAACGCAGGCATCGTTCCTGGGCTACATGGACGCCTTCTGGGTACTGATGCTGATCTCGCTTGCCGCCGTGCCACTGGCTTTGACCTTGCGCAGGGTCAAGCTCGGCGGTCCGGTCCATATCGGGCATTGACGTAGATGGCACAGCCGGCCCAGGGCTGCCTCTGTGCCGGCTGTCGGTGAATAGCCGAGCCCGCTGGTGACGCTACTTGCGTAACAGCTTGATATCCACTGAAGCCGCCGTGTTTTAGATTCGATGCACCGCCTCGCAACGAAACGACAGTGCTCATTGTCGTTGCAGCACGGCGCTTTCACACAGGCTCCACCCGACCTTGCCGTAAAGGGCGTCGCTGCCGAATCGTCGACTCAGCCCTGGGGATGGTGGGCTGCCCGCGATCGCTGACGTTACCTTGCCGGACTGGGAGCAGGCCAAGTATTCCCGCTTGTAATCGGGCGGCAGGATCTCGACCATCGTTCCGTTCTCGAACCGCACCTCCATGACATGAAATGGGCCCCGATTGCAGTCGATGCGGCAGAGCCTGGCGCGGCTGGGGAACGGGAACTTCGCAGGTCCGGTGCGACAAGCGGGGACGGACCCCGACAAGCACTTCGCCCGTCCTCGCCTCTGCTTATAGATTTTGCGCCGTATCTACACACCCTGTCGAAGAGGATAGCGAATCACAGCTATCAGTCGATCTATTCTCCTACCTGAGCCGTGGAGCTCTTCGCCGCCTCTTCGATGACACGAGCGACGATTTGGGGATGCGAAATGTAGACGGCATGACCGGCCGCCACCGTCGTCACCTTCGCGCCAGACCGTTGGTACTCCCAGCGCTGGAGATCGGGGTTCGCCGCGATATCGTGCGTGGTCAGGATCGCATAGCTCGGCTTGGTGTGCCAAGCCGCCGCAGTCGTCGGAGCACTGAATACAGACTGTGCAATCGGGACCTGCGAATCCGCCATGAACCTGGCCTCGGCGGGAGCCACATCGGCCGCGAACGTGGCGGGGAATTTCGCCGGATCAAGCCGCAAGTAGCCCTCGCCCGCGGGTTGGGGTGCGGTGTTCCGGTCCGGGAACTTCGAGAGGAGCTGACCCGCAGTCTCCCCGACGTCAGGCTGGAGCGCCGCGACATAAACGAGTCGGCTGACTTTTGAATCAGTGCCGGCAATTGAAATGACCGAGCCGCCATAGCTGTGGCCGACAAGCACCACGGGTCCATCCTGCAGGTCCAGGACGCGTTTCGTTGCGGCAACATCGTCTGCGAGACCCGTCAAAGGTTCCTGGACAATTGTGACGCGGTAACCATCCTTTTCCAGGATGTCATGGACCGCGCGCCAACCAGAGCCATCGACAAAGGCGCCGTGGACGATGACGATATTCCGCGTCGCTCCCTCGGGCCTCGGTCCCGCGAAGGCCGTCCCGCTCACCGCGAGCAGAGCGGCCGCCATAATGGCGTAATTTCGTGTCTTCGACATGTCGGTCTCCTTTTCGGGTTTGAATCTGAATGCGCAAAATATGCCTGTGGCGGCGTTTTTGTATTGGCAATATTGCCAAGTTTGATATCATAATTGCCATGGATATCCACGTCCTTGCTCTCAACGGCGTGTTCGATACCGGCTTGGCCGCGGTGCTCGATACCTTCGGCACTGCCAACACGCTGGCGGAGATGACCGGTATTTCCTCGCTGCGCTTCCGGACGAAGGTGGTGGGTCTGCGCAAGACTATCACCACCAAGCAGGGCCTGAGCATGCCGGTGACCGCGGCGCAGCGTGCGCGCGCGCCGGATGCTGTAGTGATGCCTGCGATCAACCGGATCGCGCCGGAGCCGCTGGTTCAGGCGCTAGGCAGCGGCGAGGTGCGCGAAGCAGCCGCCGTGCTGCGCAAATGGTCGGAGCGCGGTGCGTTAACCGCGGCCGCCTGCGTTGGGACTTTCGTGGTGGCGGAAGCGGCGCTGCTCGACGGCGAAGAGGCCACCACCACTTGGTGGTTGGCGCCGCTGTTCCGGCAGCGCTATCCGCAGGTGCAGCTGGTCGAGACGCGACTCATCGTGCAATCCCACATGGTGGTCACTGCCGGCGCAGCGCTTGGCCATCTGGACCTGGCGCTGACGCTGATCCGGCGCACAAGCCCCCAGCTGGCGAGCCTCACCGCGAAGTACCTTGTGGCGGATGAGCGCACCTCGCAAGTGCCCTACACGATCCCCGACCACTTAGCTCGCGCCGATCCGCTGGTGGAACGGTTCGAGCGTTGGGCGCGCGGGCGCCTGGCTGATGGCTTCTCGCTCGACCAAGCGGCGGAGGCACTGGCCACCAGCAAGCGCACCTTGGCACGCCGGATGCAGCGCGTGCTGGGAAAATCACCGCTCTCCTTCTTCCAAGACCTGCGGATAGAGTGCGCCGTGCACCTGCTCAAGACCAGCCACTCCAGCGTCGACCAGATCGCCGCCGAGGTCGGCTATGCCGACGGTGTGACTCTGCGCACGCTGCTGCGTCGCCGATTTGGCCGCGGAGTGCGCGACCTCCGCCGCAGCCATTAACGCCGGATATCAGGATCCTCTTCGAAACCATGGCGCCCGGCGCACACCTCGTCTGACTCGACCAGATGCGCCTGCAGCAGGAAACTCGAATGCTCAATCGCTGTCGACAGCTCCACCAACCGCCGCATCCGCTCGGCAATCATCTACCGCAAGTTATAGACGTTCCTTGTTCGTAACTGATGTCCCACGCCCTTTTTCAGAGTGCCATGGGGTTGCTGAGTAACCAGCGACCATCGGAAGTCATAATTGCGCCGTTGGTCGAACAGATTGTCGCGCTTGAGCCTTGATCAGCCCCTCAGTTGGGAACGGTACGAGCAAATCCTGCGCCGCCACCCGTTGCTGCGTCCGCAGATCACACACCCTTGGGCCAAGGCGGGGAGTCAGACCTTAGGAACCCACTACGGTAATCCCGCACGGATCTCCTGCCCCATCAAAACGTCACCTTGAGCTGCGATTGTGACGTTGGAATGCTGGACATTTTGATCGATGGTTACGGTCGTCATCGCCGTGAGTCTGACAGACGAGTTATTGTCGATTTTTGGTAACCTCAACGCGTCCCGCTGTGCTGACCAGGGTGACGTCGCAGAACTGGTCGATGAGGCCGACGACGATATTACCTGGGTAAGTCCGGTTCACGGTAGCGTGCCCCACTATATTGCCAAGGTTGAGCGCCATTCTTACCTCCAACAAAGTGGTTAGCCGCGATTCCAGTCCGCAAATGAAAATCTATATGTGATTTACGGTACCGTTCTGATGTGGACAATTTAGGCTCTTCGCGCTCCAATTAAGCGTTGATCCCCCGTCGATTGTATCCATCGTAATCGTCCCATTGATCGCCGTGAGTGTCGCGGTCGCGTTGCCGCTCATGCCCTGGTTGACTGTAATCGACCCGTTGACGGATGTAATCGTAGAGAGTGTGTGCTGATCGAGTTTTTGGCCAATCGTGATGTCGCCCTGCGCGGTGATAGTCGCGGTAGAATGTTGATCGACCTTCTCGCCGATATTAACAGTCGTGCCAGCCTGGATAACGGCGTTTGAATGCTGGTCAATTTTCTGGCCAATCGTCACGCCTGTGCCTGCTGTGAGCATGGCACCGCTTACGGCATCCACCGACTGGCCAATTGAAATCGCACCTGATTTAGACGTTATCGTCGCATTTGAGCCTTGGTCGATCTTCTGACCAATCGTGACGTCGCCACCGGCAACGATTTCGGCGGTGGAGTGTTGGTCGATCTTTTCGCCGATGCTGACAGTTGTTGCAGCCTTTAAGTTTGCGTAGGAATGCTGATCAATCTTGTGGTTTATCGTGATGCTGCCGTGCCGGCTCTCCAAAGTGACGTTGCAGCCGTTCTTAATATTCTCCAACGTCAGGTCCCCATCGAAAGCTTCCTTGATGACCGCATCGCCATCACCATCGTATGTTCCGAGGTAGAGTGGCGGGTAGGTCGGAGTACCCGAGGTGAGTTGCGTGAAAGACGCGACCGATGGCACTCCAGCGGCGGAGACGAAGAACAGCATGTAGTACCCTGGCGGGGCCAACGACTGATCGGTTGGGAAGGTAACCAATAGGTTTGAGCCCAAACCCGAGATCGAAAGGATAATCGCCCGCTGATCCATGTCGACGCTGTGAGTGACCGCGCATGGTCTCATGAGCATCGCGCTGGCGACCGGCACGCCCGCCGAAGCATCCACCATGATCGTTGATCCGTAGATCACCTGTACTGGCACACCCGCGACTATTGGGCGAGATTTCGGGCCGCCGCTTAAATAGGCGGGATCATAGATTTGGATCGAGACGTCGTCGTGTTGGTTCGGCTCCATCGGGTTATAGGCGTCCGTGTTGCCGGCGATTGCCACACGAGCGTCTGGAAGCAACACGGCGGTGGAGTGATATCCACGCGGGTGGTTGGCTTCGGGGTTGGGCGCGACTTCCGTGAATGTCTCGTCGCTCGGATTGAAGATTTCTACCCCGAACACCGGCGCGAACCGATCTGTGTGTCCTGCGGCGGCTCCGCCCGAGTAACCGTTGACCACAAAGACAGTGCCGTCCGGCAGCAACACTGTGTCGGCCATGATGCGCGCGAACTTCGGCGGATTGCGCGTAGTGCGCCAACTGGATTTTGCGGGAACGGCCGCATTGTAGTCGAAGATGTACGCTAATTGGACGGCAGGTTTATCGGACTGAGTATTGTAGTCAAAATGGTTGGACGTACTACCTCCGACAATCAGAATGCGTGGCGGGTCGCCCTGCTTCTGGGGCAATAGCACGTGCCCGGATTGCATTGGGTAGGTTTGTCGCCCACCCCCCTGCACCCCGGGCGCACCCGGTGGAGTGAACTGGGCTCCGTCAACGAACGATGAACTATCGAGGTCGAAGATGTAACTCGTTGTCTCAATGTGGACGAACAACTGCCTGCTCCCCGGGAGCAGCTTGATGATCGGGTACTGGTCAGCTGAGCGGAATTTCTGCTGCGGGGTCGTACCAGCAAAAAGTTCTCCTGGCGGGACTGTTTCGAACTGATCGTTCTGTGCCCAATTTGCCCCCGAAAGGACCCATTGCTGAAGGTTCGAAAGGCCGCCAGCAATGAAACCGGTTCCGTCAGACAGGATCAGGCAGGTTGCGTAGTAGCGCCCATCTTTCAGAGCCGGCCATGGGGTCCAAGAATCAGCGATGGGATCGTACGTATGCAGATCCTTGAGCGCCCCGTCGTCGGCACCAGTTATTGCACTCCACCATTGGGACCAAAAATCTGCAGTTAGATATTGAGACGGGTCACCTAACCCCAGTGCTCTATATTGCTCGATCGCCCCGGCTATGTCCTGTCCGCCTGCCACAAGGATCGTTCCGTCGGCCAGCGCGCATTGACCGGCACAGAATGAATTACGGCCTATGGGCTTGACAGGCCCCGCCCCTCCCGAGACTGGATCCCAGACTTGATACGACCCCAATTCGGGATTGTTGAACAATTCAACAAACGTGTTGTTGTCCTTGCCGAGAAGCCCGACCGCCCGGGAATCAAAGCACCAGTAAAGAACCTTTCCCGTATGCAGGACGATCGCATGGACGCCCACAATACCGAGTGCGTTTTCAAGCGGCGATTCCCATACGCCTATCGAAGAGGGATCGGCCATAGTGTCACCTCATTCGACTCGTTTTAGACGACGCTGATCGGGACGGCCACTGTCGTACTGCCCCAAGCCAACTCGACAATAGTGTTCCCGGCCGCCGACGGGCGGAACAGCAGTATGTCAGGCCTCGCTGTCTGAGTAACCGAACCGCCAGGTGCGTTAATCACTGGCGGCACTCCACCATCGGCGACTGGCGGCTCGATCTGATACTGGATGGAGACAGTCTCGCCCACCGACACGGTCTGGCCTGCAACCAGTGGTCCCGAAGCAGTAAACGCCATCGCAGTCGCGCTCGTCGCAAGTGAGGCAATCGTGACGCAGGGATGCCGGTACGCGATCGGAAAAGCCCAGGTATCAATGGCCGCGGCGGCAAAGACGCTGCTGTTAATTTCGTCGGGATATTCCTGTTGGTATTTGGTTAGAAGCTTCACGAACAGGGTGACGTCGGGCAGCTTTGGAATAGCGATCACCGGTCCGCTGCGCGACCGATCCGGAATCCTGACCTGGAATCCATTATCGACAACGATCGGGTCAGGAACCCGCTGACGCGGCGTAAACAGTAGCCCGTAATCCTGTAGTCTAATCCCGCAGGCGCATGCAGTGTCGTCATCGTCCCGTAGCCCATGCACCAGAAGTGCGATCGGATCGCCAACGCGAAGTTCGATCGACTCCTCGCGCAAATTAGCTTGCCAGCGCACGATACGATGGATCTTCGGGCCTCGGATCGCTTCGAAAAAGGCAGTCACTGGGTTTCCTTGCATCCACTTGCATGCCAGTCCCTCAAGCCGCCGGCGGACGTCTGCCGGCGCCCGAGGTGTGCAGGCCATGTCGGACTGAATCAATCGTTGCGTGGCGTTCCCGATCACAATCGCGGCATGCGTGGGGGACAGTACAATATTGCCTAGACCGAGGAACGTTGCTGCTTCAGCCGCATACGTCACGGGAAACGCGATCGCGTCCTCGATCGCTCGCACGACAGCGACGATTGCGCGATCGCGCCGCTCAGTGTCGTCCTTCCACAGGAAGGTGGCGCCGGCAAATAGATCGACCGCCGCCGAGAGGAAAACCTGCTGGTCGTGGGTATCTTCGCAATGGCCCTCACGCACGTCCTCTGGCTCAAGCTTATCGCACGGAAAATCAATGACGAGGCAGTGCATCTCATCCTCGAGCCGCGCGAACGAAAGAGGATGTCCGACGAGCGCCAAGCGAGCAAGGGATGCCATATTACGGAGATTGCTTAGGCGGAATCGTAACTCGGCGAGTTTTTGGGCCGCGGTGTCGTGCAGGCTTTGGCTATCGGCATAGGCCTGAACCGCTTGGCAGAACTGGCCGAGAACCACCTCGTCCACCAAAGGTGGGACAAAGATCGTATCCTCGACCATTTCCATGACAGCCATCGCGTCAGCGCCGTCGGATGTCGGCATGGCGACCGTCGCAGGCGAGGCGAAGTGGCTAAGCGCAGCTTGGAACTGGTCACGATGGGCAGGCGAGCAGAAGCCGACCGTTTGTCCGTCGTAATCGAGTGTCGCGTTCGGTCGCACACGTTTTCCGGACCAGGGACAGGTCTTCCGTTCCAGAGGAAGCCCTAGTTGCTCGGCAAAATGTGCGACCGCTAAGGCGAACTTGTCACGATGGGCGGGTGAACAAAAGCCGACAACGCTACCCTTGTGAGTCAGTAGAGCCTCTGGGTGAACTGGCTTCCCGGACCAAGGACAGGTCTCGTTGACGGCCTGCTCGATCGGAATCTCGCATTCCTTTTGCGTTTCTGGTTCCTGTTGGACAATATCCAGTTCCAATTTGACGCCGAGCGCAGAAATGGTTCGCTCATCAGCGATGCCGGTAAACGGTAGTCCTGCATCCCGTTGAAATTGTATCACCGCCTGACGCGTTCCAGGTCCGAAATACGCGCGAGAAACCTCGTCCCGCGGAATATGGAATCGTCGCTGCGCCAGTTCAGCGTGCAGCCGCCTGACTGCCTCACCCATCGTCCCGAGGCAAGGATCGCGATCCACTGATTCGTCCTCCAGGCCGCCGCACCCAGCAGCGATTACTTCAATTCTGCGCGCGCTTCGGGATCGTCAATGACGAGGCGGATTTGCTCCGAAACTGCAAACCTTGGACGGCCTTCGCTGTCGTTCGGCAGCGAGGTGTCGATGAACGTATCCATGGGAACCGCAAGACTAATGGTATTGCGAGCCAGCGAGAAAATCACGCCGGTCTTCTCAGGCACCACCTCACTGAACAAGAATCCCGAGGAGGCCAGCAACGGCTGAATCTGGTAAATCGGAGCGTCAAGCGGAGCATGGCGGTTGATGTGGGCGTCCTCGAAGAGATCCGACGACACAATGACATAATAATCGCCACTTTGTCCTCGCTCTCGCAGGGTTTTGATTCCCTCCAGAACGCTCTCGAGAATGGGCTTTGCGACTTTCGGCTGTTTATAGTGGAATAAACTCGGCTGTTCTCGTAGGTCCTCCGGATCCGTAAGATCAATATTCAGCTTTTCCAAAACTGGCCCGGCTTCCGGGCCGAGCAGGATCACCGCATCCTCCGCCTGCGCTATGTCAGCGGCAGCGAAGGTGATTAGCGCATTCAGCGTAGAATCGTCAGCGGATTGCTCCTTGTGCAGAAAGAAATGGCGCGACATCTGCAACGGCTGCAGTTGCTGATTGGGCCGCACGCACAAGTTCCGTCCTTTGGTTACCCGGTGGCCGGGAACACTACCCACAAATCCTTGCCCGATAATTGGCGGGAGCGCCTGGCGCGCAACGCGCAGCTTGCTTGCCTGGCTCTGCGCAAGCGCAGTCATCTGGTCCGGTGTCAAGGTGGAACCACTCATTGCTGTTTCCCTCCCATGAGGGTTTCGTGGGTCGGCCCGTTAGGTTGCGGCATGATGCCAGTCGCTTGGGCACACGTCGGGAAGAGACAAAAGGGTTACAGTCCTGGCCGAATCAAGGTGTTTCTATACCGTTGTGAACTCGATTTGCCAAGGAAATAAAGCAAGCATCGCGCTCGGCGCTTGCCTCCGCGCCAAGCGGTTTTTGGTCGCGAATAGCCGACCTCAATCCCGTTAATTATCCGTTACGACAGGCTTAATTTGTCGTTGGCGAATTGAAAGGACTATAATACGAACACGGAACGCACGTTGTCTCTTCCCAATCAGGGTCGACCTCGGTTGATCCGCCGACAGGGATGCCGTTGTGGCCGCCAGCCAGGTGACAGGCCGGCAGGTGATGGTGATGCGTCCCGTCCTTGCAACAATCTATTGCTCGGCGGGCGCTACCGGGGAGTATGTTGCAACGTCGGACACGATCGGGCACCCGCTTACGGCCTCAGCTTCAGGCTGGCACCAGCACGCTAATGCTCTGGCTGAAAGCCGCTGTGAGGTGCATCTGATGTGACTCTAGCAACCGGGTTCATCTCCATACGATCTGCGCTGGTTGTGATCTAGAATCGAAAGCAAACGTGGGGGATCAAACTTTTCTCACGATTTGCGGCAACGCGACACAGTGAGAGTGTATCGGGTCCGGCATAGGAGCAAGGCCGTTGGATTGGTGAGAGACGAATTTGACTTTATGACTTACAGGATAGATTACAGTGAAGCCTGGATAGCCCTAACGTCAGGGCCGGAGCTGGGTCCCCACTCCTCCGGCCCTGACTTTCTGCGCGGTTGCCCGACGGCCGCGCGGGCAGGAAGGCATCAGCGTACGCCATTATGGCGACCATGATGGAGGGGTAACGCATGGGCAATGTCACCCAAGATCTCGGCCGTTACATGTTCCGCCTTTACATGTCGTGGGTGCTGGCCGCGATAAGTGGTATCGGGGTCGTGGTGTTGTTCGTTTCCTTGTTCCTTGACCTGGGTGACTTGTATGAAGCGATGCAAGACACATTGCTTCTCCTTTTGCCCGTCACGGGATACCAACTCGGGAAGGTGAACGGGTCTTTCCTGACGGTAGCCAGGCATGGCGTACGCTCCGATGAACCGTACGCGTGCGCTGATCATTTGCACCCGGCCCCAGGACTACGCCCCGGCGCGTCTGCGCCTGGCGGCGCGGTATCTGCTCGACGGCCCGGACACGACGGAGGAAGAGCAGCGCCTGGCGACCGAAGCCATCGATTGGCTGCGCAGAAAACGGGGCGCTAGACCAGATCCGAAACCCGACGCCGAGGCCAAGTCGTGAGCGACCACCGCAAACCGGAGCGGATCGCCGAAAGGCTCGCCACGAAATGCCAGGTCATTGCTCCTCGCGCACGGCATCGGCATCACCCTTGTTCTCACGATCAGCGCGGCTGGAGGCATCTTGCTGACCGGTCTCATCTCGCAAGTGCTGCTCGCCAAACGCTGGCAAGCAGGAGACCGGTTATGACTGCGGTCACGGCATTCGGCATTGCCGTGACGGTTGGCGCCTATTGCCTAAGCCTCTGGACGCGCAAGCGGTTTCCTTCACCGCTAACCAGCCCCGGTTCTGTTCAGTACCGCCATCGTCATCGCGGTTCTCCTCAAATCGGGCATTTCTTTCTCAGAATACGGTCCGGCAAATGACATCGTGACGTCTCTGCTCGGACCGGCCACAGTCGCTCTCGCCCTTCCGATGTACAAGAACCGCGAGGCGTTCCTCAGAAATATTGTGCCGGCCGGCTGCGGTCTGCTGGCGGGCTCACTGGGGACGATAATCATTGCCGGACTGACCGCGCGAATACTGGGCTTCACGTCGCTTCTCACCTCTTCGATCGCGATCAAGTCAACAACCGTGCCGATCGCGATCGAGATTGCGAAGATCGTTCATGGCAACCCGGCGTTGACGGCGATCTTTGTTGTCATCTCCGGGATATTGGGCGCCTCTACGACTATCGCACCCGCCAAATCAATACGCTGTTCGGCCAGGTCGCTTTGCGACAGCCACGATGGCGACCCTGCGGATGCGACCGCTTCGATCACCGCGGTGCGGAGCTCAAACATCTTCGCTGATTGTCCGCATGCGATCTCGATGGCCTGCGCGAAGTGGTTCTCGGCCGTATCACGATCACCTTTCAGCAGATGCACTTCCCCAACTTGCCGTGTCAGTTCCGCCTCGCACGTGCGCCTACACTCGCGCGTAATATCAACCGCCTTATTTGATGACCGTTCTGGGTGGCGAGCCGCCTGTCGGCTTTCTTACGCGGCCTGCCTGAAGGCCTCGGGCCGAGAGCTGCCGGTGGCCGAACGACGCCGACGCATTCCAGAAGGTTCAGCGGATCCGGCGCAGCGCGTGGATGGCCGCTTTTGGCGACGTTGCCCAGACTTGGCTCGAGATACCCGAGGTGCGGATGAACCTGGCGCGCCAGGATCGTCTGGCTCGGGCAAGAGCTTTTGCTGCGCCGGATCGGTCTGGCGAACGCGCTCCTGCTCGAAGCTGCGTATGTGCTGAGCACGTTGATGAAGCCTCTGGTCTGCCACAGTGCTGGACGTAGGGCTGCCGCGCTCGCCCTCTGACCGCAGATGTCATCACTCTCATCCGTGCGCGAGATTCCGCCTATCTGGCAGGGC
>Ga0123355_10017041_pt1 | contig 11469 bp, 8 predicted proteins | sample TergutEmb28metaG_3_FD_89872 | JGI IMG/M metagenome (GOLD analysis project Ga0123355, IMG submission 89872) | Embiratermes neotenicus P1 segment gut microbial communities from Petit-Saut dam, French Guiana - Emb289 P1 | ecosystem: Host-associated > Arthropoda: Insects > Digestive system > Gut ...
GTGTGTGTGTGTGTGTGTGTGTGTGTGTGTGTGTGTGTGTGTGTGTGTGTGTGTGTGTGTGTGTGTTTGTGTGTGTGTGTGTGTGTGTGTGTGTGTGTGTGTGAGTGTGTGTGTGTGTGTGTGTGTGTGTGTGTGTGTGTAGCCTTAGTTATCCAGCGTGCAGTGCGCATGCGCCGTATTATAAAGTCGCATGTGGCCTGTCTGGCTCTACATTTTCTACATTGTCTCATAAAGGGCACGATTTGATGTAAAGAATGTTACTGAACGTAAAATGTGCGTCTGGATTTTCTCAATAAGTTTTGTCCGAAACATTTCTGATTCTGCGAATAAATGAGCAAGATAGGACGAAAAATGTAAATTGGTCTTCATGTAGAGTATCTTTCATTCTTGTCCGATTTTAACGAAATTTGAATTTCATCGACAGATTTTCGAAAAATTCTCAAATATCAAATTTTACGAAGATTCGTTCAGGAGAGCAGAGTTGTTCCGTACGGATGGGCAGAGAGGAGAACGGACGGACGGATGGACAGACAGAAAGACGGAAGGACAGAGAGACATGATGAAGCTAATAGTCGCTTTTCGCATTTCTGTGAGAAGCGTCTTAATATAACTTATGAAGGCAGAAATGAGTAATACCACATCCAAAATGAATTATGAAATGGAACTTACAATGAAACAACTTCAGTAACGAAAGTCTTTTTCAAAAATGTGTACAGTACGTCAGCTAGTCAAGATTTGCGCTGCATTTCAAGATATTTCGAGCTCTTTGCTGTATAACATTGCGTACTGTGGAAATGGCAGCCTTGTAGCCCGGTAGATCGTTACAGACGTTTCTAATGTTATATATCCACAGGGCGTTATATCACAAAAGGCTGCAGTGCTTGATATTCACCGTCGGGAGAACCTCAAGCGTCAGGTGCCGTTTATCGCGTTAAGAAGAGTACCGCCCTAACTCTACAATGAGCCAGATTAATGCCGTCCACCACCACATAACCTAATTGTTTTGTTACATTTCTTATTAACCTTTCCTCTGTAGATAAGATTTACAAGTGGCCCTTTACTTCACTTTCTTCTCTTAAATTTTGTTACACTTCAAATCTATGGAAAATCCTTCGGTCTGTTATATGCTCAAGCAAACAATAAACAACGGGAGCACATCCTTATTATGACATTTTCTTCACATTCATTCTGTTAACAATTGATTAGACATTAGTAAACATTCCTGCCTACGTTATGCGTTGCCATGGGGAGGGAGTGACGACAGCCGGTGAAAAGAAAACCAGGCTAACAGCAGGACGGTTCCACGCCAGGCCAGCAGATTAGCTATAGAAGCATCGATTAAATACAATTACCGGTTTGGCTTCGATTTTAGAGTCATCTGTTTGTCGCAGAGGCGATTCAGACGTGTCAAAAACAGCGTCAGGCTTTTCTGAATGTGTGTATAAATTTAATTAATTTTTTTTTTTCGATACGCGCTAACTTCTGGCTTTTAAAATTTAATAATGTTTTGAAGGGCTCGCTTCGCCAAATCAACTAGCAAATATATTAATATGCAACGGCCACATATGAACACACTTACCAACAAGATATATTATATTTTCTTCAATGGAAATGCACGCAGTTCATTCCTTAAAGCTTCGCATAGGCTTACTTGTTCTGCGGACTAGACTTTGTTGCAGGCCACTTAGTTGTTTACAGATTTACTCAGGGAACAGATGACGGCGTATGAACCGTCGGTTTAGTGCATCAAGAACTCTGTTCCGTAGAGAGTTTACGCACATTTTCCAACAAGCGATGAGACAATCACAAGAGTTTTAAGTCAGGACAGACCGTGTTTCAACCGTGATTCGAGCTTGACATCTCTAGAATATAACCCAGAGCGTTACCCTGACACCAGACGTAGCTGGGAATATATTATTAAAAACCATGTTAAAGACAAATGATGCGAAACCTAGACTGAACTGATCTGGCTCAGGGTAGGGACAGTTGGGAAAACCTTGAGAACACGGTAACGAAATGTCTGGTTCCGGAAAATAAGGGGTTGAAAAACTATCAACTCCTGAAGAAGGGCCCTGTTCCATGGAGTTTGTTTATTAGTTAGTTGTTTAGCTAATTATTTGGTTAGTTAGTTACCTTCATATAAAATCCCAGTTGGACTCTGTCGTACAAATGCAGTTTCATGACCACTCTAGAATGATTCACAAAGTATCATGAAACTCTTGTCAGAATGCCTCAAGTAATGACATAAATTTTTAAATAACGTAGTATCTAGTACCTTAGATTATCTCATTGGTACGCTTGGTGTCCTGGACGACAAAAGCTGATGGCAATTTTACTCTACGGTAAGCTTTTGAAAAATGGTCCGTTCCAAGTGGCAGGTCCGACAAAGCAGAAGTTAGATGGAGCTAAGTACGGAAACTTTGTGACAGTTTTGTGTCTTCTCAAAGTTCTTCTTATCAGGAAACGTGTTTGGTGCAACAGGGAGAGGCAGTGGTGGCTCATTGGCAAATGGGTGGCATACCATGTGCAGATTGGATTGCCTGGGCCTCGAAACGCAACATGCCTCTTTGAAAACATCCAACTAGTCAGTATAAAGTCATAAATGACTTGTGATACCTCTGACTACCTTTAAATATTTGGTAGGAATCTGCCCAAATAACATAATATAAAAACGCGTAAATAAATCTATATGTCTAACATAATGCAAATTATCAAACCCGGTGCTGAAGCGATCCAAATCCGAAAGTTCATTAAGTCTTGTGGGCGCTGGCAATCGCAAAGAACTTACTTGCACAAGTAATTTGTAATATTTCAAGTAACGACGTGAAATGACACAAACAGAGGATATTTCGATTAAAAGCATCAAGAAATGGATGTCAGAAGGTAGAGCTGGTAGAATATGGAAAATTAAAGAGCGTTTCCATGACAGCAATAGTGATTAAATTCCGGTGTAAACGCTGAACTAGTGCGGGCCCGATCGCTTTCAGCCTGTTTGTCGTGTCAAATTTGAAAACACCGTACTATGAATGCGTATGTATAACGTAAGATTGTGTACTTGATCTGCTCGCTTGGTGTAGGGTCCTGTCAATAACTTAATTGGCTTTCATGTTTCATTGAAGTAGAAACTGTATAGACTAATTCAATAACATTCAAGAAATCATAGTAATTCTGAGGTATTTGAGGCAATTTAGCTGGTTAATTAATTAAACTGTTTCTAATATGGTCTATTTTATTAAAATAATTTCGTTGAAATGCCTAAAAGGAGATTGAACTACGTGTGTCAGCTTTCAAAACAGCATTACCCAGTAGGCTGGTGTGCAAATATGTTCCAGTCTCGAATGATTGAAAAGGTGTTGCAAATGAATTATTTCGTAATATCCTCTATGCTCTTCAGGAGCATGACAGCAGGAATGCCACCCCTTGCTCAGATTCTAGGTTTGTATACAATGCACAGTTGAATCAGAGTCGCTGAAAACGTGATAACGTATTAAGACTATACTACAACATTTGTTTGAGGCAATGTGCTACAAGCCGGAAGGTCGCGGGTTCGATTCCCGATAGTTTCATTGGAATTCTTCATCGACTTAATCCTTCCAGCCGCACTATAGCCCTGGAGTCGATCCATCCTCAAACAGAAATGAGTATCATGAATATTTCCTGGGGGTAAAGGCGGCCCGCGCGTAGGGCAGATATTACCAATTTTATGTGCTGACTGTCTGAAAATCTGGGAAACTCAATCTCCTGGAACCCACAGGGCCTGTCCAGGGCTGTACAGGGTAGGCTTTACCTTTATACTAAAGCACTGAAGAGGTAAGACCGGTACCGAAAACTGAAACCCATCAAAATATCTTAAAAATGCCTTTCTATTTCAAAGCTAAAATTGCATCTCCATTACATTGGCGAGTCGATGAATGTTATTTATAGACCATGTAATCGCTGCTGATAGTAACAATCATAAGAAATTCATAAGCACACGACGTGGCTAGTAGAGAGACATTCTTTTTGAATAACCCATGACCATGCATGCAGATTCGATACATAGATAAAACCAATAAATGCGTGTAAACATTTGAGAGTATCTTATAAACACAGTAAGCCTCGTACATGTTTCGGCCACAATTGTGTACATTCTCAAGGAGGTACCTACAAAGGATATGTTACAAAGACTTCAGGAACCTAACACAAACATAAAATATTAACTCTGGGTCAATGACCAACTTGATGCACAATTGCGTTATATAATACGTTTATTATTATAATCCTCTACATGTTTCGAGCAACTCTGTACTCATCATCAGGAGGTCAAATTGTATTAATACTTAATCTGGTGTAGTATTAATAAAGTTTGGCCTCCTGATGATGAGCACAGAGTTACTCGAAACATGTAGAGGATTATAACAATAAACGTATTAGGTTATATATATGTATATAACGTAATTGTGCATCAAGTTGGTCATTGACAAGGTCATACCAGGACGCACAGTCAATAAAACATAAAAAAATAAGTTTTAAAACGTATAGCTGTTAAACAGAATGGCGGCATTCGTACTATGTGTTTTCTCCTTTGTGTTCTTAGACGCGTGTGTAACTTTCTCCTGTTGGGCATTTATCAATTTTATGCAATTCATGACCATATGTTAAGCTGATTCAATACGAAGATAAAACCAACAAATGCATATAAAGACTTAAAAGTACCATTTAAAACTTAATATTTCACATTTGATTATTGGTGCTTGAGGTTTTTGTAATATATCTTTAGTAGGAAACCTCCCTGAGGATGGACACCAGTGTAGGAAGTTTACTGGTTTTATAATATTGTATAATAAAAAGCATTCTTCAATATTTATATGCATTTGTTGGTTTTAACTTCAGATATTCTTTTTATTTCATAGCATAGATGAATGCAGCAACCCACGTGTTTTAAAGGAATAAAGGAGAAAGGACATAGACGTTGAGTCCTTCTTTCATAAAGAATATTTGACACGTGTGATTTGGATGAATTTCATTAAACTCGATACGTGTGTGTGTGTTTGTGCGTGTTTATGTGTGTGTTTGTTTGTGTGTTTGTATGTGTTTGTGTGTGTGTGTTTATGTGTGTGTTTGTGTGTGTTTGTGTTTGTGCGTGTGTTTCTGTGTGTGTGTTTGTGTGTTTATGTGTGTGTTTGTTTGTGTTTGTATGTGTTTGTGTGTGTGTTTGTGTGTGTTTGTGTTTGTGCGTGTGTGTTTCTGTGTGTGTGTGTGTTTGTGTGTGTGTTTGTTTGTGTGTTTGTGTGTGTGTTTATGTGTGTTTGTTTGTGTGTGTGTGTTTATGTGTGTGTTTGTGTGTGTGTTTGTGTGTGTGTTTGTGTGTGTGTGTTTGTGTTTGTTTTGTGTGTGTGTGAGAGAGAGAGAGAGAGATATCCAACTGCTGTTCACCCGGGCACCACTGTTTTAGGTGCAGAGATATAATGATTTTATCATTATATCTGTGGCAACACTGTTGGCATTCTTCAACACTGAGGCATGATAGTCTTGACTGGTCTCTGAAGTCGGTGTATCATGGCTCTAACCGCTAATGTAGGCTCATAAATATAAAAACAGGAGTAGATCACTCTGTAGAGTGAGTAACCTAAGGTCTTCACGTACGAACGGTAAGGGTCCAACTGCTTACAGAAATACAAGCTTTGCTCTTGTCCAAAATGTGTAAACAATCTCTGGAGGTTCAGCGAATGTCTTGTCCAATGCGAAATACGTATTACTTCGTTGGGGGGTAAAGCAGCAAAATATGAAGGTGACCATTCACCTCCACCTACTGCAGAGTGGCGCCATACGTACATTCTTACATACGTTTTCATGTAATGGTGCTTCACTAAGTCCTGAGACAACATTGTCCTGTAAACTACTTCAATCACGAATTCAAATATCGCTTAGGCAATTTATATTGATCCATGCTTCCTAACAGTACATTCTGATGCACATCTAACATGGAGAGTCATGTATGTTCTCCAGACTACTAAACAACTAAGCAACTAAGCAACTAAGCAACTACGTCCACGCAACAGAACCCGTATTAAACTTATAACAGTCACTCAGTCAAGAAAATTCTTGTCTTTATATAAACTAATGGTTGGTCATTGTGTTCACAACAGAACGACACCAATTCACAGCACCCCACCCTAACTGATTTATTCAATCAATTTCATAAATAAGCATAAACCTGATGTGTGCCCAGATTTAAGGCGATCACAGCTTCATTTCAATATGCGCATGCAGACGTTTGTCCAGTGTATATAAATCAATGAAAATTTGAGATATTTCCGTAGGTTTGGAAGTCCAAATATTTCACCTCTTCAAACGGTCTTACTATGGATAAAGTAGGTGGTCGGAATAGCGACTCGCCAGGAGTTGGATGGTGTGGGGTTCGAACTACGGGGGAGGGGGGGGTGATTATATTACGCACCACGTAAGACCGGCCCCGCAGCATACCCAGCCTTCTATGCAGTGCGTATTGCGTCTTTTCTGGGGGGTAAAACGGTCAGGGCGTATCGTTGTAAACGCCAACTCTCTCTTGCGCTGAGGTAGTGAATAAGAAGTGCTACAATTTCACTCCACCTCTGTGTCTGTATAGCACGTTATAGGACGAAATTCACTTTTATTGATAAGGTAAACATGACCTTCTGCTTAACTGTTCAACGCATAATGAAAATGAGTGGAAGACACAAATGTATGGCTCCAGTCATTCTTAACCTCCTTATTAAGTGAAGAAAAAAAATGGTCAGCTTCACGTCCAGACCGATTTATCATCGAAGGGAATTATCAGATAATCACTGGATAGATAAATGGATTAGACAAAAGGTAGGTTTTCACCTTTTTATAGGCCACGCATGCCCTTAGTGTGAGTAGAGGTATAGCTCTACCCTTTTATAGGACCTTCGGCAGTAGAAGGGGTGGGGGTTAGCCCCACGGCCCGCCCACCTCTACTCCCAGAAAAGACTCGGTACCCACTGTAGAGGGGGCTGGGTGGGCCCCAGGGTCGGTCTGGACGGGCGGAAAATCTCTTCTCCCCCGGGATTCGATCCCGGACCGCCCAGACTGTAGCCAGTCGCTATACTGACTGAGCTACCCGGCCCACAGTTTAGACAAATAACCAGCCTAAAAGCAGGAGCAAAAAGGAAAATCTCTTCCTACTGCCGGACAGCGAGCTCGTATTTGCCTGTCGTACAGACTTTCCTCCCAACAATATTCTGGCGAATTTGATTGCCATAACATGTGATTTGTGTGTGTGTGTTGGAATTAAACAGAGTAGCTGAGAAGTTTGTGCTATGCTACAAATCGGAAGGTCGCCGGTTCGATTCCAGATGGTGTCATTGGAATTTTTCATTGACATAATCCTTCCGATCGCACTATGACCCTGAGGTCGTCTCAGCCTCTAACAGAAATGAGTACCAGGAGTATTTCCTGGAGGTAAAAGCGGCCGGTGCGTAAGGCTGACAACCTTACCACCATCCTGGGCCATTGTTACGTAATCTGGGAACCTTAACTTCCTGGATCCGTCTGAGCACCTCGGGCCTGTAATGGGAATGTTTTTTTTTTTTAAATTGAGAAGTTTATCTTCTTCCTGCCTACTAATAATACTTCTTGCCTTATTCGATAATTGGTTGCCTCCTAAGAACTCATAAGCACTACCCGTGGGAATTATGTCCCTACAGCTTGGATTCGTGCAAACCACTGCACAGTGGCAGAAATGAGGGTCGTGTCTAGCCTCTGTCACCACTAATGTGACACAGTTTGCAACATATCTGTGCACGACACACATGGACACACAGCGCCAGACAACGCCAATATCACTCTCAAGAGAGATCGTCACTTTTACAGGTAATACGCATTTCCATATTCCCCATTACAAGTACCCCATCAACGGTTGATTGTGCCTTTAATTTGAGGTCGTTCGTTTGTTTCGATGCACATCTTACTTACTTACTACTTACTTACTTGCTTACTTACTACTTACTTACTACTAGTGCACGGCCACCTATAGGTGCGATGATACCAGAGGCTGTGTAATGCAATTTTGACCTCCTGATGATAAGCACATGTGCTCGAAACATGTAGAGGCATGAAATAAACTTATTGTAAAACAAAAGTTTGTACATCAAGTTGGTTAATTACTGAGATAAATATACTGAGATGTGCGGTCAGCAAAACATAAAAAAAATACAATTTAGTGTTTTCTACGTTTGTCATCCTGTTGCGTTAGATATAACAAGAGAAATGAACTGCCGTGACACAACTAGTAGGCTACGTGTTATGTTGTAAATTTCGCAGCATGTTTCGACATGAGAGTTTCATCTTCAGACCAACAGTATAAAATATGTAAAAGAACCATGTGTGATTTTATTAAGTTTGAAACAGAAACTTCAGTTTTGCAGTTTGATAAAATATATGTTGCTCTGTCAAATCACTTATTTACAAGAAAAGTTTAAGAGCAAGTGGTTTAATGACAGTTAAAACACTCTTGAAACTTACAATATATGTTGAAGTATTTGACGTCCAGGTGACCTTGCATCGTGATAAATTCTTATAATAAAACCAACTACATGCGCTAATTTCTCAAACTTATTTTTGGAATAAAACTCTACATGTTTCGGACAGTTTCTCTGTCCATCACCAGAGGTTTTTCACTGTACACACAGCAATGGTGTATGTCATACAGGTTTGCTGACAGCTTGCGAGCAGGATCAGGACCGAACTCCGTAGGGTTTTATTCCAAAAATAAATTTGAAAAATTAATGCATCTAGTTGGTTTTATTATAAGAATATGTTGAAGTAGTATATGAGTACGAAACACAGGATTCTTCGAATTTGGTTTTGCAGTTCTTGTTTCTATGTTGTGGATTGTTTGTCCGAATTCATTTTTCTTCTTGTTGTGGAATTTTGGTCGTAGAATTTGGTGTCTAGTTGGTTCTGGTGTTTGTAAGTTTCGCTTGTCCAAGTTTTCGGAAGATATACCACTACTAGCCTGAAGATGTTCTTCTGGAGTCGGTACATGTTGCCACGTTAAAGATATGACACTTACTGATTGTGTTGACACAAATTTCTCTTTTTACAACACATATGAGTTATTTTCACCTAGGACGTTTGGTTTGAATGTATTTTTAAGGACATGGGAAAAAATATATTCCATGAGGTTTTGCTACTTCAATATGTCCAGAACTTTGAAACACTAAATATTATGAAGAAAGAATACCAACAAGATGCAACAACATAGATGATTTATTTTCAATTGTAGATGTTGATTAATGACAACAGTCTCGACATCTTTATGCCCATCGTCAGGAGAAAAGACCACGTGTTACTGCATATGGAGTGTCGAGACTGTTGTCAATAATCAACATCTACAATTGACAATAAATCATCTATATTGTTGCATCTTGTTGTTATTCTTTCTTCACGCTTTGCTCACGATGCACGGTCACAGGAACATAAAACTGAATATTATGTAACGTCACTGTCGAACTGACGTTACAGTTGTTGGGTATTCGGGGGAAATTCATGTCAAATCTCCGGCTAACGTGACTGAGATTTTTCGTGGCTTTCCTCAGTTATTCCACGCAAACTCCGAGGCAGTATCTTAAATTAAGTTACTGCCGTTCTCTTCTGCACGATCTTCAATAAATTCTGCACTGTTCATGCTATAACTCGATACAATAAGCCTGCGCTATAAACAGCGTCAATAAATAAATATCATAAACAAACGTATATTTAAATAGTCCTAGATAAATTGTATTACGCTAACTAACTGCATAAGTGTCAGTATCAATACGGTACCACATACTTCATTCGTGCAATTAGAAAATAACACCGAACGTCGCATATTAATGGACAGGAACTATAGGCCCATGGCTTGCAATGGAATACATTTAACATTAGTCGTGTTAAAATTTTCTCCTAAATGCAACCACCATTTATCACTCTATCAGCGTGCATAATTTCGTTTTGAGGGGAATAAATCCAACACCCGATCATGTGAGAGACATGTAAAATTCGAGGGGCCACGGACGCACGGGATAGTTATACTGATTATATTTTGGCATCGATCGCAATAGGGCAAATGTGATGTGGGTCCGATGGTTGCAATAACACTTGCACAGCAAATCAATCTCTGTCCAAACGAAGCCATGAATGTCGTAATCAATGAATGACCCAGGCACAGATTTACCAGGTCTATTTACAGATCGCACCAACGTCTATCAAGAGTATAATCCATCTGCCTTTATGAACTGAACATTCAGCATCGGGGACACAGGTCTCACGTTTGTGTAAAGTTTCATGTCAATATTATGATATTTTGCAGAGTTGTTTAGGGTTAAAATATATTGGTGCACACTGATACGTTATAGAGTGATAGATGAATACAGACGGAATTGGCTTTCACACTTGCAAAGAATGCCACAAAACCGAATCCCTTTCAAATCATACCACTACAGACCACAAGGAAGGAGAACAATTGGAAGACCGAAGAAGTGTTGGCGCGAGCAGCTTTAACTCTAGAGATGGAACGGATCAAAGGGTCCAATCCTTGATGTTTATGATGATGATGACACGTGAATAAGCCAGGTTACTGAACAGATACATGTTGAATGTTTCTCCACTTCCATGATGGATGATAGAGAAACCTTGTGCAGCGCAAAGACTATGGAACGGTTTTGGATACTCAAGCTTATAAAATGTTACATAACAACGGACAAAATAATTTCAATCAGAAATTTAAAAAAACAAAACTATCGCCGCTTCATTTCAAATTTCGAGTTGCAAATTTTCATTTTATGTTTCTACTTTACCGCTGCTATTTTACACAACACAAAGAGCCTACACCTGTTAAAGCATCCAGTAGTTACATATGCTACCACATCGGTTGTAGGTATGGGGTAGTGCAGTTTGAGGCATTGCGCTACAAACCAGAAGGTCGCGGGTTCGATTCCCGATTGTGTTATTGAAATTTGTCATTGACTTAATACTTCAGGCCGCATTATGACTCTGGGATCGACACAGCCTCTAAAAGAAATGAGTATAAGGAATATTTCCTGGGTATGAAGGCAGCCGTTGCGTAGGGCTGAAAAACTGACCACCTTCACATGCCGACTGTCTCGAAATCGGAGAACCTCAACCATAAGTTTGAGGCCAGTAACAGTCCTGGACAGTGATGGCTTTAACCTTTTCTATGTAATTTGGCAATATTCCCACGGTAGGTGCTGTTCACAAAATGGTCTTCTAGGTTCTTACACATAATAATAATAATACTATATTATTGCTATTACTATTACTATTACTAATACTAATACTAATACTATTACTATAATATACTATTACTTATACTATACTATACTATACTATACTATACTATACTATACTATACTATACTATACTATACTATACTATACTATACTATACTATACTATACTATACTATACTATACTATACTATACTATA
>Ga0123355_10017042_pt1 | contig 11468 bp, 8 predicted proteins | sample TergutEmb28metaG_3_FD_89872 | JGI IMG/M metagenome (GOLD analysis project Ga0123355, IMG submission 89872) | Embiratermes neotenicus P1 segment gut microbial communities from Petit-Saut dam, French Guiana - Emb289 P1 | ecosystem: Host-associated > Arthropoda: Insects > Digestive system > Gut ...
AAGGTTTCGCTTCCATTGGCATACATAAAGAAAATTTGCGTAAGGCTCTATGTCTCGGACTTATATTTTCTCTAATTCCTTTGATTTTTGGAATAATGCCGGGAATATTCTACAACGGGGAGTTTGCTGGATTAGAGCATTTTATGCTCTGGGTAATTCGTTTAAGTCTGATAGCAGTAGCAGAGGATATTTTGTTTGTAGGCTTTATCCAAACAAGATTATTTGGTGTTTTCAAATCTAACAAGATGGCAATTGGTATAGGAGCGGTGTTGTTTTCACTTATGCACGTTCCGCCTTGGTTAAGCACAGGACAGCTTAGTTTAGATAACTTAGGGTTTTTCGGTTTTATGTTGATATATTGGTCTGTCATGCACTGTATGCTCGTTGCCGTTTATAGGCGATATAATTCGCTTATACCTGTAACTATATTGCATATCTTTATAAATCTTATGATAAGTCCGAGCATTACCTGGATAATTGCAGATGAATACATGGGGTACGCCGAATCATTGGCTATGACAGCCCCCGTTGTTCTGATTATTGCAGTAGGCATTTGGGCGTTTATAAGACACCATCGAGCCCAAAAAGCAAACACTATCATAAATTGGCAGTAAAACTTAGGAGGCTATGGATTCAGGAGTGCGGGAAAAATCCTTTAGCCATTTCCAATCATCTCACCGCATAAAACGTATAGCCATATCATTCAAACGCTATACAACATTTTATTCTTGAGACTCATGTTAATTCTTTTCAAAATGCTGATAGTCCCTGTTGTAGATCCAATCGCCGCCCCATGACCATCCGCGGCTGGTAAAAGCTTGATAGACAACATCACCTTTGATAATCATCCCCGGTCGCACATTGGTGCGATCTAAGCACTCTTTGGCGACAGGTGGTGAAACGTAGCTCCCGCTAATATACGGGTTTTGTATTGGATTAATGTCGATAGCCATACCAAGTGCATGCCTGGAAAGCATGTTAGTACCTGCGATATTTCGGAAATTAAACGCACTAGTGTTGTTTGCTCCCATTGATTGATTATCGGAGGCATCATAATTATCAACCAGCTGCATTCTATATATAGGGAATCCACTTTCATAAATCTCTCTAAAAATGTCCAGAACTTCATCGCCAACTTCGGCCGCTACAATCATATGGCCGATTTTGTCTTCTCCATCAAAGTCGACGTAGGTTATCGTAAGGTATGTAAGATAAGAATATGGAAATGTGGTGCTTTCCCTAAAAGATTTTCCAGTAATGTACTCAATAATTTTATCTGGCAGCGGTTCACTGGTGAATAATGGCCTACTTGCGTCTGTTCGGATATCCACGCTCTTCGCTTCGCTAGTCCAATGGACAGTCAAGCCGATAGCTTCAGATATCGCTCTAAGAGGTATCATTGGCCCTTTTGTAATGATTTGTGCGGGAACCTCTAGACAAACGACCTTGTCATTTACCATCATCGTGTTGCTGCCAATCTTGATTAAAATACTAAATCCCGGCTTTTCTAAACGTATAGTAGCACTCTGCGGATCACAATCGACTGTAAAACCAAGGCAAGACATCACATCTCTAATGGGGACAAGCATATGTCCTTCCACAATGACAGGATATTGCCCATACCTCAACTGTATATACTCCCCGTCTACACGAATACGCACTGGATCAATCGCTGCCTGACATATCAAGCCCATTCCAGAAAGAAACAGTATGATAAGCAAAATCGCAGTTGATGTCTGAACAAATTTCCCTTTGTTTAGCATGAAGTGCGCTTCTCCCTTTCAACAAAGCCTATGTTCCTTCTTGGATATTATCTTATTATGATCATGCAAAGCAAATATTAACCATACGATCTAACGCGGGCTTTGCCACCAAGCAAAGCCTGCGTTAATTTCCCCCGTATTTAGAATAACTCTAATTAAAAGGCAAGTCACTTTCCATCGTCCAAGGAGGGTCATTATTTTTTACCCCAAAGTGTATAAAGATCAGCAAACACAGGATAACAAAACTGTAAATCAAACCTCCTAGGATTCCGTATCCACTTGCTAAGATTTCAGAACCGTTTGTACTATACTCTGGTGGAACCGAAAGTTCAAGGCCACCTGTTTGAATACCAAAAATATTCCACCGAAAAATATTCCAAGAAATTTGAAATCCGATTGGCATCCAAAGTGAACCTGTCTTTATAAACATATAAGCAAATGCTAAACTCTTCAGTATGTGGTTGATAACCCCCGGGGTTGTAGCGTCTGCGCTGGCAAATTGAATAAATCCGAAAATCATTGCAGGCAACACAACTATTAACACTTTATTTCGGGTCGTTTTCAAAGCTGTCATCAGAAAACCACGGTAGATGATTTCTCGGGCGAATACAATGCTTATTAGCAATATCATCGAAGAAACTACTTCTAGAGTGAGCATTTCTCGTATATCGAAATCACTGAAGATGCTTATGCTAGTTTGGACAACAAGAAAGGTGTGCACTGTTGCGGCTACAATTCCTGTTATAAGCCCTAAGCCTAGCCACTTAAGCCACTTGCGCAAAGACAAACCCATTTGGCTGACAGGACGCTTGTAAATCAGTTTGAATACAAAAAATATAACAACTATCTGCGCAGCATTAACAAGAATAAGAAGGATGTCCAAGCCCAATTCATCAATCTCACCATACACGTCAGCCATAATACTATCTAGATACAGACGAAGTCGTTCTTGGTCGCCGGACTGCATTATCATGTCGATTTCCGTCATATAACCACTAAGGGCAGCGCTCACAACTATTGAGAGTATGATTATTACAATTAATACTACAGACCCACATCCAATGAGAATTGAGCACCCCGCTCTTGGTTCGTTATTTTCGTTGTTCATTAGGAAAATGCTCCTTGTACTCGAATTAGATACTGTATACATTATAATATAGAAAGCCCAGATTACAACGGTCAATCCGTTAAAACCTGGGCTTTTCATTCAGACTAAAAAATTATGGCTACATCGTTTTGTTGTCTGTTGCCAAAAGTGAAGTGCTATATTGCACAATGACTAGATTTCAGGGCATCAAAAAACAACAGTCATCAAGAAATTTTGTTGACTCAAGAGGAAATATTGGTTATTATACCATTGATAGTCAATTATTGTAAAAATAAAGAAATATTAACTAATCAATGGGATTTTCTCATGTTTTATTACTAAGGAGGGTTTATGTTTTTAAAACGAAAGAAAATAATTGGTTTGTCAGTAGTCTCAATAGTGGCACTTTTTGTCGCAGGGACCTTTGCCTGGACCAACTTCAATGCACAAATTATTAACATATTTCGGGGTTCAGGCATTCCAGGAATTGAAGATGGACCAGGAGACAATAATGACGAAACGGGAAACAACAATGGCGGGCCTGGAGACAATAACATCGCAGACAGGCCTGGAGGAACACTTCATAACAATTTTGTCCCGGATGAATCTTACAAAACTGTTTTCGTAGAAAACTGGGGCAATGAGAGTATCTTCGTGCGTATCAGGCTGGATGAGTATATGGAAATAGGTCCTGGTGCCGGACTTACGTCCGATACCACAGATCCAGTTACTGGGCAGACAGTTCCAAATCCAGAAAACCAGGCTACACCATTAGTCAGCGACGCAGACATCAACGACGCAAATACATGGACTACGCATATTCCAACGGAATCAGTATACGAATGTGACGCTAGTTTCCATGATTATTGGGAATGGACCATGGGTGGCCATGAAATATATTACTTCCCAGCTCCAGTTGATCAAAGGGAAACCGATAGCTTTGTTGCTTCTGGAAGCACCGAAGAAGGTTTGACAGCAGATTGTGTAAATGATGTCGGAATAGCTACACAACTCACAGCTAATGCAAATGTTATAACTATTGCTGAGTGGAATGAAAACCAAAGGATAGGCAACTATTGGGTTTTCGACACTGATGGCTGGGCTTATTGGGCAAGCCCTATATTGCCTGGAGAAGCAACAGGACTGCTACTTAATGGCGTGTCTCTTGTTAACAACAACATATATGGACAATATTTTTATGCAGTCAATGTCAATGCTCAAATGGCGACATCAGAGGGAACTGCTGATGTCGACGGTAACGTGAGCAATTTCAGAGATTTTGGCTACGACATAAATGGCGGCTGGACAGAATATGGCATGAATCTTATGTATTACATAACAGGCAACCAAAGGGTTGAATTACAGCAAAGGACAGACCAGAATATCACATCCTATATCACAGTGTTAGACTGGCAGTTACTTCACCCAGATGGAACAATTGCTTCAGACACAGCACCTATGTTGCACGGCGCACCAAGGACACGTTTTGCATTTCAGTGGGAAACGAACTTTACTGGAGGTCAGGTTGTTAACGATGGAGATTGGTTCTCATTCCGACTCCCGAATTCGGCGACTTTTGTCGCTAATGCTGGATTAGCGTTTCTGCATAGTGATTGGCAGGAATTCAATAATCCTGAATCAAATGTTATGGGGCGGTGGCGCATACAAAACCAACATGTTTATGTTATGTTTAGTGGAAACTCGGTTGGGCAAGCTCAAATCACAGGTTGGTTTGAAACAGGACATGTTGTTAATAATTTTGTAGTAACTGGTGGTCTGCATGAAGTAGTGTTTGGTGGCATTAGTCGCACAATCCAATTCTCACCTCGCATACTCCATATCGAGACCGTAAATCAGCGAATGAGCCGCAACCAAGAGTCTGCAAGCATGATTAATTGGTGGACACGGCCTAATACACTCGGACGGCGTGAACTAACAGGACACACCTTGGATGGTGGCGGATCTAGTGATGTGTGGGGGGCAAACTTCACAATACAGCAGGATACTGAAGTTGAAAATGTTCTGGTTGGGCGATTTGTGAGTGCGAGTTTTTGTGTACGGCTTCCGATTCCTATAAACCTTGAGCAAGGGTATGCGACTACTGCCGGTGGGGCTCAATTTCCTGGTTCCAGTGTTACTCGTCGCATGACAAGGCTCTATCAGGATATGGATACTGGTGAGACATACGCAACTTTCCGCAATCGTGTTAGGCAGGCCCCTTGGCAATGGGGCGTGTGGACCAATCCAACAGATGGCGTGCAAACCTTTGTTTCATACTTCGGGACATTAGGCGTGGATGGTCCTCGCTACACGGAGATAAATGCGGATTTCGCGGCACGTGCTTCAGATCGTGTCATCGCTTTGGGCTACTATTCAATAACTCAACGTGACGCACTAATAGATTACTACACGCGAGTTTATGGTGATGGAAATATAATTGCTGGGCGTGCTGTCACGATGAACATCTTCCTGAATGAAGGATTTGCTCCTGTCCGTGAATACACAACTCGGACAAATGAAGTGACGATCACACGAAATGACATTCCTATGGTTCTACGTGCTAATGGTATTAACAGGCCAATGGATGGCCAGGCTACATTTATTCCGCCTGGTGCTGTGCGTTTAACTCTTAGAGATCAGGAAACCCATGACCATCTGCCAGGCGCGCTGTTTAGCTTACAGACTGTACAGCCCAACGTAGGCTGGGTTACTGTTCCCGGACGTACTTACACAACAGATTCAAATGGTCAATTTGAGACCAACCTTGGGTTTGGTGTATTCCGGTTCGTCCAAGAGACCGTATCCGATCCACAGTATGAGCTTGACAACCCTGCTCACAACAGTTTTAATGTAGAACTTGGGCGTCCTGCTTCTGATTATTTCACTCTAAACGCCGGCTCAACTGGCTATTCAGTCATTGTAGAAAACGTTAGAACGACTAAATGGCCTTGATGAACTTTAAGATTTTTCTAGTCTCTAGTTTCTAGACAATATCAGGCCCAGATTTTAACGGCTAGACCGTCGAAAACCTGGGCCTTTCACATATGTAATTGGACTAAACCAACTTCCGTCCTTTATGCGGTTCCTTCTGCTTCGCTATCATATATATGCGTATCCATTTTAATTATGTCCCTGTATTTGCGTAGTCCACTCAACCTGCATGAGAAAACATGTAAAACGGTAAGGAGATCATGTATGAGTTCTTGCTTTGGACTGAGTGAAATCTCGTTAAGCGCCACAACTTCTCCGCCATTCAGTTTTATAATCCACTCGATAAGCTCTACTCCGAATCTCGCGAGTCTATCTTTGTAAGCAACAACGACCCGGAGCTGCTCACCTTGCATAGATCTCTCAAGAATAGATCTCAGCCCTTGCCTTTTGAAGCTAAGGCCGCTGCCAATATCCTTAACAATTTCGCACCCTGGAAATCGTTCCTCCATGAATTTTATTTGCTGATAAAGCATGTCTTTCTGTTTGGTTGATGTTACCCGGCAGTAGCATATTATTGACTTTCTTTGAGTCACATAGGGTAAATAATCTGACAGATCATATCTTCTGTGGCCACCATGGGTTCTTATACATTTTATCTTCTTCTCTCTTTCCCATTTTCTTAAAGTGTTCTCATGAACTCCTAATATCACGCATGCTTCCCTGGACGTGTAATACCTCATTTGTATGAAAACCTCCTTATTTAATGAAGTATTACATTTTTTTCGGATTATGTCAAGACTTTGTGTAGATTCAAGTAGTAAAATGTAATTTTATAACCAGTATTGATCTATTATTGTGAGATGTGTATCATCTAAACTTATTCAATATATTAATTGACACAGTAATGCACATCCATTATTGTAGTAATAATTCTAGCGAATGAAAGTTGGTATATATGGACAAAACAGAAGCCATTCAATACATAAGAGGCCGCAACTGGCGAGACAGCAGGCTCGGATTAGAGCGTATCAAAGAATTATTGCAACGACTGGGAAATCCACACAATGAAATCAAATTTGTACACGTGGCAGGCACTAATGGCAAGGGCAGTGTATGTGCTATGCTGGCTTCAGTGTTAATGGAAGCAGGTTATAAAACGGGATTATTTACTTCACCGTTTATTAATGAATTCAACGAGTATATTCAGATTAATGGTGATAGCATAAGCGATGAAGATCTTTCAGAAATCACAAGTCAAGTGAAAAAGGAGGCCGAAAAGCTAGCCGATCATCCTACTGAGTTTGAGTTGATAACCACAATAGCTTTTTTGTACTTTCTAAAAATGCGTTGTGATATTGTAGTTTTGGAGGTTGGACTAGGTGGGCGGCTAGACTCCACCAATATAATCCCTGTTCCCGAAGTGGCTGTAATTACACCCATAAGCTACGATCATATGGCGGAGTTAGGCAACACACTTGAGAAAATCGCGACAGAAAAGGCTGGGATCATCAAAGTGGGGGGAATTGTAGTTTCCTCACATCAAGAACCAAATATAGCAGAGCTATTTCGTTATTACTGTCGGGAACGACATACTGCTGGTATTACATTTGTTGATCTAAACGAGTTGAAAATTCAGCAAAATACGCTAAATGGCCAGAGGTTTTCATATAGAAACTACAAAAACATGGAAATATCGCTGCTCGGAAACTTTCAACCACAAAACGCTGCTCTTGTCATCGCTGTGGTGGAGCAGCTTAAGAAAAAGGGTTGGAACATTGGAGAGAACTTTTTGCGGAGAGGTTTAAAAAAAGCCACATGGCCAGCAAGGTTCGAAGTAGTAAATAAGCACCCTTATGTAATTGTAGACGGTGGTCATAACCTTCAATGTACTGATGTCCTTGTAGAAAGCTTGCGGACCTACTTTCCTAAGCAATCAATATTCTTCCTTATCGGCGTTATGGCTGATAAAGAATATAAAACGATGCTCAACAAAGTCATGCCACTGGCAAAAAAGGTGTTTGCTGTAACGATTAACAATCGGCGGGCATTGGATGGTGAATTAATAGCAGATTATTTCAGTTGCCAAGGTGTTGAGGCCTTGGCATTTAAGAGTGTAAAGCAAGGTCTTCATGAACTTATGAAGGTTACTGGCAATGATGATACTATTTGTGTGTTCGGCTCATTGTTTATGTGCGGCACGGTTCGTAAGGCTTTTATGCTAAAAACATCCCAAAATTAGACAAGATATATATTAGAAAACTACAGGCGGCAAGATATCACCTCTACGAAATATGTAAGTAGAGATGGCATCTTGCCGCCCACTCTCGTTTCTCCTATGCTCAGAATAAGTCAGGATTTTAGATACTTATTGACATAAAATTGCAAAGGGTCTATTATATAAAATATAGCAGAAACTAGAAATCGCGAAAGACACTTTTTGTATTTTTTAGGTCATATAGGGCTTTCTACATAAGTTTAGTATGTCAATACTACCAATATAGGAGTGGCAAAACGTGGATCAAGGCATAGGTTTTATTCGGTTAAACATTGTAGTTATCATGGTTGTCGTTATTTTGACATTTATTAGTTCAGTAAGAAGTTGCAGTCAAGTTCCAGAAGCAACCGCAGCCGAACATAGGTATCCTATGCCCTGGGAGTTTGGCGTTTACGTAGTACCAAGCTTCAGAGCAGAAAGGATCACTAATTTCTCCCCCCAGTTAGTTAGAGTGCTCCACGATAATGGTGATGGCTGGGCATTGATATACACTGTATATGGCGATTATTGGGTATATCTCCACGAAAATCTGCGGTACATAGATAGATATACACGTCTTTTCGAAAACATAGGAGATGAACACCATAGTTGTACTATCAGCCCACAGATAGTGAAAGTTTGGGAAAGAGAAGGAAATTGGCTCCTCATCGACACATGGATAGGGCATAAATGGATACAGATTAATGAACCTATTGCATGGTAATCCTTTGCAAATAATCTGTATTAAGAACTGAGTGCACCAAGTGCCAAAAATTATCTTGGGACTGAGTCTCGCAATCCATTCGAATGCGAATTGTACCGTCTTCTAAGATCAAAAATCCCAGATTGTTACTCTTTTCGAAACTTTCAGCACAAGTGAACAGAGTAAATTTATCCCCGTAGGGTGCACTATTATCTCGACAAAACACTTTGCAGTTTCCACAGCCATTACACATAGCATCGATATGTACTATATGCTGGCTGTTGTCCAAAGGCATGACTATGTTGGCTCTATTTGGGCAAACATCAACGCAGCATTTACATACTGTGGCACATTCTGTACGGTCACGCTTCAATTTGCGATATAGGGAGGTCGAAGCCGCCCAATCAACCAGTGATTGGAGCTTTTTTAGGTCAACACTTTCAAAGTACTTAAACTCACAACCTGCCAGCTTCTTAGCTAATTGATGCATATGCATATAACCACCCGGTTTTAGAAGTGCTGTCGAAAGGGTAATGGGCCATATACCCGTTTCGTAAATCTTATCGATATTATGAATATCGGCACCCCCAGAGTAGCTAATGCGAAGTTTGCCTTCAAAGGCCTTAGACAAGCGGTTAGCCAACTCAATTGCAAGTGGGAATAAGGGACGGCCAGACACATACATTTCATCGCCTGGTAGCTCATCCCGTGTGATTCTTACGGGAAGGGTATTCGTCAGCTTTACGCCAAACGCGAGGGGTATGCCGTCTGCCAGGGATATAAGCTTCTGTAGCATTGGCACAGCATCCTCAAATTGTAAATCGGACTTAAAATGGCGATCATCAAACTTAACATGGTTAAACCCCAGGTTATCCAGCGTTGAACGAGTCCATTTGTACCCTAACAAGGTTGGGTTGCATTTAATAAAGGTATGCAGTTTTTTTTCAGTGAGTAGATACGTTGCGATTCTCTCGATTTCCTCCGGCGGACATCCATGCATGGTTGACAAGGTTACAGAACGACTGACTTTTGGACTGATACAATCTATGTACGACTTATCTACCCGCTTGAAATCAGATAGGTTCTCCAACGCCCACTGTTTGCATTTTTTCCACGATTCAGTATTTTCTGCGTTTTTGAGACCTTCAATAAAGTGATCAATTTTCTCTGTTTTGATTCCTTTGAGATCATAACCAATGCTCATATTAAAAACAAAGCCGTCACTTTCCCCAAGTTCGAACTCACGGCTTAACAGCTTGAGGGCAAACCACCCTTTGATATACTCATCCATTGCATCATGCACGTAAAGCTCGGTCGACCATTCTACATTGTAGCCTTCGTCCTGTGCAAGAATACACGGCTTGGATACATGTATATGTTTTCCATCGTCGATAAACTGTACTGTTTTCAGTTCGAAAAATCGGGCACCGGCCACATATCCCGCAACAATGTTCTGTGCTAACTGAGTGTGGGGCCCTGCGGCGGGGCCGAGTGGGAGTTCAATCTTCTCCTCGAATATCTCTAATGATTTTCCGCCTGTTCCCCGATAAGGCTTTCTGATGCTGAATACTGAACCGAGCCTTGTATACTCAGCAAGGGCCCACGTCATCAATTGCCCGAAACCTAAGCCTTGCATTATGTTGTCCATAAAACCTCCTTGTTTGCAAAGTTTTTAAAATAAAAAATGCTCAACAGAAATATGAAAAACCATTCCTGTTGAGATTCTTTTATCAAATTAACTCTGATTATATACGCCTGTCCCCAGAATTTCCAGATCTATCTATGGGAGTATGTCAATGAACTACAGCCACCGCTCTAACAGGCGAACCATCTCCGTCCTTTATCGGTAATGGGAAACCAATGAAAGTAAATCTAGGCACAGGTATTTTATCCAAGTTCATCAAATTCTCATAAATCTGTATTGGCTCTTTCCCGACCCATTCTCTAAGAAGAAAGTTCAGATGTGCAGCGACTACATAGTTGTTGCAATCCAAGTTAATGGTATCCGTGCCCACAGACTTAACCTCTCTGTCAATAAACCATTTTCCGGCATCGTAATCCAATCCTGGGAAGCAAGTAAAGAACTTATCTGCATCTGCTTGAGGACCATAAGCATACCGCTCCGCGTGACCAGTTCTGATGATAACAATGTCATCAGGTTTCACTTTTGTACCAGTTCTTTCCTCAGCCTCATCCAGCTCCGCCATTGTAATCTTATGATTGTGTGCATACACGCTTGTTAAGTCTAATAATACCGCATCCCCATAGCATTTTTCAAGTGGAATATCAGCAGCATCCTGCGCGCCTGGCCTGTGGTCAAAATGCAGAGCCGAATCGATATGTGTTCCCATATGCGTACCGATAATCATCTGCTGACTTTGCCATCCATGCCCACTCCCTGGTGTTCTGGCCTCATCAGGAAGCCCGTCATACAGAATCGGAAAGTTTTCCTCCGGCTTCCACGAGTCATGAAAAAAGTTCTGTGTGATTTCATGCCTCGCACTTGTCCATAACACTGGTGCGCGTGGATGGTCTCGGTTGCACATCATTCCTTCATGAATCAGCATTGTCAAATCTATTAACTCCATCTCCATACCTCCCTAATTTTATCTGAGTATTCACAAAAGCCCGAAATCCTCAAAAGCCTCAACCAAAATCATTAACTAGACATGTCTAGCTTCTCTCATCTACACGTGGCTTCCATCTGGTAAAAACTCTGCCTGCCTTTAG
>Ga0123355_10017043_pt1 | contig 11468 bp, 5 predicted proteins | sample TergutEmb28metaG_3_FD_89872 | JGI IMG/M metagenome (GOLD analysis project Ga0123355, IMG submission 89872) | Embiratermes neotenicus P1 segment gut microbial communities from Petit-Saut dam, French Guiana - Emb289 P1 | ecosystem: Host-associated > Arthropoda: Insects > Digestive system > Gut ...
CACTACAGGAACATCAACAGGGCAACAGGAGTAACCCAAGCATACACACACATGCCGCCACATCACGAACAAATAATAAAATAAAGATTTTAGCAACTTCATTAGGAAATAATTTAAAAAGACTCCCTGATGGTGGTCTTATGTAGACTGAAACATGTAGGAGTGAATAATTTTAATTGAGGTTATGTGTTTTTTAAAGTGTTCTATGTGAAATATTTTAGAAAAGACATAAATAAAAAAAAAGTGCAAGTTATAAACAACTTTTAATATTATATTGCTAATAGGTGTTTCTACATAGCTTGTCTTAACAATGACATGTTTCAGCCTCTGTATTGGCTATCATAAGGTTGTACACTTTCTTATTATAAAGCAAACTATACAATATACAATGTTTTTGTTTTTGTCATTGAGATCTCATTCACATCTAGAATAAAATAGAATAGAATAGAATAATAATTGGGTTTGAGCCCTTTCTGGCTTGATACACCTAGGCCTTAAGACATGCCCTTTGTGCCCCATATTCTATATTAAGTTAAAAGAACCCTGTCCCTTCACCACAGTTCCAGATGGTCCCCCATACCTAATTCCCAATTACCTCTGGGTCCAAAAGAAAAGGAACCCAGTTATAAATGGCAGTTACTATGTACAGTTGCCTTCTAACTCAGTTCTACTGAACTGGAGCCCTCCGTAAAATCCTTACTCTAGTCCTCTGTTGCAGAGGTCTACTTGAACTCTGAATGACTCTCAATCCTAATCCCGCAGGATCAGGGGAAAACCTCCGGGTCCAGATAAAGGAACCAGGGTATAATGTCGGGAGGTATAATGTCAAAATTACATTGCCATGTTCAGGAGAGTCCACCACTTGTTCCCTGTCTTGAGACAGATGAATGCAGTCTTTACCATTCCTTCCTGTTTCTTTGAAATACATTTTAATATTATCCTCCCGTTAGTGCCAAGGTCTTTCATGTGGTCTGTTGTCTTAAGGTTTCCCCACCAAAATTCCTGTATGCATTTCTCATGTTCCTACGTGTGCTGCATTCTCCACATGTCCTTGATTTGTTTGGTCACTCTAATAGTGTTGGTAATGAGTGCAAATCATGAAGCTTCTAATGCAGTTTTCTTCAGCGTCCTCATACTTCCTCTTAGGCCCACCCTGTTGTTGAACACTCACATTCTCTGATGATGTACTGAGTCTGTTTAATAATACCCTTTCAGATCACAAAAAAGTTTTCTCAAGTTGAAGCCACAGCATTTCTTCTGGAAAAGATGGGAGACTTCCAGGGTGCTGTGAGCCTGATGCTGGAGAAGCTACAGAGACTGTTGGCTGAAGAGACTGCTGAGAGTTTAGATACAGATGAATTGTGTCGTCTGTCAAACAAATGTGTCAACCTGTGTCAGCGTGGTTCTTCTATGTTAGATGAGAAATCACGCCAGACCCTTTGGTTTCCTGTGCTAGAAACCTTAATGTTTCCACAAAGAAGCGAGAAACCTGTACATTTATCATGTGAGCATTAGTGTATTAACATACTGTGGTACCACGCATTCCTGGAAATGTCATTTCATGTGCCAAAAATGAACCTTGCATGACATTTATATTATTACTAATGTAACTATCTGAAGGGATGGAATTTATAATTCTCCAATTTTGTTTTTCTCTCAGTACTTGTCAAATTCTATAGCGTTTGCTAGGATTTTGCTGCTGTTTCCCTGTTTAAACATCTATGTCAGTAGCAGTTTAAAATGTATTTTATAAGTTGCCATTTTGCACTGTTAGAGTTATCTTCATAATGAATTGTTTCCTGCATATCAGCTTTTTAAATGGATTATTTAAAAACTTTTTTATGTTCATGGGACCGTGCATCGCAGTTCTGTGTCAATAAATGTCCAACAGGATGCAACTATACATTTTTAAATTGATAAATTTCTTTTGCCTGTTTGGCATCAATGAATTTTATGTTCATGGGACCGTGCATCGCAATCCTACATCAATAAGTGTCCAACAAGATGCATCTGTACATTGTGTAGTTGCATCTTGTTGGACATTTATTGACATATTTAAAAACGTCTTAAAGGAGAAAAGTTTCTTCTTGGGGAAAGGTAACAGGTTCATTTTCTTGATTCACTTTTGTACTATGATGTGAGGCCATTATATTATAATAGGTGTTTATGTAAACTATTGTGTGCGGATTGTGTGACATGCTTTACCTTTTTATGATTGTGTTTTGTTATGAGTTTGTAAGGTTTACTGAGTAAGTGACTTTAATCTGTAACATCTTCCCAGCTGTTGCGAAATTGTTTAACAAACACAAAAACCTGTGTCCCTGTAATTATAGTGGTCAAAATATTTTGTGTTTGTTGACCAACAGTACTGAAGGAGCTGACACAGCAATTACTGACTGCCATGAGTGGTTATGTATCACTGCCTGCCGTGATTCAGGTCATACTGAAGGACCCAGCATACAAGGGAGGAAAGTTTGGTGATATTAGAGAGCTCATGATGGGTGAGTCCGAATGCATCACTCTCTTCAATTTGTGAGAGAAATGAAAAATTATTTTGACTTAAAGTACAGGGTGAACACAAAAACACTCCATGATTTCATGTAGTTATAAAATCAAAACTTACTGGAATATTCTTACAAAATTGGTGGCTACAGTTGCATGAACTCATACAGTTTCATGTGGTATCACACACACTCAGTGTGCCCCCCTCTTGTTACTCGGCAAACATCAATGCGATAATCTAGCTCGGACCAGACTCTCTGCAGCATATCTGGCGTGACTGACTTGACAGCTGTAGTGATGCGTTCCTGCAGCTCATCCACGGTCGCAGGTAGTGGAGGTACATAGATTCTGTTCTTCGCATACCCCCAAAGGAAAACGGTCAGGTCTGGTGATCTCGGGGGGCCACTTGCAGAACACCTGGTCATTTTGTCCAGCGCAGCCGATCCATCTGTTTGGTAAGTGCTCCTTGAGAAACGTGCGGACAGCGAGATGCCAGTACAGCGGCGCACCATCTTGCTGAAAAGTGTAGTCATGTCTCTCAGCAGCTAGTCATGGAATCAAGTTTTGATTTTATAACTACTTGAAATCAAGGAGTGTTTTTGTGTTCACCCTGTATATGTAAATTTAAACTAGACAGGTAGAAGTACTTACTGGATGAAGGGGCCAAAGAGACGTAGAAGGTTGGTAACGTTGATGCAGTTTGGAAGTAGAAGGTTCCTAGGACAGATAAAATATTTCATGTCTTTAAACTATAAGTAAATAGGTAAGGAAATATATAAAGATCATAATATTCCTGTCACTTATGTTCTGATCCCAATTGCCTCTAAAACCGTAAGTTTTGTATAAAAAGCGTATTGGGCTTAAAATGTGTGTTTAATTTTTCTTTATAACGTCTGTTCAGAATTTTTCACTCTGATAAATTTTTAATAAGTCAGCACTTGACCTCACACAAATTCCTGTAGGTTTTCATGTACAGTTCATTGTTACTTTCTGGTTTAAATCAAAGTTTGAATGTATTCCTGTTGTCCATGACAGGTCATGTGCAAGTTTAGGCATTTGTAGTTTGTGAATTACCATTGGGAGTGCATAACCTAATCTTTGTTAAACACTGCTGATGTAATAATTTTGTAGTTTATCTATTTCAGAATGGTGGTATCACAGATAGTAGTTACAAATAGTTATCGAAATAATGAATATTAAAAAAATATGCTACTATCAGTTGGTGTGCACTCATTGTACATGTTTCTGTTGTAATGAATCCACTTTCGGTTCATATAATAAGGCCAGCAGATTGTCAATCAATCAGTCAGTCAGTTACTCAGCTAACAAAATAATGGGTATATAGGAATCTTGCACATATGACAGGCATGCAATCATGATTTTATTTGCTGAAGATTTTACTTATTGATTAGTTCTGTTGTTACTGAACTCAAAATTCTTACATGCCAACTTGTGTTTGTGAACTGAATGACTACAGAACTGATGAACTGGTGATGTAGGTCAGTGACAGGTATGCAACTGCATACTACAGAGTGTAGCCTTTAACTTCCTATGTAAACATTGCATGATGTATGTTGTTTGGTGTGTGTGTGTGTGTGTGTGTGTGTGTGTGTGTGTGTGTGTGTGTGTGTGTGAAGCTAAAAGTATGAAGTGCAGCTGTGTATAGCTTCTGAAGGATGTCCTGCTGGTTTGGTAGTCTAAAGCCAAATTGAAAATGCTGGTACTATGTCATCAGTTGAAGAACCATGTAAATCCCAGTTGAAGTCATATCAGTAACTCAGAAGTTTGGTATCATCCGATATGAAACATACAAATGCACAAAATTGAGAAGCACATTCATAAAACTAGGGTCCGGTATAGCCAGTCAGTATAGCGACTCACTACAGGCTTGATGGTATGAGGATCGATTCCCGGTGGGGGCGAGATTTTCCACACCCATCCAGACGTGCCCTCGGGCGTACCCCACCCCCTATACAAGGGATACGGGGTCTTTCCCGGGGGTAAAGCGGCCGGGGCGTGACATTGACCACCCACCCCCATCTTGCGGCGAGGTTGAAGAAAGGGTAGAACTATACATCTGCTCCCCCTCTGGGCCTTTGTGGCCTGTTCTAGGGTGAACTTGACCTTTCCCTTTACCGTGCATTCATAAAACTGTTGTGCAACTTCTTTTTGTGGACATGCTGATAATTAAATATGGTTTTGCTGTATTGTAATAAATGCTCCTTTTGTTTTTGTTTGATAGGTATGCTAAGCAACTCTTGTTACGAGGAGACCCTCCTGCAGGCCACTGCTCGTTTGTTAAGTACTGACCTGCACTATCGCTTAAAAAAACAGTTAGCAGCATCAAACCAAGGAATTTCACCCCACAACCTTCTCTGTGCTGTATGTCGCAACTTTCTGCGTGTCCTGAAGGATGATGATTATGATATTGTTTTTAGGTATTATTTCAACTTTTGTCATAAGATTAGTAGCCTGCCCTTATGCATTCTGAGGAAAGACAGTTGTTATCTGGATGGAAAGATGCAGCTTAACTCTTTCCTTTTCTCTGATGTTGATGTCATATTCCTTTACATGTGCGCCACCAGAAGCTTTGTGGCACCGACTTTATGGATTCACCACAACATTGTGATGATGTGCTACATGTAACATTTTTGCTCTGTGCCTTCTTTGACATCTGCTAATAATTGGCATATAGAGACAATAGATTGTAGTTTTGTAGTTTCCCATTGCAAACTGTCTTTTTTTTTTTACTTTTGTACATGTTTATTTGGAGCATGTATGAATGAAATTGTCATAGTCCTTCCGGCTGCAATATGGCCCTGGCGTTGACTCAGTGTCTAACAGAAATGAGTTAAAAAAAGAAGTGATCCTGTTACAGGCCTGGTGTGGCCCAGAGGGTGGGTAGAGGTATAGCTGTACTCTTCCATGACCGCGGCACTAGAAGGGGGCAAGTGGTCAGCAACACGCCCCGGGCGCACTTTACCCCCGGGAAAGACCCAATACCCATTTTACAGGAGGCTGGGTGGGCCCCAGGGCCGGTCTGGATGGATGGAAAGTCTCATCCCCACCGGGATTCGATCCTGTTCTGTCCAGCCCGTAGTCGGTTGCTATACCGACTGAGCTACCAGGCCCACAACAGGGATGAGTACCAGGAATATTTCCTGGGGGGTAAAGGCGACTGGTGCGTACGGCTGACAACCTTACCACCTTCAAGTGCTGACTGTCTTGAAATCTCAACCTCCTGGAACCCTCAGGGCCTGTCCAGGCCTGTAATGGGATTGCTTTACCTTTATGTATGAATGAAATTGGAAATAAAACATGTAGAAAAGGGTTAACAGTTGAAATCTGCATAGTAATGTAAGTAGTGGTAGTATGAGTGATGTTTAAATCTGTAATTTGTGAATACTATTGAACTGTATGTTCTGTGTGTACTGTTTCAGGTGTGGTCATGCATACCATGCAAGTTGCCTGGAGTCACCATGGCAATGCTGCCTTTGTCCAGCTCCACCCTCTGCTCCTGCCCATTCCTCTGCCAAGCTGCAGCCTATTATGTCTCCAAGCAGATCAGCACCTACTTTGCTGCTTTCCCAGGAACTCTTGCAGAGTACAGATTTTGGTCTTAGATTAGCACCTCCACCACCTCCTGACCTGGAGGGCATATTCTAGTCATCAGATGGTTACCGTAAAGTTTAAGTGAAAATGTGGTGCTGCATTGTTGAGTGTGATGCTGTTTTGGAGAGCGCTGATGTCGCTGTGGTGCTGTTTGACAGGACATTGTCAGCCAGTGTGATGCTGTATTGTTGAACAGGGTCAGTGTCTGTATGCAGTGCGCTGTTTTTGATCAGGGATGATGTAATGCAGCAGGGACGATGTTAGGCATTGTGATATGTTGTTGGACAGGACTGGTGTTAATTGAATGCACATTCCTAGACCTAGGGGTATGAAGGGCATTGATAAAAATGGTTTTCTAAATTTCAGAATGTATTTAATGTGCTAAAACCTGTTGTTAAGGATACTTTTCCTTTTCTACAGCAGAGGAGTGCATGGTGGAGGCAGTATTAGGCTGTATTAGATCTAAACACATAAGAGAGCTGCAGTTTGTGATGTGAGCTAACATTACTTTCGGTTTAGGTATTTAAGTATTGGGTGTGTGTATGAATATGAATTGAGGAAAACGGAAGACTATGATGAAGCAAGGAGAGACCTAACAACAGACACGTGTGTTACATTGTTCCTAATATAATAATTTAAAATGTGTTATTTGTTAAAATTCAGAATATTTATTTTAAATTTTTTAGTTTGTATACATTCCAAAGAAGAAGGAAATGCGGCGGCATGGTGGTTTGACATTAACAGTGGGCACTGTAGGCCCCTGAGGGGACTGTAATGCATAGAAGGTTTGAAGAATCACCTTGAACAATGAGTTAGTCTGACATTTGCCAAGAATCGGAGAAACAGAGTGTCTCTCTTATTGTGTTCATGAGCATGACATTTTGTTGCTGGAGCTTTATGGTGTAGGAAGCCTGCATGCACTGCGAACTTTGTCAGCAGCCATTCAGCTGACCTTATTCCACAGGAGGTGTATAAACTTCCAACTCCCAGCTTTTAAACATGCCTTGCACTTTCTGAAATTACTTTCCTGATACATGAAAGAGCTGTTGTATTGAAATATAAACAGTTTCTCTTTGTATGTTTTCTTTCAGTTATCCCGTAATATGTGGATTGCTCATATAAACTATCATTCCCTGACCTTCCCCGATCATAATGACACAGATTCAGTTATGGAGATCTGGGAGGCCACAGTCCACTAGTTCTCAACCATTCACCAAGTACTGCAGAATTCCATTAATCCAGCATGCACAGGACTGGAGAGGTGTCATATTGTAGGATATTGTGGATTATCAGATGGTACCTATACTGACCTAGGTTCTTACAGGTAAATTTTTGTTACTCCTCCTGTACTTGGGCTGCGCAAGTAATCATATCTCCTTCATCTGCTGGTTCAGGGTCATAAAAGATCATAATTGGTCCTTCTGTTTGTTTATATGATAGACGGTTGATGATCCAGCACTGTATGAAGCCATTTCCTGTTTCAGATTTCCACCACTCTCAAGCTTTATAATTATTTAAAGTTTCCGTGAAATCAAAGTTACATACTGCCTCTTAACAGAAGTAAATCTTTGGGTCTTCACATTCGATTTTAGTAGCTCAAACAAAGAATAACAAGTGCCACATACAACAAAATGGAAATACAATTCACAATAATACTACAGATTTCACCAAACAAGTGGTGTGACCTGCTAGATGCTTGTGGTGCCACCATGGTCTGAGACGTTACCAGCTCATGAAAATGTAAAGTGTCCTGCATGGAGAGAAAGTTTGTGCTAGCGATGGAACCAGATAACCCAAGACAGTTTTATAGAATCAATACAAGTACCAGATTTTATGCTCGACAAAACTTTGGTCTCTGGAATACTCTTCTGAATTGCCAGATTCTTAGGACTTATGCGTTATCGGATGTGGGAATAAAGGAATTTTGCCTTGCCTCTTCAAATTCTCTCTCTGTTCTGTGGCATTGTCCCATCTGAAGTAATTTTATATGTTTTCTTCTTCTGTTACTTCTTTGAATAATGGTGTCAGAATTAACCTAACATGGACCTACTGTAAATGAATTTATTGTTTCTTAAAACATGGGGGTGGGCTGTGATTTTTTGCATGCAGTTGCTGCACACGTTACACAAACTTTAGGGCCATGCAAAGGACCTGCAAGAACTGTATGGGGATTTTGTGAATGCCAAAGTATGTTATTTTGACATTCAGGTGACCGTGCATCATGATAAATTCTCATAATAAAACCAACTAGATGCACTAATTTCTCAAATTTATTTTTAGAATAAAACTCTACATGTTTCAGACAGTTCCTCTGTCCATCATCAGGAGTTTTTCACTGTACACATAGCAATGGTATATGTCATACAGCTGTGCTGACAGCTGTATGACATATACCTTTGCTGTGTGTGCAGTGAAAAACTCCTGATGATGGACAGAGGAACTGTCTGAAACATGTAGAGTTTTATTCTAAAAATAAATTTGAGAAATTAGTGCATCTAGTTGGTTTTATTATAAGTATGTTATTTTGGTTGCTGACATTACCATTTCATGTCAGTCATGTCATTTTGCAAGTGAAAACTCGTCGTTCAAGTGAGTAACGTCTGTTGTATACACTGACCACCCACCATTGAATGCCCATCTCATATTCCAGCACTGTAAGGACCACGTTTTCTAACTTGCCTTTGCTGGCAGAGATTATATTTTCTTACACTTGGGGACACAGTTAAATGGATTTTCTTCACTTCAGTTTTGTTCAAACCCTATCTGAACGTACCACAGTAGTATTTAATGTTTGCCATCCTGAAGTGTTTAACGCATATATAAATATACAGTGCTGTATCAGTCAAACACAACAAACTTTATTATGTTTGTTATTGTATTAGGGCAACATGTTTCGATTCTTACAGAGTCATCTTCAGACCCTTCTAAGAAAATAGATCCTTACTAAAAATGTTTAAAATTGTGCTGTGGGATGCCAAACGCTTACATTCTTGATATAACTATGTATGTATGTATGTATGTATGTATGTATGTATGTATGTGCAAAACGACGCATGCATTTTATACATAGTTTTATCAAGAATGTAAGCATTTGGGATCCTACAGAGCATTTTTAAACATTTTAAGTAAGGATCTATTTTCTTAGAAGGGCCTGAAGATGACTCTGTAAGAATTGGAACTGTGTTGCCCTAGTACAATAATAAACATAATAAAGTTTTGTTGTGTTTGACTGACTCATCATTGTATATTTATCTACCACAATAGGCAGGTTCCGATAGGGTTATGAAATGGAAGAGAATTCAAACAGTTGACAGTGCCTAGTGTGAAGTATATTTCACAACCTCCAGTTCCAGCATCACAGATAGTATACTGCTTCTTCATTACAAAGATGACTTGGTTGATGCTGCTTAATTGAATAATTGATTTTGACTGTAAGAATAGTACAAAATATATAAATATACTTTGAACAAAATGCAGTTTTAGGTTCACTGCATAGTTGCAAAAAGAGCCTGTTACCTTTGTCTTGTCTGGCCGTCTATGCATTTATCAGTGCGGCGCCCACTGGAAGGAGTTTCACGAAATTTTATATTATGGTCTTCTGTGGAAGTCCCATGAAAAAATCCAAATGGTTGAAATTGGTCAAAAATATTAGGCTCTTTGTATGAAGCTGTATGTTTTATTGTTGCCAGTGACATTGAATTGCCATAAAAGCATTCTCTTTGATTGAAATGCTGTCAGGCTCTTAGGATAGTTGAGGAGGTATAAATATTACACAAATGCATCACTGTGTTCCATTATACATACGTGGCTTGTCCTGTAACTGCTTTGCTTTTAGTGGTTAACATCACAGAATAAGAAGAAAAGGGAATATGTGAGAGGTGTTCTGATCATCATTATAATTGCTGGGAAAGTCACAGTTTACATTGATAGTTACTGCAACTGCCAACTGGCTGTGCCAAGAATGCTGTTGCAGGAACTGTGTGCCAGTTGCATGATGATGAGCTGCGAGTTCATCAGAACAGTAGCTACTTACATCGCATTTCTTATATGGGGCATTTCATAATGTTCTCCATGATTACAAACATTTATAACAAGAAAACCAATGGACCTACCTTAATGGAATTGTTCACAGCCACAGGAAAACTGAAAAAGTTTTTTTGACAACCAGAGATGTTCGATGTGTGCACCATGGGTGACACGGCACACATCTATATGATATTCAAGTTCTTGTCACACATGCATCAACATGGGTGCGTCGATATTCTTCACTGCTGCAATGACCGTGCCTTTAGGTCAGCGAGGTCTTGTAGGCGGGTCGTTTGTGTACTTTGCGTGAAATGAATGTTGTACAGTAACCACAGACATACTCGTGTGATATTCCAACACACAAAACGACTTCTCCCCCGGAGCAGCCATTTTTCTCACTACATACACTCGCATTGCCTAGCAGCAGAAATGTGAACTATGATGAAAAACAACTTACTGGGGAAAAAAACTTTTGAGTTGTTCCTTCTGTCTGTACAGGTTTCATAAATACGTGTCCTATGGTTTTCCCATAATCAATTTTTGTAATCATGGACTACATTATGAAACTACATTATGTCCACTGTAAACAATGATAGACAGGCTGCTCAGTAGGAGGGTGTTGGTGAGAGTCTTTATGATTGCTGTGATGATAAAGGGGAAGTTTGAGGAGTCTGCATTACTTAGGTTGTCTAGCACATTCATAGTTATGGTTCACCAAAGATTGGCTGCTGATGCTTGTTGACACTCCACATTGGCAACAGAAACATATCAAACACAATATGGGAGTGTTTTCTCACCCACAATACTCTCTGAATCATGCATTGTGCACTGTTTATCCCATTCTATGAATAAAGAACCAGTTATTTTGAAGGCCTTGTTACCACCTCATTGGGTATTGTGGTTTGCAGACACGTCAACTGTGTGAATGCTGACAGAAGTGTTTTACTGCCGAAGGTATTGACGTGTGACAGGGCTTCAGTTTGCTCTTCAGATTTGAGTTCAGGCTTCAGTTCCAGAAATTTTTAAACCTCCACTGTAGTTACCTGCAGCATTTAATTTTTGCCATTCCGAAATGTTTAACACTTATATGAATATATAATGTGTCAAACAAACGCAACAAATTGCATTAGGTTTTGTTATTATTTGGGGCAACATAGGAGTCGAAACATGTTGTCCTAAATAATAAAAAAACATGATAACATTTTTTTATCTCAGTAATTAACCAACTTGATGCACAGAATTTTTGTTTTACAATAAGTTTATTTCATGCCTCTACATGTTTCGAGCACATGTGCTCATCATCAGGAGGTCAAAATTGCATTACACAG
>Ga0123355_10017044_pt1 | contig 11468 bp, 7 predicted proteins | sample TergutEmb28metaG_3_FD_89872 | JGI IMG/M metagenome (GOLD analysis project Ga0123355, IMG submission 89872) | Embiratermes neotenicus P1 segment gut microbial communities from Petit-Saut dam, French Guiana - Emb289 P1 | ecosystem: Host-associated > Arthropoda: Insects > Digestive system > Gut ...
GGTCGGGCGAGAACGATTGTAGTAACACTGGACGGACTGTTCCGAGTCAGACTGAAGCCTGCTTGGCTACCCACTCCATTCGCCTCTTTCCCCTTCACTTCTCCTCCCGTGCGTCGCCGTGTGTCACCAGATTCCGTTTCCACTCTACTTTAAAACTATTTACGATTACAACCAATTTATTTGTCATTGCTAATGTAAAACAATTGCGAACCGACGGTAGTTTTAGAATTATACTGCCTTTTTGTTGTTGTGGCATTACTACGTTATGTAATGTAAATACGGCGTTAACGTACGTAAAATGGTTGCATTTCATTTGTTGTCTTTCAATGAATTGCCTGCAGTATGGTAAGAATTTGTACCTTTGTTGTGTGGTTTTGGGACACGAGCTGTACAGTAAGTTAAGACTTAATAAATATCTTCCATTTATGGTGTTATATGACATATAACGTCCGTCTTAATTGTACAGTATGATAAAGCGTTGGCATTAAAAAAATCGATTACAGCCATCAGCACGCTTGAAAAAGCTGGTAAGAATTTAGCGATTGAAATTCGGGCACATGTTGATAAGCAGATTTTACTCAAAACTGTCCATATTAACATCCTGTATTTTTGCACACCTTGTGCGGAAAATTCTGTTTACACCTTGTTTTACGCTCTTCTTTCTCCAAATTTACTCACTTCTTAGTTTACACACTTTAATTTTTAGTTTAACGCCCTTGGTCTGGCTGCTTTCTATTACACCTACCCTTTATGTCTGATGAGACTATTTCAATTACCTCTTTTTGATTTACGATTAACTTTCAGGAGCACAACTCGTGCCTGAAGCAAGACATTGATGTATGTTCCCAAAGTCAAAGAGAAAACATAATAGTGCTTGTTAATTACAATATTAGCTTACATTTGGAACATAGCTTAGTGTGGTGATGAAACTTGGACACTTCTTAAAATATATCAGAAATACTTGGGAAATCTTGAAACGTGGTGCTGTAAAAGGATGGAGAAGATCAGTTGGACCGATCTTGTGAAAAAAGGAAATATTACGTAGAGTCGCGGAGGACATCTTGCATAGGACCTGCTTTCTAAAATACGTTCTTAAAGGAAAGATATATGGAAGGACAGAAGTGACGGGAAGAGGAGGAAGAAGACGTAATAAGCTACAGGGTGATCTTAAAGAAATAAGAGGACTCTGGGGACTGAAGGAGGAAACGCTAGATTGTTTTCCGCTTTGAAGGCGGTTACTGACCTGTCGTAAGACAGACTACGGAAAGAATGAACAAATATCAGTTGTTAAATGATGTGTGAACAGCACAGAAACAAAGTCACAGGATTTTGTCCTTCTTATACTTGTAGACGAAAGGTCAATATTAAAAAAATAAAGGACAACTGTTACTGAATGTCCATATTTGTGATCTTCGCAATACTTCCTATTACGGTAAATCCTTCAGTGGAGTTGAAAGCAACTAACGACGTCATTACGAACAAATCCTAGGCCATCTTTTCAAAACCAGTCTTGTGAAGTCTACAAACGACTTTCGTGGGAAAGCTTAAGGTATTCATGTGTTATATAGCAGAAGCTTCTATCTCAAATTTCTACGAAATATGAATGGCTTATGTATCCTTTCTCTGAATGAAAATACATGGAGGAAGGAAGAAAAAGTAAGACAACATTGTTACCAAATCCGTTACTATGTTTTCGAACCCGGTCACGTGGGATCAGGGACCAACAAGATCCAGGGAGGAGGCTTCTTCGCTCCAGTAGCTCCAATCACTGTCACGTGACCAGCCTTTTCTTGTACAACCTGCGGTGACGACAAAATCATGACTGAAAAGAGAAAGTGGGAGAGCAGAATACTTCTTAGGAGAAGAAGAGAAATGTCAGGCAGACGAGGTTGGATGAGGACAGAATCTGAATTGTGGGGTAGGAAGTAACAAGTTAGGAAAAATGCGCACAGCGTAATAGTTCTCGAGATTTCGCTAGTGTTTAACTCCAACAACTTTTCTTTTTCTTTTCATGGTTCGAGAAATCTGTCCTCCCTGTGCCTGGCCTTTGAGTTTCCTCGATCACACTCAAACACGTAACACTCAGTAGGACTCGTAAAAAAATCTTTACCTGACAACACACAACACTCACCACAGACAGATATCTTGTCCAGGCTTGATTCGAACCCGCAATCCCTGCACACGAAAGGCCGTAGACCGCTACCTTGGCGGCGCGGCTACCGGGATCGGGCTTCTTTAATACTTAGGGAGGTAAAATGTGTGGTTCGTGTTTAAATTGACCCTGTGAATGGAAAGTGTGTGTTCCTGCACGATGTCGGTGCAGTTCTGTTATATGCAGGTCGCAAGGAACCAGACTAACACAATAAGGGTTTTCAAGTCGTGGAATCCTCCAAGCAACAAGAATGATACAGGCGACAGGTTGTGGGCTCTTGTAAATGTAGCAATACATTCCACATTTCATAACATCCGATCAATTTTTGGACTAGATGCGGACCTGTTAGCTTTTCGGGAAGAACTTTGTTCCATGGGTTGGTTGTTTGGTTGGTTAGATAGATAGTTAGTTACGGAAACTTCGCGTTCCTATTATTGAGACTGATGATGTTTGAGAACTGAGTGATAAGGAAAATATTAGGACCTAAGAAGACAGAAGCCACAGGAGGACGGAGTAAGTTTATAACGAATATCTTCATAAATTACGGCCTTTATCAGATATTAGGATGGTGAAATGAAAAGGGGATGAGATGAGTTAATCAGGTAGAATGCATACTTCAGTACATCTGAAAGGACGAAACCACTTGGGAGACCAAAGAACAAAAGAAGAAGGTGGTATTAAAATCAATGTTAAAGAGACAGGAGTCTAGAAATACCGATAGGTTTAATCTGGCTGTTTAGAGTTGCTTGCTCTCATGAGTGCGGTAACGAAACTCCGGGTCTCCCAAAGCCTATAATTTTAAGAGACTCTGAGCAAATAACGGTTGCAAATTAGAAGTTGCCCATGCAGGTATTTAGTGACAGGGGACAGATCTTGTTTGTTTTTTGTGACGACGGACGCTGGTGTTCTGTAGTCAGTCAGCGGTGTATTGCTTATATTTCCAGTGCGTTTTTAGTAGGAGTAAAGCCCAAACCAAGCTCTATAAATCTTTATATTGGACCTTCATACACGTAAAAAAGCGACAAAATCCCTCTTATACACTAAATAACCCTTAAAGAAAGTAATTTTCCGGACATGGAGTTGGGTAGTGAAATGCATTCTTAGGAAAACTGCCACTGAAATTGGGTGCATCTACACGCCTGATGACATTATGAATTTTTGAATAACAGAATTGAGCTGAGACGTACGCGATACACAGTATTTTCTTATCAAACGGTTATTGCATTGACAAATATTCTCCTTACATTAATGTATTTGTTGTTTTCATTAAAATTTATTCAAAAGTGAAAGAAAAATGCTGACGTGTACGTAGGGTCGACTTTGAAACTGTGCATTTTGTTCACTGCTCTATTAAGGTGGGGTATGACGCACGCAGTCATCGAGTGTCTCCTTGAAAGTCACTTGGTTTGCGAACCGCAGATTTGATACAAGCAGCCAGGTTATGAATTTTCAAATTAGGGACTCGTACAGATGTAGGTAAACTTACTTCTTACTTATTCAAACACCAGTTTAAGAAGGTGGATGGGGAAGCAGAACAACTTTAGTTGCCGGACTGCTGGCTAGAAGTCAGTATTCGGAAGGTCCTGCGACCGGCCATCTCGACACAGGTTTTTCTTGATTTCCCTATGCCTAAAAGCAAATGCTGAGATGGTTCTCAAGATTCCAAGTTGCCACTACATTTTTCTCATGTAGCCCTCCCGACATAAATTTAGTAGTAACCAATTTCATGTTTTGTTTACATGTAAAATAACCACTGCCACAGGGTAACAACCCAATTGCAGTTAATAAATATTATTATTATTATTATTATAAGAGCTGTAGTTATTTTAACCTCAACTATGCTATGGTCAGTGATCTTCAGACCTCGGTCGGTATGCTACCGGCTTAAAATAATCCAGAATAAATTATATGAGAGCAGGTTTACTTTAAGACAACAGCCCACTCTGTACAAAGCGTGATTTTGAATCCCCCTCAGGAAATGTATTTATAATTAGATTTGATTTTTTTTATATTCGCAAATCGTAAAGAAGATTAAGCAATCCGTATTCAGGCCTGGAGAAGCCCCAAGAGGTTGAGGTTCCCAGAATTTCTAGACACTCGGCACATGAAGGTAGCAAATTTGTCAGCCCTACGCACGAGCCGCCTCTACTCCCAGGAAATATCCCTGGTACTTTATATGAGAGGCTGAGTCGACACTAGGAATATATTTTGACCGGCAGGATTAAGTTAATGAAAAATCCCAGTGATTTCATCGGAAATTGTACCAGCTACCTTCCCGCTTGTAGCGCAGTGCCCAAACCAACCGCTCCAAGGCCTACCCCGCGTAAAGTGGCGTAACAGACTTAAAACATAAAATAAACGATATCTGCATTGTTTAAAATTAATTATCGACAAAAATCACTGAAAACCTTATACTTACAAAACACGAAGACCGAAAATTAGGTGTAAGAGGAACGTTCAAGTTTGGTATTTGGCAGATGCCAACTTCGGATATCAGCTGGCTCATCATCCACCCCCAGATCAGAAGTTGCGTGGTCTTCCTCAGACATGACAATATATTGCGGTAAAGCTCCTCGGTTACCCACTTCCATTTCCCCCTCGTAATGTCGTACTGATCATTCAAGGTTCCTCCTACATATTTGACGTTATTTGCCGTAGTCTGTTTTACTGATAGCACCGCAAAATAGATAAACGCGAACGAAGATTAAACACTTGAAGATGAATGGCGTGATGGGGCTCCTAAAACCTTCTGGTCATGAACATTTCTCCACTATGTCTATTGAATGTTTCGGACATGCAGAAGGAGGGGGTCAAAGTAGGCTACGTTGAAATTCGGCTGTGTTGAGAACTTGAGAGTGGAATAGTTAACAGATACAAGAAGGAAAAGAAGAAGAAGTAGAAGTTACAGACGATGCGACAGAACTAAAAACAGGAGAACTGAGAATCACTGGCGTATATACGTATAAAATAAAGCAGAGTTAAACGAAGAAGATAAGCCTGCGAAGTGTACTGAAAGGGCCCGCACGTTGTTCTCCCTCATGACGCCGACACAGAAGTCGCAGGTTTGACTGATGGTATCGGCAGGGACGCTTTCCTGCTACCCCATTGTCAATCCAATGAAGTCTTAGAGCAGCTGCACACCCACGACACCTCTACACACGATCACATCAGCGGAAACTTAATATATCATGTCAGCTGCCCGGTCTGCATTTTTGTCAACATATTCGACAAACTTAATGTTGCACTTACCGCGTGGTTTGTTAGTGTGTGGTGTAGAGGCGAACTCGTATGAGATGGCACGCGGCAGCGCTTGGTGGGCGCGGGGGGGGGGGGGGGGGGGGGGGGGGGAGGGGGGGGGGGGGGGGGGGGGGGGGGGGGGGGGGGGGGGGGGGGGGGGGGGGGGGGGGGGGGGAGGGAAGGGGAAGCAGAGTGGGGTGGGTATCCAGTAAGGAAAAACGACCGTGCAACTTAACCTATCGCATCACAGTACAAATATTCACACACACACACACACAAAACTCGGCTTCCAGTAGTCGAACCGAACCGTCACACCTGCCAAGCTATGTTGGAGTCGTCCATTTCACGGAAAGACGAAATCTTATTTCTGCGCGTGTGCCATCTCATTCTAACTGCACTGTATTATTGTGTCGTGATGACTGTCTTCGCTGTTTACAGTCCTGTGTTCGCTTCCCTCTCAGCCTTTTAAAAGTCACTTTAAAGTTCAACGTGTAACTTAAAAAGATGGAGTCTGGCCAGTATTATTTCCCAAAAACCAAAAATTATTTGCCTCTCCTTAGTAAAAAGACAGCTGTTTCTGTTCCTTTGTATGTCTTTCAAATGACTTCAATTCTGTACTGTCGACGGGAGGTTTTGAATAAGATATGATATATTTTAGAGTTCATCTCAATTGACGACATTTTTGACTGTGTTCCTACAGCGTCTGACAAATGTCTGACGGATGTAGCGTTCCAGTCTATGTAATAAGCAAAATGTTGTCCAGTTCTGTAGCGAGTAACTGCTCTTTGTGATTGGCAACCCACTATTCTCAACAAAATCCGGAATTTTAAGCTAACTGCCACGCCAGCATTTGGGTTTACGACAGAAGCTTGAAAATTGGTGTCAGATTTTGGGGTTGCAAATAACCTGCAAACATGAAAACGTCTACATAATCTAACCTCTACGGAAGGAAGGAAAGAAACACATCCCCATAAAGTGGCCTTTGGCGACCAAGTGCGCTGTTTGGTGACTGGTGAAAAGCTTACATGATTGAGTTCGGAAAGGGCCAGCCAAAAGAGGATAAGAGACCTTCCGCGGGACATCATAACAAGGTGTGGAGGTTATTCGTCTAATCGCCGTACAGTGCCAGGATGTTTCCGAAGGAGGAACGCCGTCCCAGGATGACGTCAAAGAAGTGTTTATCCGGTGGGAATGCTGAATTGCTGTGGACACTACGCGAAAATTCAGTCTTCCTGCCCGAACTTGTGAGCCTATCTTGCCGGTGGGTGACTAGTCTTACTTAACAGGCAACGGGGTGAGCAGACCGCTGCTGGAGAAGGAAACACACGTGTAGACGAGTATACTGTACAAGGTAAGTCACTCTTGCTACTCTATTCTCCGGTCCACTTATGTGTAACTGAAATATGACTGACGAATGTGTGTTAACGAGTCCTTCAGTTTGATAGCTGAACCATTTAGCTGGGACAGACGCAAATTGGAAGGTTTTGCGAAAAATTAAAAGTAACCTACGAGTTAATTGGTACTGACAAATATGATTTATTTTATAAGTTTCTTCCCATACACATAACTGGCGAAGCGAGGGCAAAAATTACTTGTTAAGCAAGATGCTAATTTTGATGTTTTACTGACAGTGCAGCTGTGTGTAATTTTAGTAATTAACCAACTTAACGCACAACATCTTATTTTATAATAAGTTTATTATATGCCTCTACATGTTTCGAGCACTATGTGCTCATCATCAGAAGTTAAATTGTATTATACAGCATCTGGTATCGTCATACCTGTAGGTGGCCGTCCGGTGCACAGGCTGAGAGAAGAAGCGTCTTTTCTCAACCTGTGCACGGGACGGCCACCTACAGGTGTGATGATACCAGATGCTGTATAATACAATTTTGACCTCCTGATGATGAGCACATAGTGCTAGAAACATATAGAGGTATAAAATAAACTTATTATAGAACATATTTTGTGCATTAATTTGGTTAATTACTAAAATCAAGATGCTGATGATTGGGATATTTTAAGGCTGTATTAAAGGAGCATTATGCTACTAAATGAACGTTTGATTTCTATGCTAGTGCTATATTCAGTGCACGACAAACCAAGCACGCAATAGTAGCCACATGGTGCAGTAGGCTGAATTCGTTAGTTTCAATATTTCAGGGATGCAGCTACTGAAGGCACGACCTAATCTGAAATGTTAAGGATCACAAAATTTGTTTCCCACTTAGGAAAAGCTTGTTTCGTCCAGCGACTAACCAATGAAGGAATTCAAAGGTAATTCGTTCTAGGTACTCTTCACATTTTACTGAAGCCCCTGAAATTGGTACTGAGGAAGACGCGCGTTATTATCTGCGAAGGAAAGTCACTTAAACTCTCATTCTAGTGATAGTGAATAATCAGTGCATTGGAACAGCTGCAAAAGTGTAGTTCATAAAAAAAACTCAGTGTTTCCTGGCTAGCAGATCTAAGAAGGTACAAATGACAACTTCTTCATAAAAATTCTGTAACTGCTGTAATAAACCAGACCATTTCGCACACGAGTTTTGGAAGAAGAAATAAAGAAATATAAATTTTTCGGAGAACATGAACCATGGTGTTACAAACCGGAAGGACGGGAAGGTTGCATTAGTAACAGGCGCTAATAGAAAGATGTTGGCCAAGACAAACTGTTGCTGTTAAACGTCCGTCATATGTAACCCGTCATATGTAGGCCACGGCCAAAATCGGTCGTTAGATGTGACCAGCCTTGTCGAAATCCGACTGCAGGACGGACTGAGCTTTCAGTCCGATTCCGAACGTCAGCAGTGCCCGTGAAAATGTTGGTTAACCCTTTGACGCCAGAATTAAATCCTTGACGCCGGAATTAAACATTTGACGCAGGAATTAAATCCCCCCCCTGCCAATTTAGTGGCCGTTCGGCTATTTAAAGGGCTCACTGCGCGACATATATATATATATATATATATATATATGTCATTCGGCGGCTAAGGGTTAAGTCAGAGACGGTAACTGAAGCTAGAGATACTGAAATCGCGGGAAATGCCTGCAGTGAAGGTAGTAAATGCAAAAATGTTGCCAGCGCAGTAGACACTCATCTACACGTTGTCAACAGCACACGTGAAATGTTCGTGGATAATAAGAACGAACAGTTCCGCGCTACGGAGCATGGGGCTGGATAAAATCATAATGGTATTATTCTCATACTGTGGGAGGCATGAACCAAGCACTGCTGTTGTTCGGTGTTAAAGCGGAATCTGCTACCCGACAACATCCTCATTGATACCGACACGCAATATGAAATTGCTGGAATCACAACTGGTTCGACTAAAACTTAGGAAGCGTGGAATTAACACTCCTCGACCGTTACTATAATTTTCAGGTAGTGCCTGAAGATAAAGTTGAATGAATGTGGCCTGATAGGCCGAGAAATTTTGAAGCATTCTGTTCATTACACAGGGAAAGTTACCTACATATTTGTGGGCATAATTACCTATTGTGGGTGAAACAAGTGAAAACTATAACACTCAGACCGCGAACAGAGGAGATCAGAGAAGCATTGTTGGAGAGGAGAACATGCAACTTGGCATGTATACAGCCCATTCAGCGTCTCAAGATAACACCAACAAAGCAATGGTTAGCATTCTGATTTGGACTGAAGAGGCTACAGAGATACCAAATTTTAAGGCCTCTGCCAGACAGTGTATTGACAAAGCCAATGTACGCAAGGTCGAAAGTTCTGTTTCAGTAGCACTCACAATATTTTATCACATAAAAGACGAGTTAGGGAACTCATTTGAACTGACCACATGGCTGAAAACAAAACAGGAGTCATTATAGATATTTGTGAAGAATTCCATGACCTATTTTATCTAGAGGGAGATAAACTGTCACACACTGACCTAGTTAAACATTCAATTTCCACTCTAGCTCTAAATGAAAACAGTAATTAACGTGAGGACTTAGAGATTAACGGAAGCTCTTAAAGACGAGGTAAACAGACGAATAGAGAAGCTTTTGCACGAAGGGATTATGGCGTCTTCCGAAAGCGCTTTCAACAGCCTTTGCTGTGGGTACCTAAGGAGACAGATGTCTCTGGTGGAGTTAAATCACGAGTAGTAATTGGTTTCAGAAAGCAACATGAATGGACAGCCGGAGATGCTTATCCGCAGCCTAATATCATTGACATCTTTGATCAGCTTGGCAAGGCCAAGTATCTCGCTTCTATCGAGCTAGCTTTGGGATACCATCAAATCCAGTTAGCAGAAAGACATCGAGTTTAGAACCCCGGCAGGTCACTTTGAATTTATTCCCCTACCGACGGGCCTGAAATCTGAGCCAGCGACATTCCAATCTGCAATGAATTCTGCACTTGCATAGATGAATGACTTGCGAAGTTTTTGCTATATGGACGATGTGATTATTACGGCAGAGTCGCTAGAATCACACAATGAGAGACTACGTGAACTGTTTCAAAGGCTACGTGAAAGCAGCTTAGAGACTGGGTGGTTCAAATGTGATTTCATGAGGGACGAGTTTCAATTCATGGGACATTGTTTTGCGGATAAAGTTCTCCTCCCTCATCCTAAAAAAGACTAAGGTCTTACGAAGTTTCCCCCAAAAAAGACGGTGACAAAGCTAAGAGGATTCCTGGGGCAATGCTCGTAATATTGCCGGTTCTCGCAGAATTAGGGTAATGAGATGCGACCACTTGACGCTCTGTTCAAAACAAGCCCAAACTAAAACTGGAAGGAACCACAGCAAAACGCGTTCTAGATGCTGAAACTGTTAAATACAGCACCGATTTTGCAGTTTCCGGACTTATCGGGAACGTTCATTATTACAAAAGACGTGTCGCGTGACGCTCCCAATTGCATATTAAACCAAGGAGCAACAGAAAATGATCTCACGATAACATGTGCTGGCAGGTCCTTCAATAAACCTCAGTACAGCATTCCGGGAGGTTGCCGCAAATGTGTGGCCGTGAAGCAATTTGAGCCGTATGTGATTTGGGCGACTTTGTAAAATTGTAACAAACCAGAAATTCCTAAAATGGGTATTAAATATAAAAATCTCTGTTCGAGGTTTTTAAGAGGGGGTCTGAAATTTGAAGAGTAGTATGATTTCACGATACATTACCCTCCCGGACAAAACTATGTCACATGCAGATCTCTTCAGCATACACAAGTCAAAGAGTATAGAAGAAGGAGAGAGGGGCGAGGATCTGTAGTTCACCAGCAGGCAGAACAAGAGCTAGTGATGACGGTGAAAGTCCAGACGTTGGCCAGCAGACACACACGGCTAGTGATGAGAATAACCAGATCCCCCCCCCCAAGGATGCTAACTGTACCTAAAAAAAAAATGAAAATCCTAAAGGAATGTTGTGATTCGCTTATAGACAATCTCACGGGGATTTTCAGAAATTATGCAAAGTTAAATCCTACGTAAGTTGGCCTGACGTGCAGAAGGATGTCGACAATTATACACTGAAATGATCTTCGTGCCAGAAGAATAGGCACACCTTTTCAAACACCAAGATGGCAGTGGAAATTACAGATAACCCATTCGCAACTTTTGACAAAATTAGTATGGATTGCATGGGTCCGCTTCCGTTTAAAGCAAACTGGGATAAACACATTCTTTCGTATGAAGAACAATTGTTTAAATAACGGACTGACATACCTAAACGAGACCAGGAAGTCGAAACTATACCAAGGGCGCTGGTTGACAATGTAGTCGCTGTTTTTGGGTCACCGGGTTCAATTCTCACAGACCGTGCTTCGAAATTTACAAGTGAAGTCATGTGACTTTTATGCAGACTTATGAAAATTTCGAAGATCATTACCACCCTATTTAGACCCCACAGTAATGCTAACATTGAAAAGTCGCATGCAGTAATCACAGAAAACTTACAACATTTTATTTGCAAAGACCAAAATAACTGGGAAATATTGTGGCCAACAGCAACATTCTGTTATAATATACACAAAATAAGTATTGTCCATTCGAGTTGCTATTCGGACGGGAACCTTCCATACCAGGATTGCTACAAAGCCGTTCTCAGTATCCAGATTACACA
>Ga0123355_10017046_pt1 | contig 11467 bp, 5 predicted proteins | sample TergutEmb28metaG_3_FD_89872 | JGI IMG/M metagenome (GOLD analysis project Ga0123355, IMG submission 89872) | Embiratermes neotenicus P1 segment gut microbial communities from Petit-Saut dam, French Guiana - Emb289 P1 | ecosystem: Host-associated > Arthropoda: Insects > Digestive system > Gut ...
CTTTCTGGAGAAACCGGAGGGAAGGAGACCAGTGGGGAGACCTAGGTGTAGATGGGTGGATAATATTAGGATGGATCTCCGGGAGGTGGGATGTGGGTATTTGGACTGGATTGGGTTGGCCCAGTATAGAGACAGGTGGCGGACGCTTGTGAGTGTGGTAATGAACCTTCGGGTTCCGTGAAATGCGGGGAATTTCTTGACTAGCTGCAAACCAGTTAGCTTCTCAAGAAGGACTCTGCACCATGAAGTAAGTATGTATGTATAAGAAAGCTTCTATTTCTGGCAGATAATTTTGCATCCTACAGAAAATGGACGCTTGTGCCTCCATTTATAAATGACTATTCCTAGTTTATTCTCTCCAGCTTGTAAAGTGGACCCAACAAGACGAGTTAGTGCATATTCTAAATCCCCGATTAAGAGTGAAAATTGTGAACTTGTTATCTCCTGTTATGTCATGTTGGTGTCACCCCCATGTTAAATATGAAATACAGCGACAGTGGACAATTCATGAACTTAGCTGATAAATTTCACGTACGGTAGTTTCTTGATCATTCCAGTTCAGGGATGTGTTTGAGAGATATAGGAAGTCTGAAATGGCAGTGAAATTATCTCTACAGTGAGACTGCTGTATATTAACACAGCTTCCATTTCGCGACTGGTTAGAAGACACATTCAAACTAAAACAGCTTAAACCTCCACAAACCAATCGTTTACTCACATTAGGGACGTAACTTAATTAGACTGGAATTTCATGCTACAGAGAAGAACAGTTTGAATCCGTGCAAAACGCATTTGTTGGGAACCATGAAGTTTGTGTTCTCTTTTCTTAATTTTGCTGTGCCTTATGATACACATTATCAAATATCAGACATTACCAGCTGTACTAACAAATGTTCGACTCTATCTGACCTTCCCATCATTTCGTGGGGTGGAGTCTGTTAGAATGATGCATAAGATGTGGTACTTCTGTTTGTGCTGTTAACTCTGGCGATCCAACGGTTGCTGTTGTGCCATAAAATTCCTGCAAGTCTAAAAGTTGACAGACCATGGGAGCTAGATACGTCAGGTTTTAAAAGGACACACAGACACACACAAACACACAAAAAGACACACACAAACACACACACACAAACACACACAAGAAAAAGCTACATTTTTATCTCTTAAGAATAACATCTTCTTGGATGTTACACCATGTGAACTGATAAATATTACCGACGTTTCAGAGGTGCGTAATATCCTCATCTTCAGGATCAAGTAGCCCAAAAATAGTGTGCCTTTCTTGGAATTCTGAACCCTGGAGACATTCTCGATTCTATCGTTCCAAACATCAGTAAGTATTTACCAGTCACCAAGACCTCACATCCCTTAACACCTAAACCTTCAGTAACATCGCGGTGACAGCCTGAAATCTCGCAGTTCCCATCATCGTTTCTGCAAATGACTCTTCCTTCGTTGTGCTGTTAGAGCTATAAATTAGGACGTAGCCTGCAATAATTACTTACTGACTGACTTACTTACTTACTTACTTACTCCTTGGCCCTACGGCCCTCTCAGAGCCATGGCTTCCTTAATTACGATGCTTATTCTTCACTATCGACTGCCTTTTGTCTCCATCTCTTAACCTTCAACTCCCGTCGATCTTCATACGTCTTCCAGCCATCTGAGTGTAGGTGTTTCCCCTTTCTACTTACCTCCAGTTTACTCTCAAATATTTTCTTAACTCTCCTTCCCTGATCCTTTCTTACTACATGTACAATTCATTCCATTCTCTTCTTTTTTATTTGTTACTATGCCTAGCTCTTTTTATAGCTCCCTCAATTCCTGATCAGTTCTCATTCCCCATATTCCTTGCTCCACCACTGGCCTATACATCCTTTTTAATATTTTCCTTCCCCCATTTACCCAATCTCGTAATATCCATCTCACTAACAGCCCATGTTTGACTCCCTGCACTGCCACTGGTTCGGCCATCGTTGTATATATATTAATTGTAAATGCTTTACTCATGGCTCTAGACTTAAATATTTGTCTTAGACTATAAAAACTTCTATTGCATACAGCAATCCTTGATTTTATTTAATAACTTATTACATTTTATACTTATTAAAGCACCTAAACTTCTAAAATACATTTTTTGACGTTTTTCTGGCCGTGCATCTCAGTATATTTATCACAGTAATTAACCAACTTGATGTACAAAATGTTTGTTTTACAATAAGTTTATTTCATGCCTCTACATGTTTCGAGCACTATGTGCTCGAAACATGTAAAGGCATGAAATAAACTTATTGTAAAACAAACATTTTGTACATCAAGTTGGTTAATTACGGAGATAAATATTCTAAAATAATTGTCAGTTCATTATCAGATCTTTTTTGATTTCTTATATTTATGTTTATTTTTATATGTTTTATTTTTCTTTCGCTAATCACCAATCCGGTGCTTACTGCAGCTTCTTTAATCTGTGTTGCTACTTCTTCTGTCGCTCTCAGCGATCGTCCAAGCATAACCACGTCATCTTTATATGCTACATACTGTCTCGTTCTGATAAAAATTGTTCCATTCAGATTGGTCTTTATATTCCTTATCTCCTCCTTTAGTGAAATATTGAACATTGCTGTAGACAGTGCATCACCTTGTCTCCAGCCTATTTTTCTGCCAAATACTTCGATCAATTGAACATGAATTTTCAATTTTCCGTTTGAATCATGTAAGGCCATATTTATTAATTTCACTGCGTGGCCTGCGATAGGCAGCTGAAATTACACTTACACTAAACCTGCACGCTATGTCACTGGTCCGTGAAAATTATACGTGAAGTTTTGTTTCAGTTTATATTTTATTTCGAGAGGATAAAATACTGTGAATTGAATGTAGCTGGAATTCCCCGATTAGAATCTCCTGGAAGTATCTTCATACATATAATTTTGATTTGTAACTGCCCTTATCAGCCAGTCAGAATGAGAATATACTAAATTTTCCATTCATGTTTGTCTCCATTTTCACTAATTTTTGTGTACTTTTAAAGTCACGTGTATATATATATAGTGGATACGTTCTTTCGCTTCACTATGTAGTCCTCGTTTCCTGAAGCCTTTATTCTTGCAGTGGCAGTGACAGCAGTGATACGGTGTGAATTAATAAGCAAGCTGCCTTTCTGTTTATTAGTTTAGCATTCACCTAATACACAAAGAGGAGAGACTGATGCTAGCTCTCAGGATAGACATGAGGCCTGCTAGTCATTACATCAACCATGCTGGCCACCAGGTTGCAGCGCGCATATTGATCATGTCACACATGTAACGTAGATCGGATATAACCTCCGTTAAAATAAACCTTAAGTTTATGACAAGATTTTTATCTTTATTTAATAAACCACAGCTTGAAGCGGAGTTTGACGATGTTTATTTTCAAATTTTATGTGATCATGCAACAATAAATACTAAAGGTCTGGGGTAGAAAGAAAGAATCTGTCTTTAAATGCTGTATTTTATGCAGTTCCAGATTCTGTGCCTGCAGTTATAATTGTATATTTACAGGAATGAAGTCTGTTAAAGTTAGTACACTATGACAGGATGTGTTGGCTGGTAGGAAGTTTTCAGTTTGCCTACCGAAACAAAGTTATGGGAACGTGACACAATATGGTCGTGTTCTTGTTGGGATATTAACTGGGGGTGTCTCATATGTGTAGGAAATATACATATTGAATGCTGCTTCACAGTTATTCCAATGTAAGTTTTCCATATTTTGTGTTAACACTGGTCATATACTTATGAAACTAACAGTGATAAGGAACTGGTCTGGTCAGGGCATATAGATTTATTTCAGTGAAATTGCTGGATATTGGTAAAAATAAAGTTAGTGTTTTGACAGTGTGGGTTTAAAACTGATAAGAGCTTTTCTGGTAATGTGAATAAAATACGAGACAGACAATGTACGTATAACCTAACGCTGAGACGCGTTAGTGCAAACATTGTTGCTATGGAAAGGCATTGAGTATTACAAAACCTGAGTGTGTGTATTTGTAGCCTTTGGTATCCAGCACGTAACGTGCATGAACCATATTATCATCTGCGGCCTGCCCCGCTCTACAGTATTTTTCCACGTTTTCTCATAAGCAGCACGATTTTCGAAAAAAAGTTACTTAACACAAAATGTGTTTTGGTTTTCTCTACAACTTTTGACTGAATCATTTCTTATTCTAAGAAGAAATGAGTGGAATATGATAGAAAATGTATTTTGGACTTCATGTAAAGTAACCTTTAGTCTTGCCCGATTTTAACGAAACTTGAATATTCTCGACAGATTTCCGAAAAATCCTCAAATATAAATTTTCAGGAAAATCCGCCCAGTTGGAGCCGAGTTGTTCCATACCTAGCGACAGACAGACAGGCGGACAGAGGAACAGACATTACGAAGCTGATAGTCGCTTTTCGCAATTTTGCGAACGCGTCTAAAATCGCTTCTTTCTCGATAGGAAAGTGATCCATAATTAGGTTCAGTCCATTTCATTACTTTGCTTTCCTGTTTAGGCATTATTTACACAAACGTAATTAAATAAATGCATAATGTAATGTTTTTCTGTCATCGTTTACCAACTTTGTTTTAGAAATGTCATTAGGAAGGTTAAAGCAAAGCTTTAACTTCTGTATTGACATCAGTGTCATACGAAGCCAATAGAAAATTTAATATTGCCATTAGTGCCAAAAAATGCCAATGGAAAGTCTGATATTGACATCATTGCCTTTTGGTTTCTACAGAAATATCGCATTATCTGGCATGTCGCAGTCCTATTCAAAATTCACCCGCCGAAACTTCATTACCTCCTGTCTCCAAGTGATCTGAAATTATCTGTGAATCGTAGACATGCACCAGCTCTTTCGAGGAATCCTCTACCTACACTACAAGTCTACATGGTGTCGTCTCCTGAAGATAACTACGTTCACATTTAATTCCTTGAGAATCTCAATTTTCACACGATCTGCGTATTCTACAAGTTAATTTCTACTGAAGACACGATAATTAGAAATATCGGCAGTGCAAGTCTAAACCCTTAATACTGGTACAGTTCAATGCTAGTAAATGTAAGGTAAAAGTCACTATCATGCCATTAAGGTATAGAAGGTGAGAAGATGTATAGCTCTATCCATTTTTAAACTCAATGCTACATTGGGGGTGGGTGCTTAAAGCTACACTCCGTCCGCTTGAGCCCGTGAAAGATCTTCTGTTATTATTGCGCAGAAGGCTGGGTGAGTTCCAGAATCTGTCTGCGCGGGTTTGGAGAAGATAATTTCTTGCCCCCACCGGTACTGAAACCCCGGACCATCCAGCCCGTAGCGGGAGCTATACCGTCTACAGGTACATACTAAATGAATACGGCCCTTGTTACATCTAACATATTCTTAAGTTGAGTGATGCCAACATCCACATTTAACGTTACTTTCCTGGAGACCTACAATTTCCCGTCTATTCTTTAGACAATATAACTTTCACGGAGGCAGAATGGCAGCTCCCGATTAAACACATTTTAACTTAATCTAGACATTAAATGCGGGCCATAATATTCTATTAGAATTGTCACAAATCTTTGACTGCTTGTATAATCGAATCTGAACATGCAATGCTTGTTGCAGAGACTGTTAGAATTATCATAAATAATTGACCGCTTGGAGAATCGGAAGCTCAGGACACAGAATGTAGGGGTTGCGTATTTCATGAGCATCAGTGTATTAATTTCAGTGCTGCATATACCAGCAGGTCTAATTAGGGTGGTGCTGAAGATCGTCAGAGTGATTGTTATTGATTGCGTATCAGAGGGGACGGATAGTCGTAATTGGCAGTTACAAATGTCGGCAATAGGCGAGAACGGATTCACAAAAATGAGACAGAAAGCTGCAGACAGGTTTTGGGCAAACATGGAGATTTGGATTTGAACTCTGATGCTGACATCGCTAGGGATCTCATGTTGACAGGGATCATCTGTTGGTTCTGATTTTGTTAGTGATATCATGTTGACAGAGGGAAGGCTGATGATAGCCGCCCCTTGTTGACAGAGAGAAGTTGTCTCGTGTTGACAGAGGAAAGGCTGATGACATCGGTCTCTTGTTGCCAGAAGGAAGACTGATGATAGCGGTCTCATTTTGACAGGTGTAAAATTGATGATAACTCTCTTTTGTTGACAGCGGGAAGGCTGATGAGACTGATTTTATTAGGGGTGCCATGCTGGAAGATGCACTGCTCGTAATAGCCGTGTCGTGTTGACAGAGGGAAGGCCGATGACAACGGTCTCATATTGACATACGGAAGACTTATGATGGCCGCTTCAAGTTGAGAAATGGAAGAATGATATGATAGCTGTTTCATGTCGACGGAGGGAAGGCTGATGAGACTGATTTTATTAGCGGTATCATGTTGGGAGATGGAAGGCTCATGATAGCCGTCTCGTTTTGGCAGAGGGAAGGCTGATGATAGAGGTCTTATATTGACATAGGGGAGACTGATGTTAGCGGTCTTATGTTGACAGAGGGAAGACTGATGTGACTAATTTTATTAGCTGTCCCATGTTGACAGTAGGAATGCTATGGTCATTCTATAGGACTGCAAGAAACTGAACGAAAAATTAAAGTTATCTCCAAATCTAAATTAATATTATTCCTCAATCTAATCCCGGTCTTCAGGTTGGTGCTTGGCGGCGGCTTTCAATCTTAAGTATTGTTTATATTTCGTATCTCACTGATGCTAGATAACTTAGTTGCTCTTATTTTCTTTGATTCGATTACTCTAATAATATTAGGCAGATACTTCACTTTTTTAAGATCTTTATTTTGCAATTTTCATCACCCTCCCTATATGCAATATCTTGGGGACCCAAATATTTCATATTCATATAAAGTCAATCCATAACCACAAAATGCACTCAATTACACTAGTGTACAGGTATTTGTATTGTGATATTTTCACCTACATGTTTCGGCCGGTAATACGGCCATCTTAAGGGTAACATTTTTGTTACAAGAATACAGTGTGATCGGATCTGTCAAATTACTCCACAGTATTGAAATCCCTTATGATTATTAGTGAAAATTGTCTGTAGGATGATACACGTAGTTTGAAATGATGTAATATTGAATAAGATATAGATTATGTCAAAAGTTAAAAATTATATAAAGTTTTGGAGTGGTTTGTACAATCGGTAAGTTTAGTGGGTTTTAATCCTTTAATAAAAATAACATTATACTTGTATATATAAGATTATGCTAATATGTTACTAGTTACTAAATTACTGATGCTGAGAAAGATAAAATGGTAGCAGATGGTGACGTACGTAGCAGAGTACGTGATGCTTGTGTGGCCGGTGCACTGTCCGACTGGAGTGGAGTCTATGGGAGGGGGTTTGTGGTAAGTAGTTATGTGTCTGCGTGGCGCTGCTGTGCGTTGTAGCTTAATGCAAGAATTCAAAAATTTGATTGGAATTGATATAGATAAAATGTTATTTTTATTACAGGACAAAACCCCACCACACTTACCGATTGTACATATCGCTCCAAAACGTTATGTAATCTTACCTTTTGAAATTTTTAATCTCTATTTTATTCTGTTTTATATCATTTTATACTATCTTCGTATAGAAAATTCCAACCTATAGTCATAAGCATTTAAATACTGTAGAGTAATTTGACACTTTTGATTAAACTGTATTTTTGTAACAGAAATGTTACCCTGAAGATGGCCGGATCACCGGCCGAAACATGTAGATGAAAATATTACAATAAAAATACACCAGTGTAATTAAGTGCATTTTGTTGGTTCTTGATACACAACATACAAAGGACGGAATACGGAACGTGTTAAAACTCCGTATTCACTGTAACAGCGACCCAAATATTCTACATAGGTTTTAAGAAAACGTGGGATCTCACGTTTTTCGTGTAAATAACGTGTTCTGTTTGTGCGATTATTTTTTGTTTTAAAGCTTTAGTGACAGGAGAGATTGGATAGCCTACGGTATGGAAGGCATTAACGACTTGTGCAGCAGATGAAGAATTACAGCTTGTTAAGCCGTCGTAATACATGATCCAGTATTATTGCCTAAGACAGCCGTTCATTTGCTGTTGCAATAGATGTCTATTTTGCTTGTCAAACGATATGAGAAAATGCATTCCTTCGGCCACTGCCAGGCAGATCGTAGCAAGGTCCTCACTTCTTGAAAATGTGTAGGGACTGATGGCATTTGGGAATTCTATTGCGACACTATAAATGCCGAAGTCTCCAATACAGAACCGCAAAGCATTTAACACCGCAAAGAAAGAGAACGTAAAAGTCAGAATTTTAAACCAAGTTAATCTGCATTTTTGATGTGGGAGAAATTATCTGCTTAGGGTTTCGTATGAAAACTAAAGAGTCTGCCTTAATTATGCCTTCCAGTACCAGAGACGTTGTGCTTGGTGTTTGTCGAATTCGATCAAAGTATTGCCGGACAATTTCATTTTGCTTCATGACAGAGTCCTTCCTGGTACCATTTATTTTGAATCTATTCTCTGACAAACGAAATAAGTGCTGGAAACATTCACAGAACTAACTGAAAATTTTCCCTGTGATGCATATATGTTTCAGAAATTAGGTCTCATTTTGGGTTGCAGATGGACTCTGATTTTCAGAACATGACTTACAAAAATGCTGACAGAAGTGAAAGAAGCGTTAACGTGCGTGTAATTAGCCAACAGGTGAGTACTATGAGGGCGGACATTGTCACGAAAGTTCAGTGACATCTTTTTTGGAGAACCAGTTCGTTTGTTTAATTGTATGGCCACCAATTCCAGTAATACGAAAGTGAACATTGTCGCGAAATCGAGATAAGAATACAGGAAACAATAGCCTGCCTCTACAAAGAACTACGCACCCCACAATTCAAGAACTAAAATAAAAACGTCTGGGTAAAATACGTAATTACATAGCTACGATACTACGCACCTATAACATATGTAATTTATTGTATGTTTTTCACAAATACTGAAGTTTGCACTTGAAACTCCTTAGTACGACGGTTTTTACTACTTAATTTGCATGTTAGGTTTATAAGAAGTTCACACTTTACGTAACCCCTTAGTATGTTTAGTTAATCGCAAGCTAGGACCATAAGATGAATACCTATGCATTGTACACGATGAACTACGCATCAATGTAAATGTTGACAACTTTTACTAATCCCACAATTTATGATGTAAAACAAGATCTCGTCCCCCTTCCAAAATTACCACACTTATTTTATAGTCACTTAATAAATTCTTTGGACAACCTGAAGATGGCCTACATACAGGGCCTAAACATGTAGTTGTATCTTATGTATTGCTACTAATTTAATATGGTTGTGTTCATGACTGCATGTATATATAGATATCTACACGCTACAGCTTTGTATTTTCGTCGCGGAAGTTCAGTGACACCTCTCTGGATAAGCAGTGCAGATTTTCGTCTGGCCTCCGACTCCAGTAACATGACGGGTAAACATTTTCACTGAAGTTCAGTGGCATCCTTTTTGGAAAACCCGTCCGGTTTTTTAATTGTATGGCTTCCGATTCCAGTAAAATGAAAGTGGGCATGGTCGCGAAAATTCAGTAATATCTTTTTTTGGAGAACCAGTCCTTTTATTGCTTTGGCCTTCTATTTCAGTAATTTTAAAGTGATCGTTGTCAGAGAAGTTTGGTGACATCTTGTAAAGAACTAGTCTGGTTATTTGTCTGACCTCGCATTCCACTAATATGAAGGTGAATATTGTCACGGAAGGTTAGTGATATCTCTTTTTAGAGAACCAGTCCGGTTATTTAATTGTCTGTCCTCCTATTCCAGTAACTTGTAATCACAGAGCTGTTCATAAATTATAGCAATCGATGCATACTTAATGTCTCAACGATTGCTTCCAGACGTGGTTACGTAGCTTAAAGGCGGAATAGGGTAGTGCTGTAAAATTCATGCAGTTAAGTGGTACGTCAGACATCGTCATAGGCTTAGATGATGTTTACGTGGCTGAACATTGGGATCCTACTAAAGCGAAATTACTGAATAAAGGTGAATAGGAAAGGAAAAAAATTATAGGATGTAAGAAACAAGGAAACGTCTGGGTAAAATACAGAATTAACAAAGTTTTTAAATTTGTGATTTTCTTCAGATAATTTTAGAGTAATGCAATAAGGCAAATTGAGATGTCGTCAGTATGGAGAATGTTAGTATTTAAGTTACGAGTAGATGACTGAGGGCTGAAAGTGTTTTTAGGACTAAAGTGGGTTACATTAGGGTCTAGCGGAGGAGTGTTTCCACTGCGGCAAACTCAGGATTTAATGAAAGCTAAGAAAATTTTGACCAGCTGAGTCATTAGAATATTTGAAGCTAGAGCACGTAAACTTGCTGTTCTAAAGGAGTTGCTTCATTGGATGTTTACTGTTTCTGTTACTTATTCTTTTGGAAATTACTCATTGCACTGAGTATTCCTCATGCAGCCCTCGCAATATTAAACTCAAAATTTTCGCAGAATCATAATTCTCCAAATATCTTAAAAGTTTTCATAAAATCAGCCCTTCAAGTCCACAATTCAATCCACATACCTAACTTCCTCCTTCTGCAACATACTTTAACACCCTACTTTTCACCACCTACACCTTTCTCATTTCCCACTCTTTAATTTACAACTTTTAATGCCACGCGTATTAATACATCCTAGTGGAAACGTCATCTGAATATATTGACAGTGGGTGTGACCACATCCATTCTTTTTCTAGATCGAACGGTCGATATTTCCGGCTCTGGGAATTACAAATGAAATGAAATGCTTCTGCCAGTAACTACCGAAATGCAAATAATGCAAATATATTAGTCTGCAGTCACGCATCTGAACTTACAATCTGGATTGTGGATCACGAAATACCATAAACCCGAAAGCGCAGGTCGTAGTCCTGTACGGTATCAGACACAGACAGTACTTTTGATCTTAGTTTCCATGTTGACAACGATTACTGCGTTTCTCTGTAATGTTTATCAGTACAGTGCTTTTTTGTCTTATTTTCTTATTAGACGGTCATATTTTAGGAAGTTTCAAAATGTCTGCATGTTGGCCAGAAATATTGCCATATTCGCTTTAGTCACGTCTCTCTAGTTCTGGATCGAAGGGACATATTAGATAATACAAAGTTATTTTGGTCTTGTATTGTTTTTGGTTTGGAAGTACCGATGAGTGGGAGTACTGAGGGGAGAATCTGTTCCTACTAGAGAGAAACAGAGAGAGAGAGAGAGAGAGAGAGAGAGAGAGAGAGAGACAAACAGAAAAAAAGGCGATTTGTTCTTTTTGGGTAATTCCCCGGCGTCTGAGTTCTAATTGCCGAAGTTTCGGAACTCACTGTTGGTTCCATCTTCATAGGCAGGTGAATGAAGTATGTCAGTCGATGGATTGTGTGGGGTATTTATACCTGATCGA
>Ga0123355_10017047_pt1 | contig 11467 bp, 5 predicted proteins | sample TergutEmb28metaG_3_FD_89872 | JGI IMG/M metagenome (GOLD analysis project Ga0123355, IMG submission 89872) | Embiratermes neotenicus P1 segment gut microbial communities from Petit-Saut dam, French Guiana - Emb289 P1 | ecosystem: Host-associated > Arthropoda: Insects > Digestive system > Gut ...
ATGAGGACACGTCTTTTTGTTTACGGACGGGGGGAGGGAGGGGGGGGGGAGGGGGAGACAATAATTTTGTAAACACTACTCATTATTTTAAAACCGATATTTTTCAGCAAAGTGAGTTATGAAAAACTATTCAGTGAATCACTGGATTGGTCATTAGCAACGGATGAAATATTTATCAGTAAGATTGCATCACAAATATTGTCACAAGGAAGTGTTTTAATTTTTGGCTGTTTTATCTAGAAAGGCACAAACTGTCATTGACACCAACTGGAAATTCTTATAACATTCCTCAGAATTTTATGGTGTAGTACAGTGTAGAAATGGATGCATACAGATGAATTACATAGATATTAAGGAAAGGAGTTTTTAAAACAGTGTTTTAATTTTCTAAGATTAGTGAATATGCTATATATAATTATTTAACACGTTCTTCCTCTTTTGTAAGGAATGGGGCACTACAAACCTCACATTCGAAGAGGATCCCGAACCTTTCGGACGGGTCCGCGACCAGAATATTATGGCCATGTGCAAAGAACTTGGCATCTCTGTTATATCAAGAGTTTCTCACACCTTGTACAAACTCGAAACGTAAGTGGCTTTCACCTACGACTCTTTCCTACACTTAAAAATTGTGATCCACCAGGGAACAGATCAATGTTGTGTAAATGATACTGGAACTAATTTCCATAGTGTCCTTTACTCTCCTTCAAGTACAGCTTGGTGGACTGCTGCTGCCCAGAAAGAGTAATAAAAGAATCTTGTGAATACACTTCTGAGGTACCTATGGTCATGTCCTGGATAGACAACTTACAGCTCTTAAATCAGCACTTGAGCTATCCTTGACTAAATCCTGCTTTAAATTATAACTAAACTACACAGTATCCTTAAATTGCATATGTGCATGTCCTTTTATAAGAATATTACATTGGACATTATTCATTGTCCGAGGCATATTTGATATACACAACATTTCTGAAGCTTGCTCTGCTTCCTTCACTGGTAAAAGTAATATTATAAAATTTATTCTGTTGGTTCCATTAGTTCTTGCTGATCCCTTTCCCCTGACAGTACTTCTGGACAGAATATACACATAAACTGCAAATATTGAATACCAGCAATGAGAAATATGAATGGAAACCAACTTACAAAATATTTAAAACTAATCAAAAGCCCTCTGCACAACAAAAGTATGTGCAGCCAGAACCCGTGAAACAGAAACCATTAAAATAAGTGAGAGGACAACACCAAACAACAAATTTAACAAAATAGGTCATAGACACTTACAGTATGTTATGCTTCTGGTGACTTCCTGTCTCATAACAGGTGGACCCATATGGAGCTCACATCTAGGCTTGGTTCACTGATGACATGTTTTGTTGTTCTGATGAATGTGAATTTTTCAGTTGCTTCATAATTCTAGTTTCTTTTTTGTGAATTACTTCTGCCTGGACCATTGTATTCTATAGTCCTCATCCCACAAGTTCTCTGCAGTTTTAGGCTTGGGGTTCATACAATAAAAGAATATCACACTAGACATTCTGCATTATGTGGCATATATAACATATGCCCATACAGTGGACAGTATTCAGTACAGTATCATAATGATGCAACCATTGCTACGTACCTTTAGAGAAGCACTGTATGTCTTTTTTTTTTTTTTTTTAAAAAATTAGGGACTTGAAGTTTCCACATTTTTTTAAAATTACATTGTACTTAAAATTAATACATATTAACATTAAATATTAATTAATATATATTATGTTTATGTCACATTTGACTGCTATTTGTATATTGGGAGAAAAATCTGCAGTACCAAAAAAGGCATTTCATCATGTCATGATACAGTATCTGGACAAATGTTAAATAATCTAGAGTTAACAAACTGTAGTGCAGTGTGCATGAACTGAGATATGTAAAGAGTTAAAAAATACCCAACCCATTCATTAACATGATCCTTTTGTGTGTTACCTTGACTTGCAGAGATTGGGCACACTGTATGTTGAAGATGTTTCAACATCTTGACATAGATTATGAGAGATGCACATTAGACACAGGCCACAAAAACCTTAGAAGATAAATGATTCTTCAGTGTTATGAAACTGACATTGTTTATACCTTCATACTGCATAGCTCTTCTAGTTTACCTCACTTACCATACCACAGGTTCTGAGTATCTCTATATGTGGTTTTATTCCTTGTAGTATCATTGAGAAGAATGGTGGGAAAGCCCCTTTGACTTATCATCAATTCCAGACAGTAGTGGCGTCCATGGAAACCCCACCACAGGCAGAACCAACTATCAACCAACATTGCCTCAATGGTGCCTACACTCCCATTGGAGAAGATCATGATGAGAAGTATGGTGTTCCAACACTAGAAGAACTAGGTTAGTTGACATTCCTTGGCACTCAGAAAACAAGTTCTGTGTGCTGTATTTTCAATCATTTTAGGAACTAGTCTCATTATAGACATAATCTCTTATTTATTTTCATTTCACCTGATTGATGTATGAGGAAATGGGTGGTCTGGTTTTGAAAAACATGCATTAGTGTAATATGCATCTCTGCTGCTGCTCCTTCGTGTGGTGGTTCAGATCATGACTATGACTCTAACTGGTCTGACCTTTCAGTGGTTTTCCTTATCTTCAGATAAATCTGACATAGTGCCTTTAAAAATGCTTGGCTTCCTCTTCTAGATCTTCACAAATGCACCTTTCACAATAGTCATACAAAATCTTGTTAGTTACTATGCATCCTTTGGAAGACAAACATATGAGCAATACTTTTAACTGACAATGTCTTTTTGTCTGCTCATAGGTTTTGATACAGATGGTCTTCTTCCACCAGTATGGAAAGGAGGGGAATCAGAGGCATTGGGAAGACTGGAGAGGCATCTTGAGCGAAAAGCTTGGGTTGCATCATTTGGTCGCCCTAAAATGACACCCCAGTCATTACTTGCTAGCCAAACTGGTCTGAGTCCATACCTAAGGTTTGGTTGCCTTTCTACAAGGCTATTCTACTATCAACTGACGGATTTATATAAGAAGGTATGTACTGCAGTAAATTTCAGTTATTCTAGTCATCAGTTTACAGGAAAGGTTTATCATGGCAACAAACACTTGATGTTTATTTACAGTGTATCTGTTTCAAATTTCCTGAACACATGTGTGTGTGTGTGTTCCCTATTCTTGTCATGCAACATCTAGGACAGTACCAATCACAGAAAGTCATGCTGCATCTCCTTCCTTGTATTCCCCATTTCATATCATCAACGATTAGTATGAGTGTGACTTTTATGAACTAGCAGTCTGTATTCCTGTATTCATGTTGAGTTTAATAGAAAGACCATATCTATGAGGAATTTTATATACATGGGTCCATGCATCATGAATCGAATTTAATAACTGTCCAATAAGGTGCGACTTATTCAGTTTATTACATTTCTGTAGGCAGCTCTACATGTTTCGGGTGTTGACACCCATCATCAGGAGCTCGTATAACTGTAATTACAGCTTCTGGCATTGATTAACCCAATCTACTATCATCTGCTCTCGTTGTTGAGTTGGAACTGATTCGTGTGTGTCGTACGGTAGGTATACCTACCGTACGATACACATGAATCAGTTCCAACTCAATGAGAGCGGGTGGTAGTAGACCCGGTTGACCAGTACCAGAAGCTGTAATTACAGTTGTACGAGCTCCTGATGATGGGTGTCAACACCCGAAACATGAAGAGCTGCATACAGAAATGTAATAAACTGAACAAGTCACATCTTGTTGGACAATTATTAAATTAAAATCTATGAGGAAATTTTACACTTGTTTCTTGAATTTTTCAATTGGTTGTTACAGATCAAGAAGGCATGCCCCCCCCTCTCACTCCATGGTCAACTTCTCTGGCGTGAGTTCTTCTATTGTGCAGCAACAAAGAATCCAAACTTTGACAAAATGAGTGGAAATCCCATTTGTGTTCAGATTCCATGGGACAGGAATGCTGAGGCTCTTGCAAAGTGGGCCAATGTATGTTTTGAATGTGTATACTGTACATAGAAATACTGTGAAACTTTAATGCTTTATTTTATCCAGAATCGTTCTTGTTATTATATTGAGCAGTTTCAGAAATTTATGTTTTCATCAATAGGGCACAGATTTTCACCCATCAGGTACTTTTTCTTTTTCTCAAACTTCCTGGTACTAAACCCTCTGTAGAAAGTGTCAATAATTCTGCTCTGCAGACCCCATATCAAAAATTGTCTGAATCTCCAGACGCCTTAAGCACACTTTGTGGTAACATTTAAAGCTGGAATATTGACATATAAAGAAAACGAAAAAATACTTTTAAAAAAAAAGTTAGTGCAAAAAGCTCATACAAAAACAACAATTCTCGTAGCAGTTACGGCAATATAACTAAGATATGTAAACAGGTAAACAAAGAAAATATTCTTATACTGAGAAGACATACTCAACTTGCATTGTCCGAGCTCAGAAACACTGATATAGATATCAGCTTTTTGATCTTGATGTATACCAGATTTCACCACAGTCTGTTTCATATGTAGCTAAGTTTGTGTAATTATAACAAACACACATTTTCTTTGAATTTCCTTGCAGTTTTATTACAAGGAACCATGAAAGGCTTAGGCCCAATCTGTGCTGCTTCATCCTATGAACTTCCTTGGAAAGTTACACATTTTATATTTCCATTTCATTTGTGTTTAATTTTTTCTCTGCTTGTTTTTAATTCTTAGAAATTCAAAATATTTACTGCTGATGTTTTTGGTTTGATTTTACCATTTGTAGTTAAAGTCATTGTTTTTATGCAGAGTTTAGTACTGATATATGTTTTTGGTGTTAAAATATTATGGCTCTTCAGATACTGAAATAAAATATTTTCCCCTGTGGTATTATACTGACCTACTTAATGTCTTCCTCTTTCCTTAATATGAAAATGGTTACATATGTGAATACAGTACTGTTATATCAAAGCAAATAATTTCAGGTCAAACCTATAATTATATGTAAGGACAAGTAATTTTTAAGTATTTTAATTATTATCCTAGTCTTGTCAACCCATAATTTGTGCCAGTAACATACACACTTATGTATTTAATTCTCACAGTAATTGAGTTTTAAATTAGTAGCACTAAAAATTTTGTACACATTGTGTTAAAGTTTGTCATAACTTCTAGGGCCAGACTGGGTTTCCATGGATTGATGCTGTAATGACACAGCTTAGACAGGAAGGATGGATTCATCATATAGCACGTCATGCCGCTGCATGCTTTCTTACCCGTGGTGATCTCTGGATCTCTTGGGAAGAGGGGATGAAGGTACAGGCAGATCTCTTTTTATGTGATATCTTTTTGTGCGATTTTTCTTTAACACAACGTGAAAATTTACACCACCTATCCAATTTACATGATAATCTTCCATTTAATGTGATTTGGCATAGATGATCTGTGGCCGCACTTCTGCAGGAGGCTAGCAAAAATGATGTCACTACCACACCATCTGTCATATGTATGGATTGATTATGTTTGTGACATAAGCAGGTGGCTCATTTAGTTTTCTCTTCAGCTGCATTGGAATTGATTGAGAAACATAAATCTACATTACCTAGTACAATCCAAATGAAAAACTGGAGAAAGACAATACAGGATGAAGAGAAATTAGAAGTAATATGCTTACTTGAAAAAGGTGAACAAATCGTTGACATATGCCATAATATTAGGCTTGCTTATAGTAGTGTATGATAATGCTGAGAGGATTGAAGAAAGTGCTAAGTCAGGAACTTCAGTATTTGTATAGGAAGAATACAGCAGTCCTATCAGAATGAACTGTACCAAAAAGTATGGATGTGAGTCTCTTACATTTTTTACTGCATTAGAAATAAATACATATATTGTATAGAAATGTAAGTACACTATATATATATATATATATATATATACATACATACACACACATACACTGCACAAACAGAACATGTGTACTCTACAGGTCCATGTGTCCACTAGTGGTATAGTCATACACTATATATGAGGAGGTTGTCAGTCCCCTAACCCCCAGGAAATACTCTGTTTTGTATGGTAATTCTGTGTTCGATTTGCACGATTTTGATTTGCACAACATTTTCAGGAATGTAACCCTGCCATACACTTACAGCTGCCTGTAATGCTTTATTCATGTACAGTAGTACCATTATAATGGAATGTCTGATATTAGGTCACATCTATGTCCTTGGAAACATACATAATCACTGTTGAAAACAGTGCGCTTTGCTTACAACCATAGTAATTAACTTTATGCAATTAATTTCAATTTTCTGTGTTGTGGACAGGTGTTTGAAGAACTTCTGCTGGATGCTGATTGGTCTGTGAATGCTGGCATGTGGATGTGGCTATCATGCTCATCTTTCTTTCAGCAGTTTTTTCATTGCTATTGTCCAGTGCGGTTTGGACGCAAGGCTGACCCCAATGGAGATTACATTCGGTAGGATGCTCATTGTTATTTTAAATATTCATTCACATTGTGTATGTGTACACACACATGTGCATGCCCACCCACACACAACTTCCCAGCAGAACTTGAGGCATAACTTCTTAATGAATGGCTTAGTCACATCTGAAGAAGATTTCTTCCACACACAAATGAGAGTTTGTACCTCTGTGAGATGTGCTGTTCCTTTTCGTGCTTACAGCAAGTATCTACCAGTCCTCAAGAACTTCCCAACACGTTACATCCATGAACCTTGGAATGCACCTGAAGCTGTTCAGAAAGCAGCAAAATGCATCATTGGAAAGGAATATTCTCTTCCTATGGTAAATCATGCAGTTGCCAGCAGAATCAACATTGAGCGGATGAAACAGGTTTATCAGCAGCTCAGTAAATACAGAGGACCAGGTGTGTTAATGTTAAGAAATAACAACAGAAAAATTGTTCAGGCAGTGAACATTCTTTCTTTTGTGTTCTGTACTCTGTAATTTGTATAAAGTAACATACTAAATAAATCTTAAAGCATATATAGGTTGAGTAGAATTTAGCATTACTGGGCTTGAACTGCACAGTATTTCAATCAAAACATAATGTTGCTGAAACTGGGTTGTTCAAGTGAACAGGTGAAAAACCTGAGTATAGAAACATTCACTTTCCAAAATATGTTTTGTCAGGAATATTACGCAGTGGACAAATACCAGATACCCAGTAATACCAGTTCAGTTTCATGTGTTTTTAAACAGTGAATGAATAATGGACAAAGTCCAAGAGTGGACAGGTTTTGAACAGTAATACTAAGGTTTTATTACTAATATTAAGGAATTAGGCAGATATAACAATGTCACAACCTTTAGAATTGGTTATTTAGCAGTATCCCCATTTAAAATTACTCTGGCATCAAAATGGAGATAATGTGTGATATTTCTATCCTGAACCTGCACAGCCAACGTTCTCTCCATTGTGCTCATTTTGTCACTGTGAGAATGAGCTACACAACAACTTAAAGGCAAAGCATACTGTCCCTGTAGGCTAATACTGTATAGTCATACTGGATTTTTACATGAATGCTGCAATTTATTTTACTCTTTACCCTATTTTCTTCTGCTTACAAATGTTCTTAACAACAAAGTGGGGGTGTTAAAAAGGAAATAAAGTGCAAAATTTAATGAACTCTTAGCTGCATCCTTCTCCTAAAACCTAATAAATGCCACTGCATATAAAACCAAGTGAAGCATTTCTGTAGAATGTTTGAATTTTCTAATGAAATACTTTCATAGTTTTTATTAACTATTTTGTATACACAGTAAGATACCTTTTGTACCCTTGATGCAGTGAATGAATGGCATCTTAAATTAAATCAAGCAAGCACATTTAGGATAAGAACATATATAATTTAATCAGTAGTGTCAATTTGCAACACAGCTACGAATATTCTGACAGCCTTATATTTTATATACAGATATTATATAAAATTATATTTATTTCTACCTTCTGTTCCTTAATTTCATGATGTTTCAGGTTTGTTAGCTACTGTCCCTACAAGCCAGTCACGGACATCAAACACTTTGAATCCTACGTTAGGACAGAAACATTTCCGGAAATCTCCATCATCAGAAACTAAATGGGAGGCCTTGCCTGGTGATGTTAATGGATATTCCCTAGTAATCTGTGATGAAGATTTTAAGACTGGAATTAAGTCCTACTGTTACAAATCACAAAATAAGGAAGAATACGAGTAATGAGATTGATCAAAAAGTGATTGCTGAAGTGAATAGTGTGCACATAATCTGTTATTCAAATGGGCAATGCTGTATGAAGCACAGGGTAGTGAAAAATGGAAATCTGCTTCTGAGCTGTACATTATACCTGTAGGTCTCATTTTATGCTATTTCTTTTTGCAGGATTTCACTTTAATGTGACTTTAAAATTTACACAACTTTATGACTTTATTGGATAGTTCTTGGTATAACGTAATGTGGCATACATTATCCATGGCCACTCATGCCTTGTATTGGAGGCTAGCAGAAAGTGATATCACTGTCATGCCATCCGTTGTGTGTAGATAGATTATGTTAATGATATAAACACATGGCTGATGTAGTTCCCCTTCAACAGCACTGGCTTTTGTTACCATGAGTGTGAAACATAAATGTACATTCTCTAGTGCAATCCAAGTGAAACATTGGTGAAAAAGAGTTGGTATTGAACAGAAATTAGACGTAATAAGCTGACTTGAATGGTGAATGGATTGTTCCCATTTGCTTTAATGTTAGATTAGCTCATAGTAACACATGTGCAATTCATGATAATGCTGATAGAAATACAGAAAGTGCTACGTCATAAACTAAAGTGTTTGTGTAGAGAGACTACCACAGTCCTATCAGAATGAACAAAACCAAAAGCTGTGGATGTGAGTCCCTTACATTTTTATTGCATTAGAAAATACTGTATATATATATATATATGGTATAGAAATGTATATAAACTGCATATATATTCTACAGGTGCATATGTCTGCTAGCAGTATAGTCATACACTATGCAGGATGAGGTTGTCAGTCCCCCAACCTCCAGGAAATACACTGTTTTAAATGGGAATTTTTTGTTTGATTTGTGCAATTTCAATTTGCATGACATTTTCTAGAAATGTAACCCTGGTGTAAAATGAGACCTGCCTGTATAAACTGATAAGTAGTAGGAGTTTTGGGCACATGGTCCAAGGAAACCATCATTATTGTTAGAATTTGGGGCAGGGGAAGATGAACTGTTCTTATTCTTATGTTTTTATTATAAGTGACTGAGGTCATGTCAAGAGACATGGTAGGATAATTAAAAATGATTAATTAGGAAGGATATGGGGAAAAAAGCCATTTCCTATTCCAAGGTACCATACCAGTATTTGTCTTAAGCCTTTAATTAATGCCTATTTGTAACAGGTAATGCACACACCAACTCAGTCCTCACTAACCTCTATTTACATTATTTCTTTGGATGGAAATTCCCTGCTGAAAGGGAATTCAATGCAAATGGTGTTTTTCTCATTCTAATTGACCACAGAAAATGAGTATCCCCTGTACTGTTTTGTGTGCTTTATAAGCTGTAGCATACCCTTTCATTTGCAAGGCTGCTGCTGCTGCTGCAGCAGCCAGATCACTATTCAATTCAGATGCCTACTGTAGGACAGTCTTTTCACTTTGGATGAAGAGGATGTACATTTAATAGAACAACCTTGTCCTGTTTGCCCGTTACAGGTTAATCCCAAGTGACTTATCTTCTCTGTTTTATGAAGACTAGAAAATTATACAAAATAGTGCACATTGATGCCTGAGAAGTAACTGTGTGTGTGTGTGTGTGTGTGTGTGTGTGTGTGTATAGGTGGAATTTCTTAAGCTTCCTTATCAGACTGAAGCCTTTTTCATTGGTTAGCAAAATAAACTAATTGTTTTTATGGTAATATCTGATGATGACCCCTGCAGTTGAAATACGGTGTATATATAAACAATATACAACTAAACAAGGGTGTTGTGATACAGGGATATATATTACCTTGCCCAGTAATGTTGCAATGGGATACCTGAATTAAAATTAAAAAAGTAAATTTTCTAGTAGGAATAGATAGTTGTGAACTAAACTTCTTTACTTGCTTCTAAATGTTAGATTACCTAGCTCCATGCCTTAGCCATTTTATACTAATTACACTTGCAGCAATAATTATCTGTTAAAAGTTAGTGAAATGTATTGCTGAAAGACAATAATAAAATTATTTGTTTCAAACACAATAATTGTCGTGTTTGAAACAAAAATAATTTGATTATTGTCTTTTAATTCTATAACACAATGGGATGCCCTCTACAAAAAAATATATTATGTTGCAGCCATTATGGATTTAAGCTTCATTTAAAATGACATATATTTCTGGAATAAGAATAATTTGTAATAATACTTTTGTCTGTGAAACTGATTTTCCAAGTATGAGAAGGCACACAAAGCCAAGGAAGATGCATTTGTTTCATACTATATTCAACTTTAAACTAATCTGTACCTTCAGATCTGTCTGAAAATTGGACTCCAGAAACAAAATGAATCACTTTGGAGATAGATATTAATTTATGAATGTAGTGTGACAGCCTCTTCATTACAGTGTCTTTTAGTATGTGTCCACTGCAACTTTATTCACATGTTTAATTTTGATTTCATCATGTGATGAAATACACAGCTTGAAATTCGCATGTTATACAGAACAGTTCTGTGTGAATATTTGTATGCCTCTTAAGGATCAAATGGTCATGTTCTGCACGAGACTGATTTTAAGCCTGAAAAACTACACTTCAAAACATGGCTGTTCTTGAATTTTGTGTTGCTAGCACAATTGGACTTTTTTTAAAATCTGTTGAGAAAATCCAAATTTGGTTAAATTCCAAGAAAGATATTGGGCACTGCACCTAAGTGCCTTTCATATTATTGACACCAATACATGTAGCTTAAATACAGGGAACAACTACAATACTAGAGAATGCATTCATACTGTCAAAAGTGACATGACCCAACAAAGCATTCCCTTTAATACTGCTGTTCCCTGTATTGTTGAACAACAATATTAAGAGAATGCCTTGTTGAGCTATATACTGTCCCTCTCAACAATACCAATACATTATCTCACATTAACTGCAAAAGTGATGGCATTCCCATAGCAACAGTGGGTACATGAACATGCCATGTTACATCAAACATACATTGCCTATCTTGTTAACCACTGTTGTAACACACAAATCTGGGGCAGGTACATTACGTGGATTTTTAATAACACGTTCTTGGAGCTATATAACAAAAATGAATGCACTTCTATGATATTGTAATTTATTCCTTTTTGGGTAATTCCCCGGCATCTGAGATTTAATTGCCGACGTTTCGGAACTCACTATCGGTTCCATCTTCATAGGCAGGTGAATGAAGTACTTCATTCACCTGCCTATG
>Ga0123355_10017048_pt1 | contig 11467 bp, 8 predicted proteins | sample TergutEmb28metaG_3_FD_89872 | JGI IMG/M metagenome (GOLD analysis project Ga0123355, IMG submission 89872) | Embiratermes neotenicus P1 segment gut microbial communities from Petit-Saut dam, French Guiana - Emb289 P1 | ecosystem: Host-associated > Arthropoda: Insects > Digestive system > Gut ...
AAAAAAAAAAAAAAAACCAGAATTTACAAACTAAAACCCAACCCCCTGAGAAAATTGAAGCCTAAAAAAGGGGCTACTTAAAAAAAAAAAAAAAAAAGTATAATGTAGGTACTTATACATTCAAAGGCAAGAAAACCACCCCAACAAATTAAGCTGAGGGTTCATGAGCTTGGCCCTCAAGTCAACCAAATCACCACTTGAGATTAAGCTTTAAAAAATTAAAACAAATGTAAATCAAAAGTGATTGAAAATTTGCGAATCTAGTGAAGCAAAAATGGGCAAAAGCAGCACTGCACACCTCTCTTTGCAGGTCACAAAAAAAGAAAACTTGTAAACTGAACAAACAGCACGATGCGAGCGCTCGTTGACAAGATGGAACCTTCGTCAGAACACGCACCTTGGTCTGCCCTGCCAGATTTCTCACTCTCGCTTGCAACAGTGGAACTCCTTCTGGGTTGTTCAAAAACCATGCAGTTATTCTTGAGTCAAGTTGGACTGATCGTTTTAATGAGCGCACTGGCGTACCTTCAATAGGCACTCACTCGCTTGTTTAATTTCCACATGCAGCATGGGATGGGGGTACCTGCAACATTGCTGATTAGGAGCAGGAGAGAGGTGGCAAGGGGTTTGGAAGGATGGGACGAGTCTGGAGGAAGGAGTGCACAAGTAGGGAAAAACTGCTAGTAGAATGTCACGACTGTAAAGCAAGCATCAGCAAAAACAGTGGAAGTGGCAGCAAGATAATGAAACAAGTGGTGCATATGCTGACCATAAGAAACCATGCACAAAAAATAACCACCTACCTGGAGTTTTCAAAGTGTCCTATTTCAAGAACAGTTATAATAATACAAAATGGAATGGAAAACAAAGACTAGTAGTAACAGAAAAATAGAATTTCATGTCACTACTGGCTATATGTCAATATTCTACAGGGCTAGACATACACAACAACATAACACCAAAAGCATTTCACCCCATGGTGGTACAGACTGCTGGTGAAGCCCACAGGATGTCCAAACAAATCATAAAAATGACTGATCAACCAATCCCTTCCCAACCATCTAACTTTCATTAATCAGTTGAAGATTTGAGAAGAGAGGATTGCCATCCATCCAGTGCAGGTGCATGTGGCTGCAGAGATGGCACAACATGCTCAGTTGAGGGATGGGAGATTTCTTGCCTGCCAATAACTAGGAGGTGCCAGGGGAGAGGGTGCATGTAAAGGAGGATGCGAGAGACAGAAAGGAAAACAAGACAGTATCCACAACAAAGGGGTCCAAAGTAAGTTTCATGCTAGTGGTGTGGATCAAACCTGTCATCATGTGGGCTCCACTAGGTCTCTACATAATACGAGCGATCGATCGAGCGGACAAGAAAGAAAGTAGGAAAGCGGCTTACAGCTTGGTCAGTGGAGCTCTTGCTGTAGGGGACCGGAATCAAACGTTCTTGCAACTCACCACCTATCACCTTCAAGAGTAAAGGGTAACAATGGTCATAAAACAGCAGCAAGTGTTTTGAACTAAAAAACTGGGCTGATAAGAAAGGTGTCAGGTTTGGTAAGGTGCTCGATAGATGTAAGTCTACAGCAAACTGTCGAGCGAGGTGGGTTGGAAACAGTGTGCTAATACCTTCAACAAGAGAGAACCCATGCCAAGCAGTGAAATGACTGCATCTCATTGCATCGTGTGCCACCTCCTGCTCGACCCGACTCTTATTCTTTTGAGCACATCGACCGAGCACGGGAGAGCATAGATGACAACTCAATGCTTAATTCCTAGAACTGACTGTATATAATTTAGTCGCTGGAATTGAAAAAAGAGGCATTAAAACAAAGATGATGATACAAGTGATTTTTTTCCTTCAACAAACACTTTTTAGCTACAGAGAAAAAGTGAGAACAAAAGAGTTATATATATGTACAGACACAAATGGTATGGTATCAGTGTGAAAGGTGGAAGGAAGAAAATGTATGTGTACGTTCAAGAGACTACGCACATATATATGTAAGGATGGGCACTATAAGATGCAAGGTAGAGAAGGGAAAGTTTGGCAAGCACTCACAGATGACATCCATTCACAAAAAAAACACTCATCTAAGTGAAGAGAACACAGGGAGGGCAATTAGGGGACGGTCGGTCAGTCGGTCTTGTTGCGGCACACCCATCCCATCCCCCAATATCCCCCATATCTTGGTTCCACCCCTTCCTTCCCCTCCATTTCTCTTCATGGGCCAGCAAGTCTCTTCTGTCCACAAGGGATCTCATAATTCCAGATTACTTCACGCCCTCTAAAATTTTGATCATGAGAGTTGGGTGGGCAGGCAAGCCACAAGGCAAGCAGCTATGCTACAGACATGCAGTGCCATGTGCTACACTCTCCCCTTGTATAAGAGGGAACCGGCATCATCGCATCACCACAAACCTGATCAGCCTGCCACTATCTGGTCGATCACGGGGGATCTACAAGCAACATGGAGGGACAGTAGTGGTGGATGCAGATGCAGGGTGAGAGACCACAACGCAACAATGTTAAGGGAATGACATGAAAAGTACTGTATCCGAACGAGCACCTACATTTCTGAATATGAACGAAACTAGATGCTAGTCTCGTGCACCAGCTTGGGCAAGTCTGGAACCCCAGAGGGGGCTGGGGTTGGACTGCCTGAAGAGTTCAATGTTTGTGGTGACAGATTCTGCAGATGGGCTGGGCTCAGTGGCTGATAGGGAGATATTCGCTGTGGGTGACTGTTCTTAGCAGGGAGGTGTAGCGAGTGCTGCGGCGCAGAGCGGTGAGGGGCAGGAGCATGGGGCGGTGCCAAGAGACCGGAACCCGAACCACTGGACGTCAGAGGTGAAGGATCAGTACTCTGTGTGTTTCCCCTGCCAGCAGTGATGTCCTTCCCCGCCGCTGCCGTTGGTACCAGGTGGGGATCCTCAGCAGGAGATACCATCTTCAGAAGCATCGAGGAATTATTGGTTTTGTCACGGTCGTTCAGAGGCGAAGGCGTTTTGACAGAGTCCTCGTCAATGTAACTGATGTCGGACAGGGTGCGTAGGCCCGTGTGGCTTCGCGAGCTGCGCAAACTGTGTAAGCTGTGTAAACTATGTACAGAGCGGCGCTCCTCCAGATCTTCCAGTGTTGACTTGAAAGCCCTGATTACTCGCAGCTGCAAACACAGGGAAGGACAACCATGAGGGCGGGAGGGCTCTAACGCACACACAAATATGTCTGCCATGATTTTCATCCTCCCTTCATTCCTTCCTTCCTTCAATCCTTCCTTGCTGCTTTCATTTTTTTGCCTTCTGTCCTTCCTTTCTGGCAAAACTAATGCCTGGCACAATATCGAGCTACGATCCTTACAGCGATGCTGCTGTGACTTGGACCAGTACCACGAAGGTACCAAAAGTTCGGTATTAAGGAAGGATCTTTAGTAGTTTGCCAAGAAATTGGTAAAAGCAATACAGCAATGACAGACTGTCTATACTCAGTTACCACTGATGCTGTTCATTGATGTTACATCATTCAACAATCAAAATTTAATTTATTATAAATTAGGTATTAGTAAATGAAAAACATGTAGAAAAGCAAGCCAGAGGTTTCATGAAATAGAGATTATTCTCACGTTGAAACAGAAGTGGTGAATACAATATAAACCAAAAGAAAGAAAGAATGTTCAATATAGCTAGAAAAACGAATACAAACTAGTACTACGACACAAGCAAAGAAACAAATTTACTTTGTGTATATTTCATGTGCAGGTCAACCCACAAAACCTCAGAACAGAAGCAGAACCAGAATTCCCTACAAACATCAATGAACACCACAGTTCCCGTTTCCGAGTATGTCTCAAGGTCTGGACACATGGCATGGCCAATCAGGGTTATGGATATATCTGCATACATGCACACAAACTGCTGTAAGCAAGCAAAATTAAACAGAATACATATAATGATAATGATCATCACCATTAGGACTTGAAAAAAATATGGTTGTCTAGCTGCCCAACACAAGCAGAAATTCTGAACAGTTTTTTATAATAAGAGACAACAATTACCAATTGTTTAAGGCTATAAGAATAAATAAAATACATGCTACAATAAAAACTTTTCAACCAATGCTGTTTTACATTTCAGTTCAGAAAAAGAATATTTTTCTACAGAGCACTACATTATTGTTACTTATTTTTGTTTATCAGTGTCCCATTACTTTCACACGTCTTTTGTAAATAACATTTTTTTCATTCAAATTCATTAATGAAAACCGATTTCAATATTTTTTAAAAGAAATGATAATTTAAAAATCTGAAGAAACATACACTTTTCGATCCTTTGTAAGCCAGTAGGCATAAAACTGGTTTAAAATAGTCTTGCAATGGAAGGGTTAAACTCTTATTTACAGTTACAACCTAGCTGCATTGACTGAAAAGACATATAAATGGCAAATGTCTTGTTTGGTGAGTAGGATCGTGTAGCTTTTCCAAGCCTGATGATGATGATTATAAAAACAAAAACAAAACAGCAAACTGTCTCAGTGCAGGGGAATCAATTCCTAAATCAGAGAAATACGGGAGTATACATATCTACATATCTACACACACACACACACACACACATATATATATATACTGTATATATATATATATATATACTGTATATATATATATATATATATATATATGGTGAAGCCAGGCAATAGGAGTGGCAGTTCGTTTACATGCAGTAACATTCCAGCATAGTTGAGACCAGAGGTACAGGTATGCTTAGCTTACAACACTTATAAATACTTCCAAAAAGCACAGGTTAGTTACACATTCAGCAGGGAGGGGACAACAATAAAACTAAATAGAACTAGCTCTGAACACACAATCCCAACACCACGTTCACTGGAAATAAAACAGAAAATAGCTAAAGGAAATGGACACAATTGGTAAGCAGCAGTTGAAAGACACGTCTACTGCAAACAACACAAGCTTCAAGCTACTGGTGTGGACACCTGGCTTGAGACTCTCACCAAGCTACATTCCTCACATAGCAATTTTCTTGTTATCCCATACAACCACGTAAAGACAAACGAGAAAGCTCCCCTATCTTGGCAGTGGGATCATTCATTTCGCCCATCATTAAAAGGTCCAAAATTTCAGTCGCTGCATTGTCACAGGAATTAAAAAGGTGTAGTTCAAGAGACAGGCTGGGCCCTCTGGAAGAAGCTGGTTTGCATCACGCTGCACTGAGTCACAGAAGGTCAGACAGAACAGAGAAGAAGCAGAACACGACACCACTTATTTGACACTGTGGTACTGTATATCATGTGTGTGTGCAGTGGAGGACAGAGTCTGAAGAGGAAGCTCTGTGGAGATGTTTACTCAGTTACCAACTGGTCCCCAGGAATTCTCACAAGTGAGTATGAAACATAGACAATGACTGTGTGTTAGCAAGAGTGCACTCCAGTCTGCAGCAGGCACTATTTACCATTTCCAGTAAACTGGGTTCAGCTCCCACAATACATCATCAGACTGCTGCAAACTGGACTAGTAATGAAACCTCGATTCAAACCTTTTTATTACTTTTGTCCACAAATTTAATAGTAGGAATTTGTAACTAAAGAATAAGTAGTGAATTATTTTTTTATGTAAACACTGTTTATATAAAATTCCCTCCCTAAAATGACAGGTCATCCTATTAAGTAAGGGCTCAGAACTTACATTTTCTGACAATAAATAAACAAATAAACAACAAAATTGGCCATAAATCAGTGTGTACACACATCCATGCGTACACACACACAACCACCCACACATACACACAAACAAGCACACCCACGCATACAAAACACAGCACCCACCCGAACTCCCTTGAACTGGATTTACTATATTTTCAAGCATGGATAAACAGGACTACCAATAACACTGCAACAATCTTATTGCAAATGACATGATTCCGTGAGTGGGCGGGTGGGTGGCAGTGAGCTATTCTCAGTCGACTCAAAACGTCCCTTCTGAGATGTAGGTGTCCCATAAAGTGGTCAACAGTGGCAATGGACAAGACAATGTGCATCTGGTAAAAAGCTGGGTAAATACTGAAAGCATAATACATGTTAAGTTGACAAAAGGTAACATCACCACACTTTGGGATCGTGAGTGACATACGGACAGTACGGTATCTAAACTAACGGACAGATAGTTAATGGTAGCAATGAAAGCTAAACCTCAAAGAAATACTGTATCTAGAGTCTAGTCTCTACTGTCCATACACAGCAACAACACGACTGGCAACTACGGTTGGTTTCCGTCAGCAGAGCAGCTATTCGATAGCAAGCAATCGCAAGCATTTTCTACAAGCTACCTCACTTGTTCGGTTCACTTGTCTGTACTGCATCTGTAACGTCCCCGTCCCTAGACCATAGTTTCTCTTCCCGCCGTGAAGTGCCCTGAGATAGGCCCCGACATGGGCCCCCAAACCCTTGTGGGTTCGGTTGTTCGCTTGCAACACGGATTGCTCAGAACTAGCACGGCCACGCCGTCCCCAGCCTCAGGAGATTCAGAGGCTGCCTCGGCCACCTGCTCGCACAGCACACAAACACTTCGGTTAAGAGGCTCACGTCAGTCCCCAATTTTGCTTGCTTGCGATCAAATCAATCCGTTGCTTGCAATATTGATTCAAACCGAACCGGACAGCATGCACGGAAGGAAGATCAACACGGTCAGTCTTGAGGAATAGCCTGACGAGAGAGAGAGAGAGAGAGAGAGAGAGAGAGAGAGAGAGATACAGGAAGACCACAACAGCAAATTGACCATACTTAATTCAACGAATCAGACTGGGTGACCAGCCAATGAATGCAACTCAATGACTTGTTCTAAGAATTGTGGGAGAAATTCCTACATGCACAAAGCAGAGCCCATGGAAAGCACTGGCAAAAAAGTATGAAGAGCTCAGAAGGAACAACTGGAGACATTCTGTTGCTTTTTCTGGAATGTCAACAATTCCAGTTCCTGAAGTGAAAACCCACAGACATATTTCCAACATTCCACAACAGAAAGCCCCTCTCCTGTCATGAGGATCAAAACTGTATGCTATGAGTAGTACTGTGACCTGCAGGGGACTTGGGTTATGGCTGGCATGAATAATTTATAGCACTGTATCATGTATTGTGTCATATCTGTGTTCTTACTTTGTGTGGATTATGTGAATAAAGTCAAGAAGCATCTGAATTAGAACACTACAACACTAAAAACAATGCATGCCTACCACATGAACTAGTAATAAATACTATACATACCATAACAATGCGTCATATGTTACCGCACGATACAACTGTTAGTTATCTAGAACTAACGCAATTAGTGAAGCCTCTACTCCCCAGATTTTGTTCAAATCAGTCAAACCAACCATTCACCCGTTGTTCAAATTCATATCTTACATTATTTCACACAGTAAGATGTTCTATCAATCCAGTCCAGTCCAGTCTAGCCATGTTATGTTTAGTTACACCAGGTCATGATGCTTAGTCCAGTCATTGTCAGTCAGTGACCTGCCAACTACTAACAGATTCTAAAGTCACCAGTCACTATACAGCCGGCTAGCTAGTCAGCTACGTAGTATGTCAACAACCATCAACCAAATAATCATCCCCTGAAATTGAACCAAACAATCACATGCATGTTACTTCACAGCTACATGGATACTGTACTGTACAATACTTCACCACACACTTGTTGTTAGCTGCTGTTTCAAAAGTAACAATATGTGATGTGAATGCCACACCACTTTGTGGAACACCTACTCTTGTTAAGGACAAATCGTTTATCTAAATCTACCTGAAAGAAACTGCAACAGTTAAAAAATTCAATTTAAAGTTAAGAAAATTAGTGTTATGGAAAATGCCATCTTATCACTCTGTACCACCTGAAAGGGATTGTCATTAATATCACTGTTTTCTAGAAGTCATGAGAAATAGTACTAAAATCAAAAGAACACAACAGTACTTGTTTGGACATAACTTCAATATTTCCTTGTGTCTTAACTGCCAGGGGTGCAGGCGTGGGTATCATGCCGTGTTGTACAAAATAGCACAGACCTGACCTGTTAAGGACTAAGCGTAACTCCTGCCCTGCCCAGCTGGCCGGCCAGTCTTTCACTCATTCGGCCTGAATCGAGGCACTGCAAGTGCCCTGCCTTCAATTCATCAAGTGCTTGCTTATGAAGGAAAGTGACAGTATCTTAGTTAGTAGCCATGAACCATCCCAATCATTCAAGCCACATCCCGTCCAAGATTTTATAAATATATATATATATAGGTTAGACATATTACAAATCAGGCAAGGCCACGGGTACAGAACACTCAACTTGAGTAAAGCCTAGAGAAGAACCGCTACTGCGCAAGCGACTGGTTGGACTCTTCACCGAGCCCAAGCAATGGCTGGCATTCCTCCACCACCAAGTCCTGTTCGTTCGATACCGCCGTTTTTTTGGGGGGATGCTCAACTTAAGTCAAGACTCTGGTTAAGAATAACAAACAGCTGTTAGTAAAGTGACCATTACCATTATGTATACATGTAAGATACAGGGTGATGACTGGGTGGTCAGCCGATCTGAAACGTAAATATCTGAAAGTTCTGACATCACACACAAGGATCAAACCTCTTGTAATTCAGTTATATTTTTATAAAACAAGTCACTCAATGAAAGTACATTTTTGTACCAAAAAATTTATGACAAATTTCTGATATTTCAAAATTAGAATAAAATATGGAGACTCATATCAAATTTTAAAATACAAGAAATCCTATTTAAAAGTTTTTAAAAAAGTCCAATATCAATGCAACACGAACCTTAAGTGTTCAGATCATTACATAATGTATAATGGCATTGGTTCAAAGCAAGGTATGAGCACATGTAGAGGCCTTCTAAGCATTTAGACAGTAAAGAACTGTAGTATGTAATAATGTTGCTTGTAATGGAGTGTTGTGAAATTTTTACCTGTATGTGTATATGTCACTTGTTGCTACAACTGGGAAGAGCTAGAATTACAGCAATAGTTCATCAATATGGCACTGAGGAAGGTTTATATTTTTAGTGGGGTTCCCAAAATATACATAAATGAGATGAGAATGAAACCCAACAAGCACATACACAGACAATATCACTTCTTGAAAGCAATAAGAAGCAATGGTTATTAAATGCAGGTATCAATGAACAGTACTAGAATTAAAGCAAGAAACTGAAGATTAGTGTTTTGTACATCATCTGCCACCATGTAATATATCTGTCATCAGAAATAACCATAGCTTCCCAATGCAATTTGTGGTCTTCTAGTTGCGGTGCTCAGCCCTCCACATCCCATCTAAGCCAGGTGCGTCAATTCTTCCGCTTCTAAGAATATTTGCAACGAGAGTTGAAAATAAAGCATGAGCAATTAATCAAAAGAGACAGTAACTTATCCAGTATGATCAAAGAGGCATAATACTGTGCCACATATTTCTCCAAGAGCACTGGAAAGCACAGAAGAAGCACTTTAATCTAGAACTAACTCTTCTTGTTTGTTTGTTTGCTTGTTTGTTTGTTTGTTTGCTGGTTGGTTGGTTGCAAGAAACAAAGATAAGATTTGCCAAAGCCACAACCAGTGACATGCAAGAAACTGAAATAACTCATGTGCTTTACTTCACAACTCAGTACAAATCTAGAAGAGTTACCTCTTTCAATAGGTTATATTGCAATCAGTTGCTAAGCTAGGCAGTTCAGCGATGTTACACTCAAAAACTGGAATCTTATATCATAGAAAACACTATATTTTGCAACTTTAGTCACAGAATGTAAGAATAAACTTGGACTTACATCAATATTGGGGTTCTCTGTTTACATTTGACACAACAGTTCAGAACAGAAAATGAGTAACATATTTATTCATGTTAAGGAAACTGAAACAACTGCAGTCATATAGTCATTAACCTTGCCTGATTTTTTATTGCACTAATCAAAGCAAGAGCATAGCAGTCAGGAGTTCAGAAAGAAAAGAGTGACTAGGGTTATAACATATTTGCTATCACTTATGCTTAGTAAATGCAGGGAGGGTGGTTAACATCACGTACCTGGGTCTGAAGTCTTGTTAGGCCACGGATCCACAAGATCTGGCCTGCCCGAGGCTTCTTGCCTTCCTGGGAATCAGGATCAAACTTCTCTTCACCAAGGGCAATGGCTTCTGTATATTCCTCTGGGTGCCCACGACCCCACCTGCCAGACATACACAATACATACACACATATAACACCTGTAATGATGATACAATTCATGTGTGGAGCCTGGTTGTCTTAGCACAATCATGGATATGGACTTCATTCCACACAAGTGAAAGATATCGGGAATTCAATTATTGTACATTATTACGAAGGGGTGCTGATAAGTCCTTAGCCCGACTGGGAAGGAAACAAGCTACAGTGACCAAACCCGGGATTTATTCAACATACTCCCCACGAAGCTCAATACACTTCTTAGCCTGTTGCTCTAACTTTTGCAAGCCACCCAAAAAAATTCAGAAATTTGTCCATCCAACCAGGTCTCTGTGGCAGCAATGACCTCCGTGTCGGACGAAAAGTGGCAACCTTTCAATTGTTTTTTCAGTCCAGAGAACAGGTGGTAGTCTGCTGGGGCCAGATCAGGGAATAGGGTGGGTGATCAAGACACTGTAAGCCCAAGTAGGCCAGTTTCTTCTGGGTTGCAAGTGCCTGGTGAGCTAGGGCATTGTCTTGCAAGAACAAGACCCCCTTGGTGAAATTCCCGCGGCATTTTTCCATCAAAAGTCCTTCCATTGCACCAGGAGAGATGAGTAATACTGTGTTGATAGTTTGGCCCTCTGGAAGATAATCAATGAGAAAGATGCCGTCTTGATCTCAAGAAATTGAGGCAAGAAATTTTCCAGCGGATTTTTGCATTCGGAATTTTTTGGGGTGGGGTGAGCCACTATGCAGCCACTCCATTTATTGTTGCTTTGTCTCCGGGTTATAGTGATATAACCAGGTTTCATCCATGGTCACTAATCGCGACAGGAAATCATTTGGATCATGTCACAAAAATTCCAAAAGTTGCTCAGACGACTGGCACCGTTGACATTTCTGATTCGTGTTCAGGCATTTTGGGACCCACTTTGCAGAGAACTTCCACATGTCCAAATCTTCATTAATGATGGACCCAACCTGGTCACATGAGATGCCCAGTTGCTCAGCCATTGATTTAGCCAAAATCCGACGCTCTTCCAAGATCAGTTCATGAATGTGATCAATAATCTCCGGGGTGGTCACTGTTTTGGGTCGTCCAAGACGAGGAGCATCACAGGTGGAAAATCACCACGTTTAAACTGGGCCACCCAGTTTTTGATGGTGCCATACGATGGTGCATGTTCCCCTAATGTTTCTGTAAGAATGGCATGAATTTCCTTCGGCGCCTTGCCTTGCAGGAAAAAAAAAAAAAAAAACTTT
>Ga0123355_10017049_pt1 | contig 11466 bp, 6 predicted proteins | sample TergutEmb28metaG_3_FD_89872 | JGI IMG/M metagenome (GOLD analysis project Ga0123355, IMG submission 89872) | Embiratermes neotenicus P1 segment gut microbial communities from Petit-Saut dam, French Guiana - Emb289 P1 | ecosystem: Host-associated > Arthropoda: Insects > Digestive system > Gut ...
CTCCAACCCAACCACACCGAAACTCCAACACACATCGAACCAAGAACAATACGACCAATGTGGTGATTCAACAGAATAGTCGCAAGCTCCTGATGATGGATATATTAATGTCCGAAACATGTTTAGCACGTAAGTAATGAAATAAAATAGCAAGTGACAACAAGTTGGTCTTTTTTCTTCAACTATCAAAATGATGCACGGTCCAATAAACGTAAGATATCCTTAGTGTGTTTGGTGTGTAACAACATTTTGAACCGACTTAAAGCAGTCACATAAAAAATTCCTCCTTTTCCAATTATCCACATTACAGCTTCTTTTATAATTTGGTTTCATATCATACTCACATAGGCCTCTTTATTTTCTCTCATTTTTCTTCTGGAATAACTAATTTACTATACTTCAAAATTATATATTCGTCATCTGTTTTGACGTTTAAATACTGTCCGGACAGTTTGTAGTTATACAGCACAAACCAACGAAATACACAATTTCGTAAATCAATATTTAATTTACGATATCTCCTACACAATTCGAACCACGTGGTTTCTTCCTGAGGGATATAGTTGCACATGCAGTATGGTATGTTTTACACAAACACACAATCCTACCCACCAGACTGTTCACACCGATGCATGTAATACATACCATACTGCGTATACAATTATCACACTGAGAATGAACCCTCGAGGTTCGGAACATGTAGAATATATCAGAAATTAAATATTGATTTATAAAATTGTGCATTGCGTTAATTTGTGTTGTATAATTTTAGCCCACACTATACTGGAAAGACGTCAGTTGAATATACTCTGTTACATGCACATACTTCAAAATCATATCACACGAGTCGCATTACATCCAATGCAGTTTACCATTACGTAGTATTAACTCAAAACTATGTTAATTCAGTATAGGTACTATAATCTGCTGGTTGTATACAAGACAGATTCTATACATTTGCTTTGTTTTAAGTTACTGTACGTGTAATAGCGCTTAAAACAAACAAATTTGTATTCATTTTGAAAATAATATCTCTCACAGATTTTTATCTTTATTACATATGATAGACTGGCAAAACAATTAGTAGTGAATGCCAAAATGGGTGAACATGTCTGAAGAGGATGGCAAGTACAAATAGTCCAAATGAATGAGACACAAAACTTTCAAAATACATATATATATATATATATATATATATAAGTATGCATGTGTGTATGTATGTAAGTATGTATGTGTGTATGTATGTATGATGTATGTATGTATGTATGATGTATGTACGTACGAGCGTATTTATGTAAGTATGTATGAGTGTATGTGTTTATGTATGTTTGCAGGTACGCACCTACCTGTATATGTATGTACGAAAACACGTATGTGTTTATGAATGTATGCTTACTGTATATATATATATATATTTGTGTGTGTGTGTGTGTGTTCAAATGTACTCATTTGTATATAGCATACGCTGTTGACAAGAACAAACCCCACTTTAGTGTTGTGCCAGAAGGGAGACCACAGAGAGATAGATGGAAATCCCTGCAAGCAGACGAGAAAGGCAAACGGAAACAAACTATCTTTAGAACTAGGATTTACCGACTTGAAACCTTCAAGAATTTGCTTCGTTCTATCAGTAGCGGCCCCTTTCAGTGTCCTCTGTCTGGTCTGAGAACAGAAGAGAACAGAAACTGCGCATCCAATTTAAAGGATTCGTGCTTAGTAAATCCGTCGCAAATTAGAGATAGCTTCATGCAGTAATCCCTCACTTATTCTCTTCCCTTTCGTATGTTATTCTCCTCCCACTTCCTTATTTCTCAATACCCCTTTATTCCTTCTTCACTTTATCTCTTCTTCATATGTCTTTCACGTACTTCTAGCATGTTATTTTTTTAACAACACAGAATATAATACAAATCCACCGCCACAGCTCAAGGGTATAACGTATAGAATGGCACCAGTAGGTATAAAAACATTACTGCAGTCTTTTGAAAGTAAGTGGCCAAAGGTTTAAGGAACAGTTGAAGATAAAAAACCAATTTTATGTCACTTGCTATTTTATTTCATTTCTTATGTACTCAACATATTTCGGACAATAATATATCCAGAATCAAGAGCTTGCGACTGTGCTGTTGAATTACCACATTAGTCGTATTTTTCTTGGTTCGTTGTGTGTTGGAGATTTGGTGCGGCTGGGTTTGAATTGTGTCCGTGTTGCAGCCTGAAGCCTACAACTCGAACCCACCCACACCAAATTTCCAACACGCATCGAACCAAGAACAGTACGACCAATGTGGTAATTCAACAGCACAGTCGCAAGCTCCTGATGATGGATATATTAATGTCCGAAATATGTTGAGTACATAAGAAGTGAAATAAAATAACAAGTGACACCAAGTTGGTCTTTTATTCTTCAACTATTACAATGATGCACGGTCCAATAAACATAAGATTTTAAGGAACAGTTTATTAAAGATATTTCTTACTCTTCACAACATTCTGTATTATTTAACACAAAAAGGTTACTAATATGTGTTACTTGATATTCCATTGTAGTAATCTTGAAATAATTACCAAAAGAATTCAAGGAAAAATTTCATGTATTTTATGGAAGACTATTCATTTTTGTATTAACAGGCACTCACCACTATTTTTAATTTGTTGTCAAGTAAAGCGACTACACATTCCATTAATTTATGCCTTAAAAATAAATTTTTCCTTACATTTAATTCAGCTCTGTGCCACGAAAAATAAGCAGATCGGAGATATAAACTAACACCTTCTTAGCCGTGACAATAGACAGCAGTGAGCTCTCAGCCACAGACTGTTCTTCACTTGCGGGGTAGCGCTCTCGGTACGCATGAATAGGATGCTGGTGGAACCCAGAGAATTTCTGGATGGTCTGGTGAAGAATAAAACATCTGGGAACCCAAATCCAAGTTACCAACAGTCCATCCCTGATCCTGACTGTTCTACAGAGTGAAAAACAATGGCTCCGCTTGCAGGTTATCTATAAGGTTCAGTTTAATAATATTCTACCATCCAACCCTACATATCTCAAATGGATGCTACCTTTTATATTTCTCACCTAAAATTATGCCTACATTTTATCTTTCCTACTGCCATAGTTATATGATATTACTTAAATTAATTACCCAGTAGTTACATATTAACTCCTCATTGTGCATTTTTCTCAATTTTCTATTTTATTCCATCCTTCTGAATAACCTCCTAGAAAACACCCAGTTAGTGTTCTTAAGAGTGAGAGACCAGGTGCACTAACAGCAGTATAAGAGACAGCTAATATAAGTCACTATCTTATGATGATTGTCGATTGTTTAAGTGTGATGACCTGTAGCCTGGTGTATATATATATATGTATATATACACACATACATATACTGTATATGTGTATATATATACGAATAACATATATGTATATATATATATATTACACCTACATAACTAGCAACAATATTCAAACACAACAATCGTATGGTATGTTATTTATTAACTAATAAGCTTGGACGACATGTTTCGATTCACGTGGATTCATAATCAGGCCCTCTCTAAAAAACATAGATCCATTACGTATATTACACTAGTCAAAAATTGAAAACACAGGAAGTGTAGAATAATTTGAGGGTATATTGAACAAAACTAACGTACAGAAAATTCGTATTTATGTAACAATTTTATGAAGAAAATAAAATAATAAATAACAAAAATACTGTTATAAATCAGTGTGATATGAAATTGTGCTTTGTGAGTTACTGTGGGAAGTTCTCGATACTTCATCGGCTACTGGTATATTGTGAGGCGAAGAAACGTCCTGCAGACACGCGTGTTTAGGTAACATAATGTCATTACTGTTAATTAGGAAGTTAAAAGTGGGTAAATACAAGGTTTGCATTCCATGCCTTTAGAGATAAGCAGTGTTATCAGAGCACGTTTCTTGTATTTCTTTACATATTGTGGACAATGTACTGAACTAACAAGTTTAGAAATAATGCCTTAAGGAAAAGTGTGTTTAGGCAAAGCAAGAAAGCTGAATCTCTGCATTTTTTCACTCTTTCGGCCATCATACAAGAGGGGAGTGATTTTTCTCTTAATCAAAGTCCTTTGTTAAACAGCAGTTTGTGTTGTTCTATGTATTGTTTTGTGTGTAAATGTGTACTGTACTACAGCCACCGGGTGTCAACCCAATTGCAGTTAACAAATGTATCAATAACACAGGAACATGCTATCAGGAAATCCTCAATTTTTATACACTTATGACCGTCAGTGGCGCATGATTGTGCAATGTCGAACCCATGATTCATTTCTCTTCCTCAACACTATGCCTGCATTCTGTTCCTTACTTTGTTGGCATTACACTTTCCGCTACCGAAAGTTATCAAAAGGTGCTTAACTTATCAGACCCTCCAACTACAAGGTACTGGTGTACGAGAGGAAAGGAAGGATCAACATTTCACAGGATGAAGTACACAGGAAGAAGGGTTGGGGACGGGTGTTTGAGGGAATGTTGTCGACTACGGGAAGATCCTGTGGCGAAGGTGTTGTAGCAGTCCTGGTTTCCTCTTAGAAGATTCCGACATGTCTTAGTGTCTTCGTGTAAGAAGGAAATATCTCTGCTTCACGTTGCTGTGGGGTAAAGACAGAATAAACTGAGAGTTAAAAAGTTTGTAATTCATTGACAGCGGTTGTATTATGGTGGGTTATTTTCTTACTGCTGTAATTACATTGTAAAACACCAGGCGCGATTGTTGGGTTTTTAAAATGCTTGCTTCTTATAAGAGAGAAAACCGGTTTTATTATGAGCTGTCTGTTTTGCAGATGCTCTTGGACTTTCTCAAATAATCAGAACAAACAAAAGCATGTCCGAACCGTTTCTTGCCACATCTACGTTCTGTTACTCATATTTCATTCTCATATATTTTGCTACAGAATTCGGGTGTTGAGAAGTTTTAAGTGTGCTGTGACTGTAAGGTTTAAAGAACATAAATTATAATCAATACTATTTCGTAACGAATGGATAGTAAAGTTGAGTAAAGAGAGACCAACTTGATGTCACTTGATTTATTATTTCTTTATTTAATGCTCAACATGTTTCGGATGTTAATACATCCATCCTCAGGAGCTTGCGACTTATGTGTTGATTTATATCATGGGTTACATTGATCTGGTTCGATGTTTGTTGGAGTTACGTTGTGGTATGGCTGTGGTGGTGTGGTATCCGTATGCAGGTTGAAGCACTGTAGTGCTTCAACCTGCATACGGATACCACACCACCACAGCCATACCACAACGTAACTCCAACACACATCGAACCAGATCAATACAACCCATGAAATAACTCAACAAATAAGTCGCAAACTCCTGAGGATGGATGTATTAACATTCGAAACATGCTGAGCATTAAATGAAGAAATAATAAAGCAAGTGACATCAAGTTGGTCTCTCTTTACTCAACTATCAAGATGATGCACGGTCCAATAAACATAAGTTTAGTAAAGTATCTGCATAATTCACGTACGCCACAAGTTTACCTTCTTATATAGTGTAGTGTATCTGTGTCTTCAGACATACAGATATTTTCACCTAATTCGATACACAGTTTTGGGTTTCTCATATTAAACTCTTCACTAATCGCAGTAAACGTAGATTAATGTACATCTGAATATACAGTAATTTTTAACTTCTTATGTTACTGAACATACATTTATCGGTTCCTTTGTCTACTCTCTCAACCAATCAGTCTGTTACGTAAAATAGTGGTGTACTTTGGCCTTACATATTCCCTTTTCTTTCATTTTCTCAATTTTAAAAAGGATTAGCACATCACTTACTTTTGTGAGGAGTGTTGAGAAACTGATGGATAAATAGTACTGTCTCCTGGTGTGTGAGTTTAAAATCCCCAAATCCCGTAATATTCAAAACCACAGCTAAGAGTTTATTAAATAAAGATACGTGTATACGTTTTAATTAAATTAATTACTGACTGATTAAGAAGAACTGAGAACAATGAGTTGTCTACTAAATGTTCAGTGCAACGCCTCCGTCACTATGGATGGTGATATAACGAAGCTGATGGAAGAATTGCGTTCGTTACTAAGTTAGAATACATGTGGCAGATACGTTCTTTGGTGCATGCTGGCTTTAAAACTGCTATTTGATTAGATGCTGATTTATTCAAAATTCTCTGACTGTACTAAAGAAAAAATTACTTGCTTAATCCATGGAGCAGAGTCCTTCTTGAGAAGCTAACCGGTTCTCAACTAGTCAAGAAATCCCCGCATTGTATGGAACCCGAAAGTTCATTACAGCATTTGCAAGTGTCCGCTACCTCTTCCTATCCTGAGCACAAAGGATGATATCATTTTATATATTTAGAATTTACAGAACCAAGCTGATTCGCTAATATTTCATTCCTTCAGACTGCTTTAATTTTGCTGCATTTGTAAACCACAATTGTCCTTTAAAATTGGCGGTAGAAGTGCAGTGTGGAAAATGATTCATGATTGTAATTAAGTAAATAAATTAATAAATAAATATATGTACTTCTTTGGGACTGACATCCTTGTCTTGCTTACTTCAATCAGAACCTCCAAGATCGCCTGCCCTAACTCTTTTAAATTATGACTGTTGGATTTGTGAAAAAAAAGCCTTACTTCTATAAAGTTTTTTTTTAAGTATGAAAATATTTAGCCTGTGTTTGACCACTTTTATGGGACAGGTACATTCAAGATTTGTGTCCTCTGAAATGGGTTCAAATTCTTCTTTAAAACGTGTAAAGAGGCTCGTTACTGCTTCGTTTTTAGCGTCGATTATAGATAAATAAAACATTGGTAGAGAGAAATCGAGTTTCCGGTACCACTTTTTTCACCTCATATCCTACATGTACAAGTCTAAGATCGAAACGGGGCCTTCGCGTTGAGATCGGCAACTAATGACACGGCATTGCTGTATGTTGTCATTTGTTGTTTGTTATCGAAATTGTCACCGTTGAGAGAATTTAAATTCTCAAACAGTTTTTTACTATCAGATTTGTCGTAAGATTGAGCATAGTTCCTCTTTTGATTTTTGGGATATAATGTATAATTTGCTAAATTTAATAGGACGAGGATATGCTATGTGGCACACGATCGCGATAGAAAGAAGGTCATTGTCAGCCTTTAACATTTCTGTTGCCATTTCCTGCTCTTGAAGAAAATAAAGCTCTCGCCAGTACTACGTAGATTAAACAGGAACAACATACATGCATGATTTTATTTATTACTTTCAGTACCGTAATTTTCGACGTTGCCAGAAGTTCTGACAAGTCTTTTGTTACCTCAAGTCGATATTTATTATTTAGTATTCAATAATTAACTTGCGCATTCGAAAACGTAAGCCTATGCATTCAACAGAAAGTCCGTATCGGAAGACAAAATATAATGTGCAGCTGCTGCAGCACTATCTAACTAACACCTAATTGCTGACAGTCGTTGTGTATTATTCTTTGCGGCATTAGAAACTGAATATGTAATTTTACTGTAGGGGAAGGCAAGATTTTGTTTATTAAATACCAAAATTAGCTTCACTACCTTTTCTATCCAGTTAGTTTTGCCTTGATTATCACGTTCAATGCGACGCTGAAAGTATTTTTCACATCCTTGCTTTGAGATGGCAATATAAGGAAAATATGCAGTCTATATTTTAGTTAATATATTTCTCGTCTCTCCAGTATGTGCTATATATAAATATATATATATATATACCCTCTATTTCGCCCAAAATACTACTTCAACACAAGATCATCCATAATATTCGCACGGATATTTAAGACTCTTTTATCAATCGTTTCTTTATTCTCAGAGCAAAGTGTCAGATTCAAGTATCGGGGTGCTGCCACCTGGTTGTGCTATTTTGTATTAGTAATTTGACGCTCAGCTGTTTCTTCAGTCTCGGCTCATACCCTATGAAAAACACAGTCCGTCCGTATTATAAAAATTTTCTTCTGTCTCAATGCGTACCACAAAGAGAACACATTCTAATCCTCTGTTGTAACCAAGGCAGCGCGAATATGGCGACTCTGTAAACAATTAGTGACTCAGAACTATGGAGTAAATCTCAAACAGTGATTAGTGATAGGTGCACGTTTTTTGTTTGTGGTATATTTGTGTTCGTTAAACAATGTCATTCACATTTCCAGTTAGGGCATTTTTATTAATTTTTATACACAGAAAAATAAATTAATTTATTTCAGCTTTTTGTTTTGTGTTTTTCAAAAGAGTGACATTAAAAAACTGGCATATTTCTTAAATTACGATACTTCTGTTGCACATAAAACCACGTAACTTTCAACAGTGTTGTTGATAGTGTCGGAGCAAAATTAAGAAGCAGAATTAACTTGCTGGGTATAGGTGGCATCCTTACTGAGTTTCTTGGAACTTAACCCATAGAGGCCTACGGACTTTTTTTATTCAAGTAGATATCCCCGTTGTATTGAATATGTTAAAATATAAAATATACATAATATTCGTACAAAACTTTATATTTTATTAGATTATATTAGGTTATAATTCCAGCTACATATTTCGGCCCAATTGTTGGGCCATCTTCAGGTTGATCTTTGAGTGTACACTCCACCTACTCAAAGATCAGCCTGAAGATGGCCATACAATTTGGCCGAAACATGTAGCTGGAATTATGAACTAATATAATCTAATAAAATATAAAGTTGTGTGATGACTGTATTATGTATACTTTTATATTATACGTAACTTTAGGCCTACGGACATTTTTGTGTGCTTCGTAATTTCTTTAACGAATTGCAGAAGAACTCATATTCTTTGCTCCTTTCGCATTTCGTAATTCACGTGTTTCATAAATGTTGTTTCTGTAAAACTGCTATGTGATTGGACAATCGTCTTCACTTACTGAGATTTCATTTTATGCCCTCATATCCTTGCCTTTCACAAAAGATACAGTGTAGTTCAGTGCGCTATGAATCACCTTAACATACTAACCTCAGGGAGGAAAGTTGACAAAACCCGTCGTTTTTTATACACGCAAATTTCGCTGTGATTCTTTATTATTGAATACATGTACTAACTGGGGACCGCGGTGGCACAGTGGTTGAGGTGCCTTGCTACAAATCGGAAGGTCGCTGATTCGATCCCAGCTAGTGTCATTGGAATTTTTCATTGACATCAAATCCTTCCGATCGCACCATGGCCCTGGGGTCGACATAGCCTCTAACAGAAATGAGAACAGGGGCATTTATTGGGGGGTAAAGGCGGCCGATGCGTAAGACTGACAACCTTACCACCATTCTGTGCTGTCATGAAATCTGGGAACCTTAACGTCCTGGAACCCTCTGGGTCACTCCTGGCCTGTAATGGGACTGTTTTACCATTCTTATATGTACTAATTAACTTACGAAAACAATAATTTTTAATTTCTTTATGAATTGGTTCAGAAAACTTAAACATACACCCGATCTTTGCACTTTACCCTAACAATTTTGCTACCTGAAACCTTTCTTTACATTATTATAATTAAACATAAATTCTGACAACTAAAAGAAAATTATGTCAAAGAGGAGAGTAAAAGAATCCTAAAATCAAAATGTTTTAAAATTTATCTTCTTCCTCAGAGCTTATAAAAATTTAATGCCCAGCCCGGCACTTGGGCCACTCAGCCCATTCAGTGACGTTATTCCCGGCGCCAAAGCAGCCGGGGCGTGAAGCTGGTCACTTAACTTTATTTTGTGACGAATTTAAAAATGGGTGAACACATGTCTCCACTTCCCGTACGCCCTTACGGCTTATACAGAAACAATATTTACTCTCACCTATAAGATTATTACACTCAGAGATGTTGAATCGTGTGTGACTTTCATAACTAGTTTAAAAGTATACCTACATAGACAAAGAGCTGGAATAAATAAACGCGCGAAACACAAACACATATAAATACAAATTCGCGGGTATCGAAAATCCTTTCCGAGATAGTGAATAGTTGCATGTAATTTTTTCCCCTAACTTTCGATTTTTACTGTCAACTTTTGGCAGCACTGTTGTTACAAAATTTCTTGTTTCTGTCAGCCGTTGTATCGTTGGTTGTAAATAAATCAATGTTATTTTTTAAACCGTGAAGGCACTTTTATCACTGCAGCATATTGCGACTGGAATATTTAAGGTGCGTACGTTACGTGAAGTGCCATCCCAATTTGATTTTCGAATGCCCTGCTTATTGTTGCTGGAAGTCGGCGTGTCGCTTCACTGCTTGTGGCGGACTTATACCTAACTTCTCCTGAAGCCTGTACGGAAACGCTCCAAGAGGCAGTAGAACCTCATCCGAGCGGAGGCTTCCAGGACATGGGGCTGATGTTGATAACAAGAAGAGTGGCGACACTGTCTTAGAGCGACAAACTTTCGTACTAAGATGTAACATAAGCAAAGTGCTTGACAGACAAACTAAGTTTATAAAGGGGAGAGAGTAGATCAGATATAATGAGGGATAATTCGTTAAGTAAAGGAAGAGTGAAGTGTCATAAAGCGATCTCAAAATCAATCGTAAGCGAAGACAGGGTTTGTTTCATTTTGACAGAGTGTTTTTCATGAAATTTTGTAAATTGAAAAAAGAGAAAATTATGCGAATTTCGGCTTTTTAAAGATATATAGGGCTTAAGTAGACGGAAAGATAAAGTAATGTTTCTTTTTCGTTAAAAGGTGGAAATGTTATGAACATATATTTTTTTGTTCTTTGCAGCACTGTAAGGTCGCACTGGGACTGTATGCAGAGTTGACAGTTACTGTAACTAGTGGATTGTATGCAGAGTTGACAGATTGCTGTAACTAGTGGAGTGTTCATAATTTATAGAATGTTAGAGTGTGTTACGTATTACGTTAGGCTATTTAACGAATACTTATCAACTGCAAAGAAATTAGAAAAGCATTATCAATTGTTTATTGCAAAATCTGGAGATAAATTTGCAGTCAAATTCAAGGTAGTATTCCAGCATTTTAATCAGATTCTGAGAAACACCACAATAAACCTTATTCAAGAGAGCCGATAAGCAAGTAAAGTTTCGAACTAGGTACATTCCGAAAATATTGGTCGCTTTAATGACACTTTAACTTTGCATGTGCCTACGAAATACTAGAATATCAAGGAGCTGTTACCCAGTAGGAAGAGGCCGTAATTCTAATTAAAATTCGCCAAGAAATTTTACTACAACTTCCCGTAGAATGAAATTTAAAATTGCTCTACTGGAATGAATAAAAACTACACTTTATCTAAAGAAATAGCTATAAGACACTGTGTTGAAACTACTGTCTCTATGTCTACTATTACTGCTGGTACTACTACTACTACTACTACTACTACTGAATATAATAATATAAATAGAGTGTACCTGACCCTTCAGTAAACAGCTAAATTATAAACCCCAGTATTTGACATTATTTTCTGGAATCAAATTAA
>Ga0123355_10017050_pt1 | contig 11466 bp, 11 predicted proteins | sample TergutEmb28metaG_3_FD_89872 | JGI IMG/M metagenome (GOLD analysis project Ga0123355, IMG submission 89872) | Embiratermes neotenicus P1 segment gut microbial communities from Petit-Saut dam, French Guiana - Emb289 P1 | ecosystem: Host-associated > Arthropoda: Insects > Digestive system > Gut ...
ATATAAATTTTTAATATTAAATAAATTTTTTTTTTTTGGCTTTTTTTTTAGCATCGATGGTTAGCATTTAAGTTTTTTATTTTTTTTTTTTCTTTTTTTTTTTTTTGGGGGGGGGGGGTGAGGGTGGGAGAGTTGTTTGCAAGCTTTCGCTCTCTTGTACCTTCGTGTTCTGAGTTCTGAGTTGACCGTGTAATCATCTGATGGATGTCTGTCGGTCTGCGTCCAATACATAAAACTTTCGAAGAGCAAAGTACATTACTCCATACTGTATGTGTTTCCTTGAGAAACCGACAGTTTCTTATTAGATCAGAAATTTGATTTTTTTTATTGAAGCTCCTATTTCATTCCTTTATATACAATGTTTGTCATTGGACTGGGCCCCTGGGTCCTCGTATTAACCCCACCGTTTCACACAATACGATTATTTATCTAATATGCAGCATAATATCATCTCCCCCCCCCCTGTGATTAGGTCTGCAAAGAATTTCCGTTTTAAACACTTGACGTGCCAATAAATGATAAATATAATAATAATAATAATAATAATAAATAGAAACTAGTCTATCGAAGGTCACAAATCTAAACCTTTATTTAAACCGTCAGCAAATCCCATTTCTTGGCACACAATTTACAAAACATAAACTGGCACACAATTTACAAAATATGAAAATAACATAACATAAAGTAACACAGAAATTCTGGTGCCTACGTTCGCGTATCCTTAATTAACTCTAAAAGAAATTAAAATTCAGTAAAGACGTATTGGCCTATCAAGAAACGTGTAATTCATTCTTCCCTACAAATTTGTTAGACATATTTTTCTCTCCGATAGATCTATAGCAAGTTCTGGCAGATTTACTTTCGAAATGCTTCGTGTAGATTATTATTATTATTATTATTATTATTATCACCACCACCACAGTAGAAGTTTTGATACATTGTAGTGAGAGTCTCTAAAATTTAAATTCACGAATATTCATGAGGCACTCACGCAGTGTTTGTATGCAGACACGCAGATGACACAGTCTAATACGTACGGTTCTGAAAGTACTGTCTTCATACTCGTAGATCATTAGTGTCTGACGAACAAGACATGCTAATTCTGCTGGAACAGCATACCTGAAGCAGCTGCTAGGTGGGAAGTTGAAGAAGGAAGACCGGGCCGTCGGCGTTGGCACCAAGTCGTCACACTTCGCGTCCAGCGCTGACCTAGGTGTCGGGGGAGGGGGTGGCGTGTACCTGCAACAGTGACAAAATGGCTGGTCTGAGCGGACATGTTCATGTGCGCTGTCGCCCCAATCGTGTGCTAATGTTAACAGTTCGGATAAGCGAAATTTCTAACAGAGTTTCTTAAGGTCAGTGTAGACAAGATTGCAGAATGCAATAGAATAGAGCAGTGCTGGTCAAATTCAAAACACCAGAGGGCCACGTAATTCGTAAGGACTCGCCTGAGCGCCGCACGTGTCTATACATACATATCGCAAGGGAAGTTGAGACTGAATTATCCGGCACGCTGTTATTTACATTCTGTAAATTATGCTAAAAACACGGTTGAATGACAAGGTAGCAGGACTTCCTGAACAAAACAAAACAAAACAAAAAAAAATATTGGTTTACTGTGTGCTGCCTTAAAAGTGACTAGTTATATTTCCTAAACACTTTCTCTGCTAATAAAGTTGCCATAATTTGTTCTGTAGTCCTGCTATATTGTGTTTGTTAAATTGTATTACTGAAAATATTCAGGTGACCGAGGGCTGGAAATACTTTCCTCGTGGGTCAGCCCTGGAACTGACCAAGGCTTGCAATTTACTACGCACGTGTGTTACGTAGTGCGTACACACACACGTACATACATACACACATACGTACATATAGATATACATATACACATACATAAACAGTCGACTACTGGCAGCCGAGCTGTGCGCATCAGCGGTAGTACTTCTAGATAAACCAAGTTCGAGTTACTTCCGTCTTGTGAACAGACGAAAAGGGAGACAGCATATCCTTCTACTGGACTACATGGTAACAAACAACAAAAGGCTAATCTAGAGATCTACCAACCTTGATCGAAGACGAACAGGTACATACTATTCCCTTTACTTCTGCTAATAAACTACAACAACTGGTTCTGTACTATAAAGTCGTTGTTCACTGAAACGGCTTACGTTTTTACAGAGCTATAACGACAAGATACGAATGTTTCCCACTGGGAACGGGCCTGGCCCCACATCAAATATGTAGAGTCAATCACCGTTACAACCAATGCTCAATCAACCACAAGTACAACCACTACAAACTTACTACAACTGCTTGAACCCAACAATGTACAATGCTCAATTTCCACCGCTACACTCAAACCAGACAACTTCATACCACATATAACTATCGCAAACCAACCAACAAACCCCCTATCAAACGCAACCTACCTACACGGCCTACCTACCTCCAAAACAAAGTCTATCATCAACACAGCCCAAGCTGACCCCACACAACACAGACTACGCGTGGACCAGCGAAGACGATTTCGACCTAAGTGATACGGAAGAAACTTCACAGAAACACGAATGTCAAACAACACGTCACAAAAGGAAAAGAATAAACAACCAAACGTCAACTGAATTGGCAGGGCCGATCAAACCCAACAACAGATTCGAGTCTCTCAATGACCTACCCTGCGAAGAAAGTCGATTGATAGAACCACCCACTCCGATGGATTCGACTCCCACAAAACGAGAACTCAGACCACCGCCAATATACATTTATGACATGAACAACTATAAAGCAATGGTAGATGATCTCTCTAAGGTAGTCGAAGAGGAAACCTACCATACTACAGCCCTTCCCAACAACACAATCAAAGTCACTCCACACACACCCGATACATATAGAAAACTAATCCACCACGTTAGGGAAGCACGCATCGTTCATCACACATAACAAATAAAGCAGGACCGAGCTTACGGAATAGTCATTCGTGGCCTCCACCACTCTGTACCGATCACCGACATATTAGAAGAATTAAACAGGAAGGGGCACAAAGTAAGAAACATCATAAATGTCAAACATAAAGCCAGAAAGGAACCGCTATCCCTCTTCTTTGCTGACTTGGAACCACAAAGCAACAATAAAGACATTTTTAAACCAGACATCCTACAGCATTGCAAAATCAAAATCGAGTCACCCAGACGTAAACATACTATCACACAATGCACAAGATACCAAGACTATGGATGGCCATTCAAAATCGTACTGTACCAGACCATTCAACTGCGTCAAATGCGGTGGACCACATGGCACAACAACATGTAAGAAAATTTGAGATACACCTGCCAAATGTGTTTTATGCAATGGGAACCATCCGGCCAATTATAAAGGCTGCACCGTCTACCGCGACCTAATAAACTCAAGAAACAAAGACAATCCAAGAAAAAACATCAATCCCAGAACTACCCACAAACTATGCCTATCCCACCACAAGCTATGCACAAATAACTACTGGAAGACCACAGACTCAACCCACAAATAGTCACAACACGAATGCAACAGATCAGTTAACAACCTTCCTTAACGAATTCAAACACATGTTTAACCAACTCATAAATCAAAACAGCATGATACTGACCATGCTCACCACAGTCATAAATAAAATAGCGCACTAATAGCGAAGTCGCTAAGAATTGCAGCATGGAACTCCAACGGGTTGCACAATCATGTTCAAGAAATCTCATTATTTCTAACTAACAACAAAATTGATATCCTGCTAATATCGGAGAGCCACTCAACCGAACAAACTGTCATAAACATACCATGCTATACAATCTACTACGTTCACCACCGCGATGGGACAGCTCATGCAGGCTCAACTATCATCATCAAAACAACCTTGAAGCACTTCGTCCTAGAACCATATATCACGAATAAAATTCAAAGCACAACCATAAAAATAATAACCATGCCCTGAACTATAACTATTGCTGCAATCTACAGCCCACCAAGGTATGTAATCTCCTCTGAAGAATACGAAGACTTCCTGCTTCACCTTGGACCGCATTTTCTAGTGGCTGGTGATTGGAATGCCAAACACACAGCATGGGGATCCAGACTGACCGCACCCAAAGGAAGGAACCTGCTACACGTTATACAGCATAACAACCTTAACTACTTGTCAACGGGTGAGCCAACTTACTGGCCAGCTGATCTGCACAAGACCCCGGGCTTATTAGACTTCGCAATCACCAATGTTATTTCTGGTATATGCAGCACTATAGAATCCAGCTTAGACCTAGAATCCGACCACAGTCCAATCATCATCACCTTAAGCACCAGCCCAATCTGGAAAACCCAACCCCTACGCCTTTGCAACAAATACACCAACTGGAAACAATTCCAAGATTACATCAACAAAAATATCACCTTAAATATAAGACTAAAAGAAAACACCCAATTGGAGGATGTAGTTCAGCATCTAACCACTCTAATACAAGAAGCCGCGTGGATATCCACACCGGAGAGAAAAAAGACAATCCAGGAAACCAACAACATACCGCTACACATCAAAGAACTAGTTCACGAAAAATGCAGTACTCGAAGCAGATGGCAAAATACTAGAAGCCCACTCGACAAAACACGCCTGAATAGACTCACTCATAACCTCCGCTCAGCTATACTTCAAGCCAGGAACGACACATCCAACTCTATACTGCAAGCTTAACATCTCATGATAATTCATTATGGAAAGTCACAAAAAATTCAAACGACCAACAATGGCCATACCACCTCTCAAGAAACCAGACTTTAGCTGGGCACGCTCGAACATGGAAAAAACAAACCACTTCGCACAGCATCTTGCAAAAGTCTTCACACCACATCCCAGGAACAACAATGATGACGAATCTGAAGCCTACCACGACACTCCATGCCAGCTGTCTCCACCACTCAAAGCTTTTTTCACCCACACAGGTACGCCAAGTTATAAAGCAACTTAATCCTCACAAATGGCACAGTACTAAAAAACCTACCACGAAAAGCTATAGTATTACTGACATCTATCTTCAACAGTATGCTTCGCCTTTGCTATTTTCCCGTCCAATGGAAATACGCGCAAATTATAATGATCGCCAGGCCTAGGAAACCGCCCACAGAAGCCAGTTCATACAGACCGATAAGCCTCTTGCCCATAATGTCCAAAGTATTCGAACGACTTTTACTCCACAGACTAGACGAAACGATACATATAGACAGCCTACTCCCTATACACCAATTTGGATTTCGAAATAACCATTCCACAATCCAACAGTGCCATAGGGTCATCAACAAAATCAAACGAAGCATCGAAGGAAAGAAAATGTGCACCTCAGTATTCCTCGATATACAACAAACTTTTGACAAAGTATACAACAGAGGACTTCTATATAAACTAAAACTCCATCTCCCTGACCATCTCTACCTCCTCCTAAAATCCTACCTAAGCGAATGTTACTTTCACGTTAAAATCGATGACGAAATATCTGATTATCACCCCATTAGAGCAGGAGTACCACAAGGCAGCGTCCTGGGACCGCTTCTCTACTTGTTATATACTGCCGATGCCCCAACAACACAGGACATGCTCATGGCGACATTCGTGGACGACACCGCAATATTATCATCAGATCCTGACCCCGTACGCGCAACTGAAAAACTCCAGCACCATCTCAACCTACTCCAAAACTGGCTGGAACAGTGGAGAATTAAAGTAAATCCAACCAAGTCCGCACAGGTAACATTCACCACACGACAAGACATCTGTCCGCCAGTAATTCTTCACAATACTCACATACCCGTCAAAAAAGAAGTAGAATACCTAGGACTTCACCTAGACGAAAAGCTAACGTGGAAGACGCACATAAAAGCCAAACGACGCCAACTGGAACTTAAGTTCAAAATCATGAGATGGCTAATAAACACACGTTCACAGCTATCCCTAGACAGCAAACTAACCGTATATAAGACAATAATGTGACCCATCTGAACATACGGGATAAATATATGGGGATGCAACAAGCCATCCAACAACAAGATTCTCCAAACATTCCAATCAAAAATGCTCAGAATGATCTGTAGTGCCCCCTGGTACGTCTCCAACCAAACCTTGCACAACGACTTCGAAATCCCTTACGTAATGTTAGTGATCAGAATCAACACCAACAAATACAAAAATCGCAGCACTCTGCACTGTAATCAACTGATTAGAATCCTCTTCAACCCCTCAGTCGACAGACGACTCAAACGGTTATGCCTGGAAGACTTAGCCCAATAGCAAACCTCCAGAGAACCATCGATGGATGGTGCCTGCCTCAGACCTTTTCTTACCTCATCTTTACTAATTACTCTGTCTATGTTGAGTAGATTGTAACTTGCAATATACAATAAAAAAATAAAAAAATACATAAACACATACATACATACATAAATACACACATACATACGTACGTATATACACATACATACATACAGACAGACATACATAAATACACACAGACATACATACGTACGTATATACACATACATACCTGTTACGAGGAGGATCCTTCTGCAGTCCTGCAAGTGAGCACGGAGCGGGGAATCCTGCAGGCGGTCCATAGTTTGAGTAGGGCCCAGTAGGGCCGTACTGCCCCCCGGCGGTGCCCGGATAAGGACAAGGTGCGGCGAGGTGGGAACATGGCTTAAATAGACCCGGAGACCTGGGTTCCTGTTTGATTGCCGAACAGCCTGTGTCAGAAACAGAAAGTGAATATTTTGGTGTAATTCAAACCTCTGTGATTACTGTGAATGCCACTAAGTTTAGCATTAAAATCCTATGCATTTTGTCCACACACGTTGCATTGACCCGTTCCATATGGCTCTCAAAATGGACAGCTATTGCTGTCACATACAGCATTTACTGACTGGTCTTTCTAATTGAAACGTTTTGTTCTCTCTGAGCTACGAAATGAATATTAAAATGCAGAGCAATTTTAGTGTTCAAGGGGTTGGTTAATAAACAGTACAAGCAGGCTTAGGATAGCCGGCTTACATCGACATGTCCATCCAAGTTAAGCAACTTTGCTATGATTAGGGTTACATTTGGCCAGCTATCGGGCTGGAGACAAGCAGCGGATGTTTTTCAAGAATTTATTTACTCATAGCTTATGGCATCCGCCTATATGATTTAATCTTGTCTCTCGCAAAATAAATCGTAGCCCAGAAAGAGCCTCGAGTATAATTTTTTCTACACGTCTCCTGTTTACTTTTCGGCGCTAATAAACCCTCTCTTCTCTCACCAGTTTCTCTACCCTCCCTTTTGTACCCGATCTCAAATATTTACTGACCCCTGAAGGAGCTTCATTCTCCTGAAATTTTAAGACTCCTCTCACTCGCGAAGTTTAATGCCCATACTACGTTTAAATGCGTAGACGAAAGATAGCACTGTTAAAAATCACGATGGACTGGCATATGACGCCGTATATCTTGAGAGACATGCACCAATGTATTAGAAGCAGCCGGCTCTTTCGAAATATTTTTCTATATCTATCACAGTACCTGAAACGATATGGGTTGGGCATGTGGCGCGTATGGGTGAGGAGATGGGAGTGTATAGGGTCTTGGTGGGGAAACCGGAAGGAAAGTGACCACTGGGAGACCTAGGCGTAGATGGGTGGATAATATTAGGATAGATCTCCAGGAGGTGGGATGTCGGTATATGGACTGGATTGGGCTGGTCCAGGATAGAGACAGGTGGCAGACGCTTGTGAGTGCGGTAATGAACCTTCGGGTTTCGTGAAATGCGGGGAATTTGTTGACTAGCTGCAAACCAGTTAGCTTCTCAAGAAGGACTCTACACCATGGAGTAAGTAAGTAATTATCACAGTACATGGCATCTCTTAACAAACATCATCATTCGTACTCAAATTTTTAAGGACGCACATTCTATATAACCTATCCCAGAATTCGACCATACAACTTTGAAGAATCTCAAATAGCCTAATATCCATCATGATATACAGTTAACTGCTCGAAAACTTGCCTAGGAGAAGAAAGTAATGACCTCACTGAGATCACTAGTATTGTCACTGTGGTAAATTCAAGAAGCTGATTATTACATATTGTTGGTCGTGGAACTGTGAGGACAGATCAGAAATGAAAACAAAAGGTTTGGTGGGAAAACCTGTTGAAAACCGAAAACTTGCTAGAGAAGGGGAACGGAGAAAAATGTGTAAAGTAGCTTTTAGGTATTTACTGTACTATTGAGAGCCCCCAGTTCAACAACAACAACAACAACAACCGAGGATCCGAATGTTTCTGCGTCTCTGGCTTGTGGGTTTGGAACTAACAAAGTTGAACTATCGAATTTTACTATCAGGCTATTTTATGTATAAAAAATTACAAGGAAATAAATAAAGGAATGGCCATCCCACACAACAATTTTTGAATGACATCAACATAGCTGCATGTTTCGACCTCGCGATGTCATCATCAGGCTAGCTTTAGAACATTTTAAAAATATTATACAAATTAATCAACGCGAGAGGTGGAAGTATGTAGCTATATAGATATTGTATAAAAATTGTTGTGTTCGGTGACCATTTGTTCATTTCTTTGCAATACGACACGCAATGGGGTGTAATAAAAAATGAAATAGAATAAAAAAGAGAAGCAGGAGATACTGGTTTGCAAATTTACGGTAGCAGGATGACATTAAAATGGATTTAAATTTAATAACTGTCCAACTAGATGCGACTTATTCAGTTTATTACTTTTCTGTAGGCAGCTCTACATGTTTCCCATCATCAGGAGCTCGTACAACTGTAATTACAATCTTCTGGTATTGATTAACGGCAATGAGTAAAATACGCTGCTATTAATACTAATATATAATTATATATATATATAGTATTAATAGCAGCGTATTTTACTCATTGCAGTTAATCAATACCAGAAGCTGTATTTACAGTTGTACGAGCTCATGATGATGGGTGTCAGCACCCGAAACATGTAGAGCTGCCTACAGAAAAGTAATAAACTGAATAAGTCGCATCTAGTTGGACAGTTATTAAATTCGATTCACGATGCACGGACCCATGTATATAAAATGTATATAAAATTAAAGTGGATCTTGGAATAAATACAGTGTAAAACGAAATTCAAGGATACCTTATTTAAACCGATATACCAGAAGCCCATATACATGGTGGCGCATTTAAAATAACTCGTACCCGCCGTGTCTGTTCGTACTGTGAGCGTATTTTGCAAGAGATGACGCATGCGCACGCTGTTGTCATGTCACTTGTTTCATGCTTCTCATTTCTTAGTGTCAGCGTCCGGATGTTGTCGTGATAGAAATGAATTTTTCCCGAACGTGTTTCAGTTGTGGTTCTGATCCAGGCTACCATTAAATGCGCCGCCGTGTATATTGGTCAGCAAAATCAGAGAAGACGCAGTCAAATAAGGTGTTGTGGATAATTTCTGTATTTTCTGCAATACACACCGTTGACACACGACGAAGCATTGTCACGTGTGATTATCTACGCATCATTCGCTGTCTTTTTAAAGCTTTGATAGGTTTTGTGGTTGTTCGTGTCCACATCTTGTTTTAAGTAGCATCAGAGTTGAAAGCTTTCAGTGGGAAGTCCAGCGATGCTGGAAGCTGCAGCTTGTTTTACATTACACTATACATATCCTAAGTGTGTGTCTGTATCCTTATTTATCCAGCATGCAAAGTGAACGCGTCTTATTATATTGTCATCTGTGGCCTGCCCGGATCTACCACATTTTTCCTCATTATCTCATAAAGGCTACAATTTTCGGAAAAAGGATATTGAACATAAAATGTGTTTTGATTTTCCGTACAAATTTAGTCTGAAACATTTTTGCTTCTAAGAAGAATTCTGCGAGGTATTATACAGGGTGGGGCGAAATAGTGAAGCATTTTAAAATTTTAGTTACGCACTTCTCCGCTAGGGTATCGCGGAGTGCAGGTATATGAACATAAGCAGGGACCTTCAGATTTTGTCAACACGGAGCGCTGGGAAGTAAGAGAACGTGTGTGTGTGTGTGCTGTGGAACTGTTTATTCGGACGAGGCCAATTACAGAGACTCAGCGCGGATTTCGCCGTGAACGGAATGAAAGGGAAGCCCCATCTCCAAATGCAATCCGTCGATGGGTAAGGCAGTGGCGTGAAGAAGGCTCTGTCACATGTAAAAAGCCATCTGGTCGGCCGTCCTCAGTTCGCAAACCTGACAACATTGCCCGAGTGCTGGCGTCCATTAGCCGCAGTCCGAGGCGATCTGCACATAAGCACGCTCAAGCCTTATGCATGTCACATAGGAGTGTACAGCGCATCTTGCGTGTGGACCTGAGTCTTCACCCATACAACGTGCAGGTAGTGCATGCTTTAAGTAATCGGGACAGAGAGATGCGCTTGCAATTTTGTCGTCAGTTTGAGGAAATATTGACTGAAAATCCAGACCTGCCGAACAAACTTCTGATGAGTGATGAGGCATATTTTCATTTGCATGGCACAGTTAATAAGCAGAACTTCCGATACTGGTCAGCTGCAAATCCTCACGAACTTCACCAACGCCCCACTTATGACCCAAAAGTTACCGTATGGTGCGCTGTTTGGTCCAGAGGAGTCACTGGACCCTACTTTTTTTGAGGACAAAGACGGAAAAGCCATCACAGTCACATCGCAACATTACACAGAGATGATAAATGAATTTCTGTCCCCGAATCTTCCACCAAACAATGGCACCTTGTGGTTTCAACAAGATGTTGCTACGGCCCACACGGTAGTGATTAGCATCGCTGCAATTCGCCATTTGTTTCCGCAGCGGGTGATTTATCGTTTCGGTGATGTGCCATGGCCTCCTCGTTTGCCGGACCTAACAGCTCCAGACTTTTTTCTGTGGGGCTATTTGAAAAGTAAAGTGTACAGTACTCGCCCTAAAGACTTACATGCACTCAAAGAAAACATACGGGAACAAATTGCCACACGTTCAGAAGAAACACTTCAAGCCGTTATGCGCACCTTCATAACTCGCGTGCACCTGTGCATTGAGGAGGGTGGTGGCCACCTAAAAGACAATGTACACAAAAAGTGAAACTATGTAAAAAAAAGTTAAGCACCATAGTGACGTGCTAAAATTGGTATCAATTACTTTCAGTAAAATGTTATTCTTATTTATAATTAGTTCACTATTTCTGCCGCACCTGTATACAGGATGTTTCACGACTTTAGGGCATAACTGCAGGAGGTGATTTCCTAGGTCTTTGTGATCAAAAAATTTCATATAAACATGTGTCCGATTTTGGACGGTTAAGGAGTTATGACCGTTTTTTCATTCCCGTACACGCCCTCGTGTGAACCGCGTCTATCATCTGGCGGGTCGCTATTTTTAGCCAGCTACAGACAGAGCGTTCTCGTTATCTCGACACTTGGGAGG
>Ga0123355_10017051_pt1 | contig 11466 bp, 14 predicted proteins | sample TergutEmb28metaG_3_FD_89872 | JGI IMG/M metagenome (GOLD analysis project Ga0123355, IMG submission 89872) | Embiratermes neotenicus P1 segment gut microbial communities from Petit-Saut dam, French Guiana - Emb289 P1 | ecosystem: Host-associated > Arthropoda: Insects > Digestive system > Gut ...
AAAAATCCGCCGATTATTCGCCAGTTCGAATTTTTTACGCGGTTATATGGTTTGCCGGAATATGGCGAGATTGATCCCACTCCACTTCTTGCGGTGACATATACCTTGCTCTTTGGGTTAATGTTTGGTGATGTGGGACATGGCTTGGTGCTTGCTCTTATTGGCTTGTATATTCATATTGTTATGAAAAAGCCGCTGGGCGGGATATTAACTGTGGTTGGGGTTTCCGCTCTTGTTTTTGGATTTATGTATGGGAGCATATTTGGATTTGAAGATACCTTGCCTGCCCTATGGCGTAGACCCATGACTGATATAACCGGGACACTTTTGTTTGCGGTGGGAATAGGGGTTGGGCTCATCGTGTTGAGTATGTTTCTTCATATGTATAATGCAGCCAAGCAGGGGCGAATAGTGGATTTATTATTTGGAGCAAATGGGGTTGCGGGGCTGTTATTTTATTCGGCTATATTGTGGCTTGCGTTTCGTACCTTTATTTGGGGGCAGGGGTTTACACCAATGATTGTGATCCTGGCATTGCTTCCTTTGATTTTTGTGACGTTCAAGCATCCGATAAAGCGGTTGGTAGACAAGACCCCAAGCACAGAGACACCAGGTATGTTTATTTTCAACACGCTAATCAATCTTTTCGAAACGCTTTTATCTTATGCAACCAATACGATTTCGTTTGTACGGGTGGGGGCGTTTGCGATAAGTCATGCGGGGATGATGCATGTTGTGCTTCAGCTTTCCCAAACAGCGGCAGGTTCAAGAAATATCCTGGTTCTGCTTTTGGGTAATATTATTGTTATGGCTATCGAAGGTTTGCTTGTTGGGATACAGGTGCTTAGGCTTGATTTTTATGAGATTTTCAGTCGTTTTTATACAGGGGGCGGACGTGAGTTTGTATCTAGTAAGGAGTGAGATATGTATATTTTAATTGTTGCAGCTTTGCTTGGCATCGCTATGTTTGGACCGATTTTATTTTATCGATACAATCCTTCGCGTAAGCGTGGGAAGTTGGCACTGGTTATAAACTTGATTTCATTTGCGTCGGTTTTCTTGCTTGCGGTGGTTTTTATTTTCATAAGGCCGGTTTATGGTACAACTGAACCAGCCAGCGATTTTGCGTTAGCGGCAGCATTTATCGGTGCGGGGTTGGTGACAGGGCTATGTTCTATCGGGACAGGAATCGCGGTAAGCTCGGCAGCTTCCGCTGCTATAGGGGCAATTTCTGAAAATGAAAACAACTTTGGCAAGGCAATGATTTTTGTTGCTATGGCAGAAGGTATTGCTATTTATGGGCTTTTGATTTCATTTATGATTTTGGGGCGGGTGTGATATGAATATCGAACGGAAATTAGAGTTTTTTACAAGAACAATCTCTCAAGAGGTAGAATCGCGAAAGAGAGAAGCCGACTATATGCTAACCGCTAATGTCAACGATGAAATAACTGCCGCGCTCAAAATCGCAACAGAAGAGGCTCGGATTCAGACCCAGGCGCAAATGCATGCAATCAATAAAATAATGAACAAACGTGTTTCAACAGAACAAGCTGAATCACGTCGCAATCTTGCAACCATGAAGGAGCGATTGACAGCCCAGCTTTTTGACCGTGTCAAGGATGATTTGAATGCGTTTACCAAATCTGATGGGTACAAATCCTTTATGATTAGTAGCATAAAAAAAGCACAAGAAGCATCCCGTCATCCATTTGCGTATATTCAGTTGACTCCAGATGATATGTACCTGGGCGATGCAATACAAGAAGCCACTGACCTTACCCCAGAAGTAGGGGATGCAAATATGTTAGGTGGTTTCAAGTTAGTATCACAAAACAGAGGAAAAATAATGGAGGCTAGTTTTTCTGCCAAACTAACGCAAGCACGACAGGAGTTTAGTCAAGAGCTAAGTACTAAATAAGGAGTGCGTGGGGACGGCGTAGCCGTCCCCATTCGATAATTTTCATGCTTGGCTGGTGAAGTCAGGCTTAATGAACTGTTAGGAGGAAGTTATGCCAAGAGGAGAACTGCGAACGATCAATGGACCGCTTCTTGCGGTGCGTGCTGACGAACCGGGATTTTTTGTATCGGAATTGGTAAAGGTCGGACCAAAGGCTTTACTTGGGGAGGTAATAGCTCTGCGTACTCACAGGGTGATAGTTCAGTTATTTGAAGACCCGGGCGGGTTGTCACCGGGTATAGAGGTCATTGGCACAGGCGCACCTCTTTCCGTTAATCTTAGGCCGGGGCTATTAGGCAATATCTTTGACGGGATTGGTCGTCCGTTACGAGTGGAGCGGCAGCTTAATGGAAAAATTCTCACATATCTACCTCAAAAGTCTAAAGAAACTCTAACGGATGTCTTTTTCCCATCCCGCAACGGTAATTGCGATGAACCCCGTTGGCAAACCAAAATTCTGGTGAAACCAGGACAAGAGATAAACGCCGGGGATATCTTTGCAGAGGTAGATGAAACTTCGGCAATAACATATCGCGCAATGGTGCCCACAGATGTTTTTGGGATAATTGAGAGCTGTGTGCCTGATGGCAGATACACAGCGGAGTTTCCTCTTGTCACTGTCGCAACCCAAAATGGGCCTGTGGATCTTAATTTGACACAGGAATGGCCGATTAGGGTAGCACGTCCTATTGCTAACCGTTTATCTCCAGGCAATCCTTTGATAACAGGTCAACGCGTAATAGATAGCCTCTTTCCTGTTTCGAAAGGTGGTACAGCGGCAATCCCTGGTGGATTTGGCACAGGTAAAACCATGACGCAGCATCAGATAGCAAAATGGGCAGATGCGGATATCATCATATATATAGGCTGTGGAGAACGTGGCAACGAAATGACAGAAGTACTAGAAGATTTCGGCAAGCTAACGGACCCACGTACTGGCAAGCCGCTGCTAGCCAGGACGATCTTAATAGCCAACACCTCAGACATGCCTGTAGCAGCACGGGAGGCGAGTATCTTTACAGGGATGACCCTAGCGGAATGTTACCGCGATATGGGTTATCATGTGGCATTGATGGCAGATTCGACTTCGCGCTGGGCGGAAGCGCTTAGGGAAATCTCTGGCCGCTTAGAAGAAATGCCAGCAGAGGAAGGTTATCCTGCCTATCTTGCCAGCCGATTGGGAGGTTTTTACGAACGTGCAGGATATGTAGAAACTTTATGCGGCGCAGAAGGTTCGATTACAGTAGTAGGTGCGGTTTCGCCACAAGGTGCGGACTTTTCGGAGCCGGTGACACAAAACACAAAACGCTTTGTGCGCTGTTTCTGGGCGTTGGACAAACAACTAGCATACGCTCGTCATTTTCCCGCCATAGATTGGATGAATAGCTATACAGGATACCTGGGTGACTTGGAAGAATGGTACACAAAAAACGCAGGTCCAGACTTCCCAAAGCTAAGAGAGAAAATCCTTAATCTGCTACAGGAAGAAAGCAATCTATTAGAAATCGCAAAACTAATAGGCTCAGACACCCTCCCAGACCGGGAACGCCTAACCCTAGCTCTAGCCAGAGTAATCCGCCTAGGCTTCGCGCAACAAAATGCATATCATCCCTCAGATGTATACACTCCGCTACCCAAGCAAAAAACTATGATGGAAATAATACTATACCTATGCAAAACCTGCCACAAATTGCTAGACGATGGAGTAGAAATGGACCGGATACAAAAAGAGGGTATCTTCGAAAGAGTAATAGCAGTAAAATACAAAGAGACCAACACAGAAGACGAAATGCGAGATGGATATTTTGGTGAAATTGATATGTTTAGGGATAGATTGCTTGGGGCTGGGTGAGATGGTATTATGTATATGTAAGGAGTGATGGTTATGGCATTTACCGCAACAGTGGCAATCCAGCAGGAAGAAGAATGGTATGTTGCAAAATGTTTAGAAAACAGCATAGCATCGCAAGGTAAAACTATTGACGAAGCAATGGATAACCTGAAGGAAGCTATACAGTTATATTATGATGACAATGATGAAGCTTTACCCTTGGGCCGATTGTTTGTTACAACCTTGCAGGTTGCTATCTAGTGGGTTCGAAATACCCAGTGCTGAAACCTTCGGAAATCACACGGGTTCTAAGAAAGTTGGGGTATAAGTTTAAATCCCAAGCTGGTAGTCACATGAAATATGAAAGAGTGTCAAAAACTGGTCTAAAAAGAACGGTGATCGTACCTGACCATGATGAAGTAGCAAAAGGTACGTTTCAAAGTATTTTAGAACAAGCAGGAATATCACTTGATGATTTTATGAAAAAGCTAAAATAATAACGTCCATCCCCCAGGGCGTTATTTTTATGCCCCTACGCAACCATTGCAATTTGTCATACCATTGTTATAATTATACAAAACACAGGGCATTCAGACATTCAACGACAAGGGGGATGTTATGGCGAGTTTTATATCAGCAGATTCGATCAAAGAAATACGCATACGAAGGTATCTATCTCGAAACGCACTGCTTAGCTCCATGTCTGAAAGTGGCAAGGAAGAAAATGCGATAATTGAAGAGCAAGCTATCATGCGCACGGAAAAGGGGCAGCAGAATATTAGAATTGATAGCCTAATGCCTGTATTGGATACGCTAGGGCTGCCTACTGATGCTTATTTTTGCTCCATCATGGAAAAGCAGACAGCTAAAAACATGAGGGATTTTGAAAGATTAAGCTTTTATGCAAACCGTGCAAGGGAAGATAACGCATTTTTGAAAAAGGGAGTCGCTCTGCTTGAAAAAATGAAAGCAGACAAAAACTTGTCTCAAGGTATAAGTAGGCAGCGGCTTATCAGCCATGAAGTAGTCATAATGGAAGCTTTAGGGAAAGACCCGCAAGAAATAAGGGAGCTTATATATGAAGGGCTGGAATTAACATACCCGGAGTATGATGACAAAGTATTTGATGGTCAAATGGTTATTTTTGAAGAAGGACCGTTACTGCACCAAATGGCACGTACTTATATGCAAGAGGGCAATATAGAATTTGCCAAAAGATTATTAAGAAATATTCTCATAGGTCTAACCCGTATGCCCATTGATGATAAGGAAAGGGAGCGGATGACAAGTCCTGTTTTTTTGACCTTAGCACAAGTTTATGTACAAGAGCAGGATTACGCAGAAGCTCTTACTGTATGTGAACAAGGCTTAAAACTAGCGATAAAACGCAACAATGGATATTACGCACCGGATTTTGTAGAGCAGCTAATATATGCCCATCACGCACAGGGGAAAAAGGAATCTCTCCCACTTCTATTACTCATATCATTAGCAGGATATATTTTACTACGTAGATATACAAAGGCTGACAAGATATTAGGATTTGTAAAGGAGCACAATATATCTCTTAATACCTATGGCATGGAAAAAATACGCCCATCGATGCCAGAGATTGATTTTGCAATTGGTGAATTTGCTAATAGCGACAGTATTGGTCATTTTATAGGTATGCTAAGATATGATGCCAAACTGAGCATCGACGAGCTATGTAAAGGTCTTTGCGTAAAAAGCACATTAACTAAGCTAGAAGGAAAAAAATACCCATTGGATAAAGTCTTTTTGCTTGAAGGAATAATGCAAAGATTAGGGCGAAATATAGATTATTATTTTGATACCTTTCCAACACATGAGGATTTTGCCAATAAGCAGAAACGGGATAAAATTAATAATATGCTTGTGCATAGGGAGTATGACGAAGCGGAGGTCTTGCTTGATGAGCTGGCTATGAACAAACGATTTAATAAGTTTAGTATTAATAAGCAGTTTATAGCCTTGTCAAGAGCTAGTATATTCGTAAGTAAAAATGGTTATGGAATTGAACACATCGCAATGCTTAATGAGGCTTTGAAAATAACACGCAAGAATTTCAACTTAAAGCATGTTGCGCAAATGCATTTATCCTACTATGAAGTCTTAATATTCAACCAGATGGCTAGTAGTTTATGCAGTAGTGGAGAAATTCGTGCTGGACTGCGACTTTTTGAAGATTTGATAGAGAGCATGGATCAATTTTATGTCGATGAGCGTGAAAAAAAGCGTATGTACACAACAGTGCTATATAACCTTGCTGGATTTTTGTATCACGAAAAGCGGCATAGGGAATCAATGGAGCACACCTCTACAGGTATTGAGATTGACGTAATATATGGTCAGCTAGATTTATTATCAGACAAGTATGACAATCTTGCACGTGTAATGCTGGGGATGGGTGACAATGAAAACTGCCTCCCCAACTTTGCACTAGCATATTATAGCGCGTTGCTTGTGGGGAGGCAGGATGATGCTGATTATACAAATAAACATGTGGCTAAATATTTAGAGATAGATTTTACTCATAATAAATCCTAGGATGCCGAGCAATTTGAGTGATTTCGTTATAATAACTCAATGATGTAACTGGTAGGGACAATACAAGTGTCCCTGCTATACATAATGACAACCCAAACCCAACAATTTTCCTAAGTGCATTTTTCAACATAAGTAACGCCTCCGTATGATTTATTTGATTTAAATAAATCATAGCAACAAACTTTGACAGATTACCTATTGCATCTGGAAACTTATTTGTTTCCAGATACGATAGGTGATTTTTGTTTTGGGGGTGGTATGATGATGTTGCTGGGCGCGCCAGCAGATAGCCACAGTGTGGGTCATCCATTGACTGCGCAGCAGTGGATGCGCTGCACTGGTGATAGCTATCAACATACTATATGAAGAAAGGATTTTAAATCATGTCAATAAAACCAGTAATTGAAAGTGGTTGGAATGAAAATGGTAGTCTTGAGGAGAACAATGCGTCTGCAGCAGGTCTCGTTTTTCAGTCATGTAGTTTCTTGAAGCCACCCGCATGCTCAATTATGTCGACATGTGGCATCCCACCTGGTTGCAGTGGCGGCGGTCTTAGTGGTCCAGCGTGTAGCGGGGGATCCCCAGTTGGATGCAATATGCCAACTAGTGATCCAGGCGACCAAAGCTAAACTGTGTTATCAATTTGCATATGTATTGCACCAAGCCAACAAAACTGTCATGAGTTGGCAGTTTTGTTGGCTATGATAAAAATTTTTGCTTTACGTAAACCAATTGGTTGCGAAAAAACAATATAAAAGGAGTTAATAATTATGGCATTAAAAACAGTTATTGAAAAGGGTTGGATTGTTGATAGTGATGTTAATGTTAATAATGCATCTACCATGGGGGTCGTCGGTCCTAGCCCTTGCACACAAATCATACCGACTTGTCATATTGCATCACATTGTATCAATCCGGCTACTTGTGGCGGTGGTGGGCTTAATGGACCAGCATGTCAAGGTTCACCTGTGGGTTGTAATATGCCAACAAACGAACCAAATGCGCAGTATTAAAAGATGCTGATAGCTTGATAGGAAGGTGATAGCATTATGATGATGAAACCAGTAATAGAAACAGGTTGGAATGTAACGGATGGGGAACAGGCAGTAAGTACATCTGGCGCATTAGGACTGGCAGGTGTCGTGCTTTGCCCACCAAATCCTCCACCCAGACCAATTTCCACTGGTTGTGGCGGCGGCGGTGGGCTTAGTAGTCCAGCATGTCCAGGATCGCCTTTAGGGTGTAATGAGCTGACTAGTGTACCAGGTGTGCAAAACTAAACGACACTTTTAGTTTGACATTAAGGAGTTGAAATTATGACAATGAAACCGGTAATAGAAACAGGTTGGAAAGTATCAGGTGAGGATCATACTGTAAGTGCATCTAGTCCTCCAATATTGACGTTTTTATGCGCATGCTTGCCCTCTCCACTCTCATCACCTGCTTGCGGTGGTGGTGGTGGGCTTGGTGGACCAGCATGTCCAGGATCGCCTGTGGGGTGTAACGAGCTAACTAGTGACCCTATAGATCAAATCTAAAAGTTGCATTGCCATACAGCATATTTGATTTGCCAACAAAGCTACTTTCAGTTGGTAGCTTTGTTGGCATTTTCGTAAAAATCATTTTACAATTGAGCTATCTATTATCAAAAAGGAGTGGCATTATGAAAAAGACAAGGTATTTATTGATTTTTGTTTTTTTATTTTTCGTTGCTTGTGGAAGAGCAAGCACCGAACCCTACGAAGATGGTTATTACGATAATATTATTGAGGAAGCATCCTACTATTATTATGTGCAAGAGCAATATGATCCACGACTAAACGATGTCTTCACCTCTGGTCGCACACGTGGTGAATATATATATGACCTTGATTTTCTATACAACACCCTTCTTGAAAACTTCCCATTTATTGACGCTGTATTGCGTTCAAATGGTGCGGATTTACACGCTCGCTATGAACAAACTCGAGAACAAATCATGATACGTAACGACTTCCCAAGTGATGAGCATTTTGCAGCTACAATAAGAAACTTTTTTATCGGTTATGCTCGTGGGCTTGGTCATTTGGCTGTTATGTTGCGTGATGCTCCAATCGGTCTCATTGATCATATACAAGCGTTCAGCCACTCAATTGAGCATGGTGGAACGCAATTTCAAGCATTTTTAGACGAAATAAATAACCCTGCTACGCGAGTAGCTTTCAACTTAACAGATGAAGACTTTCTTCCGCCGCCTGTAGGTGTGGAAAGTTTTGTATATGCCTCTACATCTGACAATGTCCACACATACATTATCGAAGAGGGACGCATTGCTTATGTAAATATAATGATGATGAATTTCGCTACCAAGGAAATAGATCGCATAACTTTGCTGGATTTCTTTAACGATATCGCCAATTATGATCATCTTATAGTAGATATACGACAAAACCCAGGTGGAGACGGAAGGTTTTTCACTGATTTGGTGATGTCACCCAACATATCACAGCCATTGCGGTTTGAGCAAAATGTATTTCTTATGGGTGGTGAACATAGTAAGCGGTTATTAGCTGCATGGTTTGAAACAGAGGATTTGATTAGACCTTTTAATCCTGATGTGATAGCTAACTTTCCGTATTTTCGCCAGGAAAACATCCCCATGTTCAACTATCATTTGCATAATTATATCTATGTAGAGCCGCTTTACGAAACAGGCATTTTTGGTGGCAAGGTATGGCTGCTCATAGGTCCGAATAATTTTTCTGCTGCTGAATTTGCTCTTTCCGCTGCAAAGCAAACGGGTTTTGCTACATTGGTTGGAGCGCAATCAGGTGGGGGAGGTCTTGGCTTACAACCCTTGATGCTGGCATTGCCTAACTCTGGAGTAATAGTGCGCTATTCTGCAAGTTACGCTGTGGATCATATGGGTCGCGAAAACTACGAACACGGTACCGCGCCCCATTACTTCAACCGCACAGGCATGGATGCATTGCAAACAGTGCTTGCCATGATAGAAGAAGGGCTTTACTAACATTCGAAAAGGAGTGGAGTTATGAAAAAGTCAATGTATTTGTTAGTTCTTGTTTTTTTATTATTCGTAGCATGTGGTGGCGCAGATGTCGAGCCTTACGTAGAGGATTATTACGAAATTATCGAAGAGGAATCGTATTACACCCCAGAACCATACAATCCCCATTATTATGACGTTTTTACATCTGGTCGCACACGTGGTGAATATCTTTACGACCTGGATTTTCTTTATAACACGTTGCGCGAAAACTTTCCGTTCTTTGGTGCGGCTTTGCGCACGCACGGTGTTGACATGCACGCGCGTTATCTTGAAGCTCGAGAACATATAGAAAACAGGGATGATTTCCGAACGGATGAATACTTCATGGCAACACTCAACAATTTTTTTGTCAGACAAGCCAGGCAGATGGGACATTTAGCTATACTCCCTAGAGAGGTTGTCTTGTATCACATTCAATTAAACACATATCACATAGATCAAGGCGACATATGGGTTAAGCCTCTCTTAGAAGAATTCAATAACCCTGCAACACGAGCGTTTTACAATTTGACAGACGAGGACTTTCTCCCACCACAACACGGTGTAGAAAGTGCAGTGTATGCCACATCATCCGATAATGTCTTAACATATATTATCGAAGAGGGGCGCATCGCGTATGTTGGTATTGCTACGATGTCTTATATGTTTAGAAAACTAGACAGTATTACTCTGCTAGACTTTTTCCACCAAGTAGCAGATTATGACCATCTCATTATTGATATACGCAATAACCCTGGTGGGGATAGTAGTTTTTTCATTGATTTAGTGGTGTCCCCTAACATATCGCAACCACTATATTCTGAAAGTAATGTTTTCCTTATGGGTGGAGAGCATAGCCGGTGGGTGATGGATGCGGGATTTGTTGATGAAAACTTTGGTGCTATTGATCATGATGTAATTGCCAACATGCCTTATTTTAGGCATGAAAGTTTGGATTTTCTAAATTATCACCTTCGTCGAAGCTACTATGTTGAACCTAGTCACGGAGATGGTATTTTCGGCGGTAAGATTTGGCTGCTTGTAAATGGATCTGCTTTTTCCGCATCTGAGTATGCTGCGAGTTTTGCTAGGCATACAGGCTTTGCTACCCTTGTGGGCGAGACAACAGGCGGTGGTGGACGCGGGTTTCTCATACCATATCTTGCATTACCCAATACAGGTATTGTTTTGCGTTATACCATAGGATATGGCGTAGACATGTATGGTCGCGAAAGCTATGAGCACGGCACCGATCCCCACTATTTCAACCGCCCAGGCATGGACGCATTACAGACAGTGCTTGCCATGATAGAAGAAGGGCTTTACTAACATACAAAAAGGAGAATGACATATGAAACTTATAAAACATATGATATTTGTTGATGTTGATGCCGAGAGCAAGCTGATGATCAACTCACTTACTGGCACAATGGATGAAATCAGTATTTCAACTTACGAAACATTAGTTGCTTGGCAAAAGCTTGATGTTATCAATCCTGATACAATTCCGCTGACTCATCTATATGTACACCTCATGAGGCGGAAATATCTAGTCGAGGACGATGCGGAAGAAACTAGTAGGAAAGAAGAGGTTTTAGATGCCCGTATTGCTTCGAAGGTGAAGCCCTTATAAAAAAAGCTGTCATGACACCAGAGCTAATAGATGCCGCGCTTGATTTAACCGATGACAGACTTGAAACCGTTTTGCTCTTTGGAGGTGAACCTTTACTTCCAAAGACAAGACCAGCATTTGAGCATTTAACATCCAAAATCCCCGATAAGATATTCAATATTATTACCAATGGCTATTACTTGGAAGAATTCATCGATTTGCTAACTGCTGTCAAGATTGGGTATATCACGGTGACGCTCGATGGTAATGAAGATACCCATAACAATAGGCGATACCTCGCAAATGGCAACCCCACATACCAAAAAATCCTAGCCGGTATAACCAAATGCTTAGAAAGCGGCTTGACCATGCGCATTAGGATGAATATACCCGAAGGCAAGGTCGGCGAAAGTACAAAAGTGCAAGAAGAGTTGACAGCAATGTTTTCTGAATATAATGAACTACTA
>Ga0123355_10017053_pt1 | contig 11465 bp, 12 predicted proteins | sample TergutEmb28metaG_3_FD_89872 | JGI IMG/M metagenome (GOLD analysis project Ga0123355, IMG submission 89872) | Embiratermes neotenicus P1 segment gut microbial communities from Petit-Saut dam, French Guiana - Emb289 P1 | ecosystem: Host-associated > Arthropoda: Insects > Digestive system > Gut ...
CCCAAAAGTGTGTTTAAAAAGCCTAGCCCCCCAACCCCTTTCTAAGTTGGGGTCCGCGCCCCAAAAATTCGTGCTGGCGTTGTTTTTCAAACCCCCCCCCCCCCCCCAGGCCATCGCAGTAGACATCTACAATGGTCTGCCTTATTTACACTCCTTTGTATGACTGTATGACTGGGCACAGTTTACAAACCTAATGCAGCTTACATATGAACACCTTCTACGGTGATGGCAATACAGGCCGAAAGCTATGATGTGATTGCTGTATGAATTCCAGCTATTTGGGGGTGCCAAGAAATTTTTAGTAAATTGGCATCTGTGTGTTTAATGTTACTACCCCATGTCCCCTCAGATTACCCCAACACTACAAGAGGCTCATCTTTGGGAACTCCTGTAGCTGTAAACATCAATATTTGTGGATATCTCTGAGTTTTTAGTATTACTTTTGTCTGAATTCTATGGGTACAGTATGCCACAGACAACCTTTCTGGTCAAGAATGAGTTTTGATCCATAGGCCATTTTCAACCCACTTTGAAATCCAGAGCAAGCGATAATCGTAGCAAGGAGTGTCAGAACCATATTAGTCAGCTTGGAAAAATGCACATTTACGAAATGTCTATATCTATATCAGAGTTTGTGGAGGGGTTTAGGCTCCTGAATGAAAGCCTGACTTTCAAGGGTTCTGCAGCATAGCAAGCCACAACAATTAACCAAATAGTAGTCAACAAAATTTCTCTACACTTGGACACATTGTTTGGGATGTCTTTATATGGAGTTCAGCTATTCAGATATCTCACTGTGCGATGTGTTTATAAGTCGTTCGACGTTAAAGTGTTAACATAAACGTAGGAAGGAAGGTGTTAAATTTGTGGCATTTGGCATACATATAGTAAAGAAGAAGGGAACACAGAGTTAGTTTAGGGAACCTGAAGAGGAGAAACCACTTTCAGGACTCAGAAGTTTAATGTAATGTCATTGTTTGAAAGAAACAGAATGGGAGAATGGGATTGTTTTTTAGGCTCATGATAAGAATGAGTGGAGGATTCATCTGTACATTGTGATATGCAACAAATTACACACACAACTCTGTTGGTGTATTGATGCAATGAATATTGTGTTCACATTTTGTGTGCAGTCTTTTATAATTGTCATCACCCTTTAGGTTTTTCAAAAGGTGAGGAATTTCTTTACTAGTGGAGCAGCTGTAACTGGGTGAGGAAATAAGAGTTATGCATGGAGACATGTTTTTTTATTGTTACAATAGAAAACCCAAAGGGGTATTATCAGTTTCATGTACTGTGAATTGATTATAATGGATGTGTCCCATTTTGTGTGATGACAGAAAGCAACCATAATTTGTGTGTTGGTGTTCCAGAAATGCATGGGTTTTGTGGAAGGTGAAACTGGTTCCTGTGCTGAGACATGTGTAATGTGTGATGTTGATGGAACTGAGGAAGTCGGTATTAAATTTGAAGAGGCTATAGACATAAAGGAAGAAATCTGTATTAAAGTTGAAGAGGCCATAGATATAAAGGAAGAAACTTCAGAAGCGTTAATATTTCGACCAATCAAGGCTGAACAGGGGGTAAGTTTTTGGGTTGTATGTGTGCGGTGGTGGCAGCTCATGCTTTTAGGGCATTTATTGCCCGAAGAAGGAAATTGAGAGATTACATTTAACTGTTTACTGTTTATGTTTTATTGTGGGTTCCATATACATTTTGAAATTTGGAGTGCAATACCGAAGAGAAAAGACTTTTTGGGAGTCATAGCCACTAATGGAAGGGCAATATTGAAATGTATTTTGAAGAAGTTTCGGAATATGTTGTCTGTATTTCTTTGGTTCTGAATGGTGTCTAATGATGGAGTGGTATAAAGACACTGATGAAGCATAGCATTTGGTATAAATGTGAGTAACTTTCAGCCAACTATTTGTATCGTATCAGCAAATCATGTTAAATCACAATTTAATCAAAATTTCTGCCCATGTTTACAAGTTGTTAGCAAAACCACTTTTCTTATCAAGGCTTTGTTAGTGGCTTTAATATGCTCATAGGATAGAAGAGAAAACAATACAAAAGATCAGGCACATCAGTGACCCATGCACTCTGTCAATACTTAATCCTTTTCTTGCTGCCCTTATTTTCTTACACTTAGCAGCCCCACAATGTGAAAAAAATGTGGGGCTGCTGATTTCCTGTGATTGACTTTGTTTCATAAGAGATTGATTCAGGTGCTGAACATTTTGTGAATGGATTGTTTACTGATGTTTACTGCACTACTGTTGTTCCACACTCAGCGTCCTACAGGTGTGAAAAAACTGTGGGAATTTTCCACTTATGAGGATAGCACATACCCCAGTTTCAAACAGCCATTTCCATCGAGACCCTCCATTACTTCGTCTACAACCAGGCAGAACAGCAGGAGTAATAAAATGCTCCTCTGTGGACAGCAGTTGTTTAGATACCCATACAGAATATCTCCTTTGAGTGTGGCTGTAACTTTTGTGCCACTCAGCTTTGAGCTGATCCATCACTACAGTGTGTCTCCAAGCCCATGCAATTTGGAAGTCTTTGTTATTTCACATGAAGTGCTACCAGAAGCTCCCTCATTATCTAGGAAATCCCAAATGTAACATCTCGTTTTCCACTGCTTCCTGTATATGTGTAAAGACGTTGCACTGCGGTTACCGTGGACTTCCCTGGTATGTACGTTGATTGGTATGGATGTAGGGAACGTGCCCCAATGTTTCCTCCCTGATATTACTGGCCACCACGTTTTACATAGTTTCCTGCATGAAGGACAGTAGATTATTATGATAATACCCTTTAGCAACAATATAGTTGACCCTCCCGGGTACAGTAGAAATGTCACCTTGACCTGCCTGCATCATCTGGGTGCTTTTCCCATTGCTATACAAGCTTTAATATGTATATGCTTTTGATATCATGATTTTGACACATGTAGAATATCATTTAATCATTTCCATAATAACAGTCTGATTTTCAATGTGTACAACCTCCAAAAGACATGTGGACTTCGCGTTTCAAATGTCGCCTGCGATGATCATCACTTGCAGCTCTGGGTGAGGTTGACACACATAGTTGAAGTATTTTGAAAACGTGTGCTGAAACACACAGGCTATGCGTAAATTTCAGATTATGAACTTCCTTCATGTCTCTCTTCTGAAACCCAGGTTTCTTAAATGCCTCAAGCTTTTTGTGAAATTTTTAGACCCCAGCCTTAATGTGTACATTACTTCATCAATTGAGGATAACCTGTGAATAAAACATGTTGCCTTTTAATTGTGTGCTGAATATATTTGAAAACTTTAACTTTCCTTAATTGTGTCATAATGCAATAAGTGTAATAAGTGTGACATAAATGTCACACTTATAAATGTAAGACACATAAAAGTAAAGCTGGTGTACTGTTTTAAGAGGAAGTTATACAAAAATTGTGGTCATCCAGTACACTGCCATAAAGAACACAGCTCTTCAAATGCAGTGACTTTATTTAATGTATACATTACCATACATATAATTGTTCTCTCTACCACAATATATCCTAATGTTTAACCTTTGTGTTTTTAGCAGGGTACTCGGAATGAAGAACTTCATGTGCACAGTGCTGAATGCAGATATTCCTGTGGTATACATAGTGGTGAGCGGCCATATTCGAGTGAATTATTTAATAAGGCTTTCAGTGAACAGAGCAGTGTGATAATACATCAAAACCTACCTAGTGGTGAGCACCCTTATAATTGTGATGTGTGCAATAAAGCATTCGATCGACAGACCCATCTGAAGATACACCAACGCATACATAGTGGTGAGCGCCCTTATATTTGTGATGTGTGTAATATGGCATTTAATCGACAGACCCATCTGAAGAGACATCATCGCATACATAGTGGTGAGCGTCCTTATATTTGTGATGTGTGTAATAAAGCATTCAAACAACAGACCCATCTGAAGAGACATCAACGTGTACATAGTGGCGAGCGCCCTTATGTTTGTGATGTGTGTAATAAGGGATTGAGTGACAGGAGTAGTCTGATGAATCACATACAAATACATAGTGGTGAGCAACCTTATACTTGTGATGTGTGCAGTAAGGCATTCTGTCAAAAGACCAGTCTTAAGGCACATAAACGCAAACATAGTGGTGAGCGCCCTTATAGTTGTGAAGTGTGTAATAAAGCATTTGGTTATTGGAGCCATCTGATAACACATCAACGCATACATGGACGTGAGAATCCTTATGTTTGTGATGTATGTAATAAAGCATTCAGTCAACAGAGCAGTCTTAAAATACATCGACGCATACATAGTGGTGAACGTCCTTATACTTGTGATGTGTGTAATAAAGAATTCAGGCAAAAATGCCATCTGATAACACATAAACGCATACATAGTGCTGAGCGCCCCTATACCTGTGAAGTGTGTAGTAAGACATTCAGTTACCAGAATGCTCTTGTAACACATAAACGCATACATAGTTGTGAGCGCCCCTATACCTGTGAGGTTTGTAGTAAGGCATTCATTAATCTGACCGCTCTTGTAAAACATAAACGCATACATAGTGGTGAACACCCTTATACTTTTGAAGTCTGTAAAAAGACACTCAGACATAAGAGTCATCTCGTATCACATATGCGCAAACATAGTGCTGAGCACCCCTAGCCCTGTGAGGTATGTCAATCCATTCAGTCAACACGCCACTCTTATAAGATTTTAACACATTAATGTTAGTTAGATACCTTATATTTGTTGTGTGTGTAATGAGGCATTTAGGCTTAAGTTGCTTTTGGCATCACATCTATACTTGCATAGTGTTGAGTGTGGATATAACTGATTATTGTCATTATGCATTTGGTGAACAAGGTAGTCTGAAATATGTCAAAATTTTCATTGTTGTGTTTCTTCATATATGTGACATGTGTAATACATGTATATGTGTGTTTGCAAAGTCTATGGGAGAAAACACAGTGATAGATTTAGGAGAATTTGCTGAAGAAGTCATTTATTGTTGTGAATGGAGATGACTACTTGTAAGGAACTTAGTAATATTTATTTGCTGTCACTCTTTGATCTGATAATTGAATAAAAGTTGCTGAATTGGATCATGAAAACAAACATATGACTTTGGAGATATAGGTATGCTTGAAAAACTTATTACAGATAATGTTAAACAGTATTGTTTGAACTGAGGACATAGTTACACCTAGTTTGTGTTAATGTGGTGGTGAGCTTTTGTAAATGTGGCGGTTAAGCCCTGTCTTTCATAACGTCAAAATGTTCGAGAGATTTGTACTATTGTACAACAATTGTTGAGAAATCGCGCATAAGAATTTTAGTTGGTATTTTAAAAAATGCGTAGTATACTTATAAATTATCTACAGCGTATAATATAAATTCGTTCCTGAGGTCTCAGACATAAAAATTTAAAATGTTGGTTTGATTGTAAGAATAAGAGATGGGTTCCTTTTTCCAATATTAAAATGTTATTGTGCATGTTAATTTAATTAGGAGAGGATTTGTTAACATATGATGCCTGTTCATTTTTATTTGTCTTTTGTTGCCCACTAGACATACTTGGCTTATTATTTAAAGAAAATGTCATAAAGCATGTAATTGTTCTTGCACATTATTTTGGAAACTAGCTTCTGAATAATGCTGGTCAAAAATGTACATTGATATATGTGTCCTTTCACAGAAGAAAAGTAAAGTTTCATGTGTATGTAGCTGAGCGAAAGAGCGGGTGTTGTATTTGTGCATATGTGGGAGGATAGTATTAAAATACAACTTAAAGAAATAGCTTGTGTGGGGGTTTTGTGTACTGAAATTAATTTGATCAAAATATAATCTTATAAATACCTTCATTGTTTGCATTATATGACAAATTGACTGCATACTGTAATGTTACGATTCATTTCTCTGCATGTGCACTGTTCCTTACTGCCTGTTACATAACCCTAACAACACAGTAATATATCTAGTTACAAAAGCTCTTACAAAAGTGCTTCGAAAGATGTAGAAACGCTCACATCACACCACATGACATACTACATCACATCGTGTCACCCTACATCATATGAATTCACACCATGTCACATCACATCACTCTAGATCACATTACATCATGCTACATCTCATTACATCAAAACACATTTCATAACATCATGTTACATCTCATACTAAATGCTGTTACATCCCACAACATATCAACAGCCACACCACATCTCACCACATGTCATCACAAAACTTCCTACATCACATCGCACATCCCATTACATCATACTACATCGCATGACACACTGCATCACATCACACATCATACTGTAATGTATGCAACATTGACTGACTAATTGTGCCCTTGGATGAGCCGGAATGTGCTGGCGAAAGAAACCTTGGTTGACACTATTAGAAAACACTGGGCAACCTTTCATTTACAGTTGTTTGTTATTTAAGGTATGCGTGCCCCAGTAATTAGTTGTACATAAAATAGAATAATTTGAGTCAATAGATCGCCACTATAAAATCCCAAGGCAATTAGGAAAAAGGAGGACTTGGTACGAACTCAGCGGAGCGACTCCACGAAAAGACTTGTGGCTTGGCAAGTCCGCCTCTAAGAAGGAAACTTAGAACAAACGACACGGCGTTATTTGATGTACTGAGAACTTAGTACTTTGTATTATTAATGGTCAAGATGTGGGGCAGCTTTCTACTCTGCTTGACTACAGGAGGTAAGCTGATCTGACCGATTATCTAAATTCAGTATTGAGTGCCTTACTTTGAAACTTACTATTATTCCAAATTTTATGGTAATGCTTGGGATTGAATAGTGGCATGACAACTGATTTACGTAACTGTTGGTTTGGAAACAGTGTTAACCGGTAAAACTTGCACATATATATATATAGTAGATAATAGAATATTTGTTATATTGTTATGCAGTTGGTCTTATATAACCCGTTAAGGCAGTCCTAGATACCCAGGTAAACCGTATAGCCTGTTTCTAACCATCCCTACCCTCCGCAGATTAGGTCTTATTACGGCAACAGTATTCGCCCAAACTTAGCGCTCAGCTGGGCACTACTAAGTAGTGACGATATGGTTAACAACACACGGATCATTTCATAGATTGAAATTGGCGAGTGTGGCCATAAATATCTGTAGTCACTATAAAACTTGTGACAGCGGTGCGAACGAAACCCGCTGTCACTACAAATTTGTTGGCAGCGTGGCTTTACGATAAATTGGTTTTGGGCCAAGTACGATTATCTAGGTGGGTTTGAGGGTTACACTATTTACAGGTACAGAATAAAATAACGTTAGACTAAAATTCTAAATTTTGGAAACACTTAATACGATTTTGCTATGGCGGAAGCGAAATTAAGGCTGGAAATAACGTAGTCGCGAGCCGAGGTTGAAGAACTAAGGGAGCAGGTGTCAAGTGGGATACACACGGTGCATAAAGGCTTGTCACTGATATCCCTGGTCCCGAAATGGTCAGGGGGAAAGAACGCTACCCCACTGGAAGAGTTTCTAACAAGCATTGAAAGGGCAACACTTTTAGGAAAGTGGCATGTTACGGAATTTGAATATTGCAGTTTTACGCCTAGCAGGCCCTGCTAAAGCATTTTACAATGCGTGCACAGCGCTCCACAGGAAAGAAGCTTCATGGCAAGATTTTAATTGTGCGTTTAGAGAAAGATTTAGTGACGTACATAGCAACCAGTACCACTTTACGAAATTACAAACAGCTAGACAAGCTAGAAACGAAGGGCCTATGGAATTTGCAGATCGCTGCAAAGAGTTAGCCCAAAGGGTGATGAGTGAAGTAAAGGACCCTATTGCACAGCAAATACACCGGGAAAGTGCGGACCGCATGTGTTTAGCTAGTTTCGTATCAGGCTTATCAGGGGTCGTTTATCGCCAAGTTCGTTACGCCCATCCTAGTAATCTTTGGGAAGCTTTGAATTTAGCGTTTGCGGTGGACGAAGCTGAGAAACAAGCGAGTCGAAACGAGACGTTTTACACGCGGTCGGACGAGTTTGCAGGCCAGTTACCCCGGTCACCAGGCAAGAGCAGTGGCGGCAGAAACGGCTCGGAACGAATAGCTGACTCACATTCGAAGAGTCATAATATTCAAACGCCTCGTAGCACTAGGCCAGGAACTCAGTGTAGCAGTTTGCCTACGTGCTACGAATGTGAAAGCATAGGGCATTTCGCCATGGAATATCCTACGAGGCTAAAAAGGTAGGAAACGCACCTAACGCATGGGAGGAAGAATCCGAGCGGGCGTTCGAAACGTCTGAGCTCGCCCAGCGTATAGCCTCAAAACGCGACCAAACGGGTAGGCACTAAGGAAAAACCACCAGGGAAACGAGTAAGAGGTGAGAGCGGCGACAGCACACTCCACCTCGGCGTCCCTGAATATGCTGTCGGAAAGCCCGAAATTGCGGTTTTGTTGGGGCACGGCACTCCCTCCATCACATTGGAAATAAAAGGGAAGTGGCAGCGTCTAATAGAAACGGGCTCTAACGTATCAATACTCCAGCCGGGAGTATCACTAAGAGAGTTGAGGAACACTTCCCTAAGACCCCTTGGATTAACTGGGCAAACCCTGTATGTTAAGGGTTTCCTTTACGGTAGGAGGACGGGAATTTGACCATATGTTTTTGGTATGTCTCCTTCCCATGGAAGCAGCCGCACTAATAGGCATAGATTTCTTAGAGAGGACAGGTGCCGAAATTAACTTTGAGTGTGGCAGGGTGGCACTTGCAGCCGTCGGAGAAGCGCCTGTTGCGAACAGCGACACGCAAGGAAAGCGCGTTTCACTCACTGTATTTTGTGAAGTTGAGGTTGGAAACAGCATGCGACCCACGGGTCAGGGGAAGCTGCATTAACATGGAGAACTCTCAGACGTCCCCCGATTCGATACGACCACTAATGATAGTAGGTCATGGCTTGTACGGACTACAGAAAACATCACTGTAGCACCACGATACCACTAGATAGCCACTGTGCGGCTGGAGATAGAGAAAGGGGAAAGTCTCCTTTCACTAGTGTGTGTACATACAATACATAGAGCGACATGTAAGTAATGACATTATGTATAGTGAAGTACATATAATGAGAGTACATAGAGTGACGTTATATGTAGTGTCAGTACATATGACATTACATATATTAACAGTATATGTAATTACAGTTTGTGTAGTGACATATATAAAGAAAATAAATACAATGACAGAAAGTGTATTTACAGTACACGTAATAATCCTATATATAGTGACAGGGAATGTAATGACAATATGTGTAGTGACAGTACATATAGTGATTGTACCCATAGCGACGTTATATTTAATGAGAGTACGAATAGCGACAGTATGATTATTGACAGTATGTGTACTGACAGTACAAAATGACTAATTATGTCAGTATTTATACTGACAAGTATGTCATGTCAGTATGTGTAGTGACTACTTATGCCAGTACATACAGTGACGTTATATATGATGACAGTACATATGGCGATAATGTGTGTTTGACAATATTTGTAATGACAGTACATATAATTACAGTACATAGAATGACGTTATGTGTAATGACAATACATAGAATGACAATATATGCAATGACATTATGTGTAGTAACAGTACATATAGTGGTAGAATGTGTGGTGACAGTACATATAATAACATTACATATAGTGGAAGTATATGTAATGATGTTATGTGTATTGACAATACACATGATGACAGTACATTCAGTGTCGTTTTATGTAATGGCAGTACTTATAATGAAAGTACAAACAGCGACAGTATATGCAATGAAATAGTGTTTCGTGGCAGTACATATAAGACACTACGTATCGTCACGTTATATGTAGTGAAAGTAAATATGACTATATATATATAGCGACAGTATATATAATGAGATTATATGTAGTGACAGTACATATAATGACAGTAAATATAGTGACTTCATATGTAGTGATGATAAATATGACAGAACATACAGTGAGAGTATATGTAATGACATTATGTATAGTGACATAAATAATGACAGTACATATAGGGACAGAATATGTAGTGACAGTATGTGTGGTGACAGTATATATGAGAGTATATATAACGACAATATATGTAATGACAGTACATACGGAGACAGTATGTGTATTGACAGTAAGAGTAGTGGCAGTTTATATAGTTACAGTATATGTAATGACAAAATATATAACGACAGTAAATAGAGTGACGTTTTATGTAGTGATATTACATATAATGATAACACATATATTGACATTAAATGTAACGGCAGTATGTCTAATGACAAATATGACAGTACACATAGTGGCGTTATATGTAGTGACAATACATATAATGACTGTATATAATGATAGTGTGTGTAGTGACAGTACATATAGCAATGTATATAATGACGTTATATGTATTGAGAGTCCATATAATGACATTAAATATAGTGATAGTATATGTAATGACAGTACGTATAGTGACAGTAAATAATATGACGGTGCACATAGAGACATTATATGTAATGTCAATATGTTTAGTGACGTTATAAGTAGCGACAATACATATAATGACAGTACATATATTGACCTTACGTATAATGACATTAATATAACATTAAATATCATGACATATATAATGCCATTATGTGTAGGTGGCAGTACATATAATGACAGTACATATTATGGCGGCATATTTAGTGACAGTTCATATAATGACAGTACATATAGAGACAATATATTTAAGGCCAGTATGTGTAGTGACGTTAAATATAGTGACATTTTATGCAATGACAGTATGTGTAGTGACAGTACAAATAGTGCCAGTATATGTAGTGACAATACATGTAGTCGCATTATATGCCGTGAGAGTACAATTAAAGACAGTACATATACTGACACTACATGTCGTGACAATATATGTAGTGGCATTATTTATGACAGAACATAGATTAACAATATATGTATTCACAGTACGTATAGTGACAGTACGTGTAGAGACAGTACGTTTGTTGACATTGTTTGTATTGTGAGGTAATATAGTGACAGTATGTGTAGTGACAGTTTTGACAGTACATATATTGAAAATATATGTGGTGACAGAAAATGTATTGACCGTATAAAGTACATTTAGTGATAGTACAATTTTTAACGGAATATGTGTTTTCCGTATATATATTGACAAAATATATAGTGACAGTACATTTAGTGACATTACATGTGGTGGCACTACGTACAGTGACAGTATATATAGTGAAAATAAATAGAGTTACCGTGTATGTAGTGACAGAAAATGTATTGTCCGTATACAGGGTGTCCCAGGAGGAAAGGACCTAACTTCGGGAGAGTGTTCCTTAGGTCAAACTATACCGATATAACCCAAAACACCTATATCCAAAGTTCAATGATTACGGAGATATTGGCCAGA
>Ga0123355_10017054_pt1 | contig 11465 bp, 8 predicted proteins | sample TergutEmb28metaG_3_FD_89872 | JGI IMG/M metagenome (GOLD analysis project Ga0123355, IMG submission 89872) | Embiratermes neotenicus P1 segment gut microbial communities from Petit-Saut dam, French Guiana - Emb289 P1 | ecosystem: Host-associated > Arthropoda: Insects > Digestive system > Gut ...
GTAGCTCAGTCGGTATAGCGACTGACTACGGGCTGGACGGTCCGGGATCGAATCCCGGTGGGGACGAGATTTTCCGCCCGTCCAGACCGGCCCTGGGGCCCATCCAGCCTCCTGTAAAATGGGCAACGTGTCTTTACCGGGTGCAAAGTGCGGCCGGGGCGTGCTGCTGACCACTCACCCCTTCTAGTGAAGCGGTCATGGAAGAGTAGAGCTATACCTCTACCCACCCTCTGGGCCACACCGGGCCTGTAACGGGATCACTTTACCTTTACATAAATTGTATTTATAGTCTTGTAATGGACTGAGAATATAATAACAGGAGGCAAAAAAAAAAATGATTGCCTGATTTGCCACGAGCCCCTGAAAACCTTCTCGGTAGTGAAAAGCGATAAGGTACCAACCGATTCGAAAACTTTTACCGTAGTACAGTGTGGTTTGAGTTTTACAGTTACACGCAGCATGCATATTTTCTCCAAGAATGTGAACACTGTCGAACAGCTGTGTCGTTTTTACACAAACATCGCGGCTCGTCTTATCAAAGTTGAGGTCAGGTCGACGTGGTGGATCTGGGCATGTAACTGCTGTCTTGGGAGATACAAACCACATTACCTTTCCTTTACGAGCAAGTCTGCGAAATAAATGCATGCTATTTGTGGCTTCTCACTCCCATGATGTGCATTTGATTACTATTTGATTACTATTTGATTCTCCCGCCCTTCACTTTTCGAAGAGATCCTAATTACAATATTGCTGCTTGTTGCCTATACTTTTATCACATTTTATGGCCTCTAAAAACCTAAACCTGAAAGAGAACGACAAACAGCTCTGCTGAGAGTTTCAAGACGAGTGACTTAACAGTCCTGTTATTTTATGTGGGCCACAAAGTACTGGCCGCGCAAGGAAGTAGATGAAGAGCACTCTCAGAGATTTGCGTCTCAGGGGGTGTGTAGGGCGGTTCGCATACGGTGAACGAAATAAAGCCTGAGGGTGGGGAGTTTACCAATAAACGCTAGTGAGGGCACGAGCACAGGGTTTTACATTTCCGCATTGAAAGAGTTTAAGACAAAGTGGATCTATGCAACTGAATCATCAGCAAGGTGGCTACTAAATTTAGGATGATAAAATTTAGAAGGTTGAGACAGGAAATGTTGGACACGTAGAAGAGATGAAATATGCATTTTATTGCATATTGCAAGTTACAATCTACTCAACATACAGAGTAATTAATAAAATTGAGGTAAGAAGAGGTCGTGAGGCAGGCACCATCCATCGACGGTTCACTGGAGCTTTGCTATTGGGCTAAGTCTTCCGGCCATAACCGTTTGAGTCGTCTGTCGACTGAGGGGTTGAAGAGGGTTCTGATCAGTTGATCACTGTGCACAGTGCTGCGATTTTTGTATTTGTTGGTGTTGATTCTAATCACTTCCGTTACGTATGGGATTTCGAAGTCATTGTGCGAGTTTTGGTTGGAGACGTACCAGGGGGCACTACTGATCATTCTGATCATTTTTGATTGGAATGTTTGGAGAATCTTGGTGTTGGATGGCTTGCTGCATCCCCATAGCTCTATCCCGTATGTCCAGATGGGTCGCAGTATTGCCTTATATACGGTTAGTTTGCTGTCTAGTGAGAGCTGTGAACGTGTGTTTATTAGCCAGCGCATATGAAATATGCATACAAAATTTTTGTAGGAAGGTAATGAAGGAAAGAGACCAGTTAGGGAACGTAGGCCGAAATGGGACAATAATGTTACATTGGCGTAAATTTTAGAGGGGGGTTGGCTCGATGTAGCTGATTCAGTACGGGGTCTAACACGATGATAAGCAGACATATTTCATAAAACGTGGGAACTTATTATGTAGTCCTGCCATACGTTCTATTACAACTTTCATGTTGTCCAAAGTTGAAGACAATGAGGCGGGAGGGTTGTAAGGATGGTTGTTTTGGACTACTGCCTCTTCAGGTACTTGTGCCAAGAGCGTCAAAACAGCGTGGAGAGTCTGACGGATCCCTTGTGAGGGAAGAGGCAGAGATCCCACTCGAGACGGAGCATGCGGCGACACAGGAGTGGCCGGAGGGTCTCGAGGCTTGCATCGAGGCATACGGCTACCATTTTGAGTGACATTATTGTAAATGAAAACCAAAAAATATTGAAAATAAATTATTTGGCTCGAAAAGTGGATGTTATGTTTAGTTTTCCTTCTAGGTCACACTGTACCTGTAGCAGAACTTATGGCAAGACTGTGTACATTTGGTAGACCAGAAGCTTCCCAAGACTGTTCAATCCATGGTATTAATACTGCGAGCTCCAATGTTCTCAACCAATCTCATTGAGAAGTCTTTCACACAGACAGTATATTAATGATGTAAGGCAATCAAATGGGGGACCGCAGTAGCACAGTGGTTAAGGTGCTGTGTTACAAATCGGAAGGTCGCTGGTTCGATTCCAGATGGTGTCAATGGAATTTTTCAATTACATAATCCTTCCGATCGCACTATGGCCCTGGGGTCGACTCAGGTTGTAAAAGAAATGAGTACCAGGAGCATTTCCTGGGGGTAAAAAGCGGTCGGTGCGTAAGGCTGCCAACCTTACCACAATCCTGGGCCATTGCCACGTAATCTGGGAACCTTAACTTCCTGGCACCCTCTGGGCACCTCGGGCCTGTAATGGGACTGATTTACCTTAAGGCAATCAAATGTCTGGTCAACCGTATCAAAGAAAACTGATTTCGGTTCTAAAATGCGCATCGCTCACAATGAATGTACGCTGCGTTCGGCTTACGTGTATAGGAACACTCTGTTTTACCAAAACATTCTTGTAGTCACTGTAAAATGTCGTCAGCGATCCTGATGTAACTAAGTACATAACGGATTTCTCACGTTACATAATGAAGATCAAATCGGGCACTTTCCGATTAACTTCAATGAGATTTGCAACGGCCATTTATTGCAAATAAAAATGACAACCATTGGACAGTACGCTCCACGTAACCATAAACACTAATGCCGGCGAAAATACAGGACAGTGAGTCAGGAAATACGTAAAGACGCTTCATTTTAGGCTGTGTTCAGTTAAATTTACTAACTCCATAAAAATGAATCGTTTTTGGGAAGCTGACGGTCGTTCAGCTGGTCAGAAAATACTCAGATTTTTCCCTCTTCAAAATCAGACGTCATTAGAAGTTTCACAACAGCGTAACATTATACCCTATCCCGTGCCAGCTGTATCCACTCTACACCCTCACGCACCATTACATAATACTAAAATATATGTTAATATTATTATCCCAAGTTTGCATAAGGGGCCCCTAAGATTTGTGTATTATCTTCAAGTTTCATGAATAGTGATATCTATTGGTGTGCATTTCTCCATGCGTGCTGTCAGTTCTGCCCTTCTCAGGTTATTTTTAATGACCCTAACAACATCTGATGAAAGTACAATTTATGGCGGCAGACGGGATAGTATACTCGGTCTAGTGCACAAGACGACCCACGAATTGTGGTCTGATAATACCTGGCTGCGAAAAGCAATTTTTCACTACTCCAAATCGTCCTGGTGGCTCTGGGGCCCACCCCGCCTCCTGGTTTGTTTTTTTTTTTTTTTCCCTGTGGCGCTGCGACCCAACGCGGGCCATGGCCTCCACATTCTTGAGGTTTCTAGATCACACACAACGACGCATCACATTCGGTAGGACTCCTCTGGACGAGTGATCAGCTCGTCGCAGAGACCTATACCTGACAACACACAACACTCACAACAAACATCCATGCCCCCGGTGGGATTCGAACCCATGATCCCAGCTGGCGAGCGGCCGTAGACCTGCGCCTTAGACCGCGCGGTCACTGGGACCGGCTCCTGTGGGTATAGTAAGAGTATTTCCTGCAAGTAAAGTAGCCGGACTGCGGACCTGGCAACATAACACCATCCAGTGCCGAGTTTAGCTACACCGCCACTCCACCATATGCTTTCATGAAGTGCTTAATGACAAATTTGCGTTTACTTCATAAATTATTAAGTTCCTCATTGTGCGATTTTCTTTCCCCTCCTGTTACTTACTGGACTGATCAATGGCATTCAAAAAACTCTCTCGAAGCTAATTTAGATTACAATTCCAAACATATCAAACCCATAACATCTGACCAACAGATCAGTAAAATGTAGGTCGGGTGGAATAGTGAACGATCCACCGCGCTACCACCATGTGAATGAAGCTCTCAGCGCCGCAGCGGATCAATATGCAGCCACCCACTTGGACTGTGTATTCTCCCGAAATAGACTCTTCCCACACGGGGGTCGGAGCACAGCAGAGTTTCTCTCTGGTGTACTATTGTCATAATGGCTTCAAGGCGCGGGATTCCATGAAATCTCATATCATGTTAATTTGTATTCAAGTTCATCAAATTAAAGACAAGATGGGTGGGACATGTCTTACGCATGGAAGGTATGACAAACCCATCTTTGTTTTTTTGTCCAGAACTTCTACGGAACAGACTACTTCGGAGACGTCGGCGCAGGGTTCCGCAAGAAACGTGGAATAAATAAAGAAAAAATTTGGACTTGTAAGAACTGAAGCAACAATATGGTGTAGAAAATTGCGTAACGAAATATTTTACGACTTCCTGTCGGGAAATACAGTCACCAGGATGAATAAATCCATAGAGAGATGGTAGGAACATGTGACAGGCATGGGAGAGAAGATGTGTGTAAACGGGGTTCTAATGGGAAAACCTCAAGGAAAGAACCCACTTGGAAGACCTAGGCGCAGGAAGTAATAAGGTATTAAAATGGATCTGAACTGAATATGAAAGTTCGTGGTATGGATCCATGTGGTACAGGATAGGAATGAGTGTAGGCTCTTGTCGATGGAGCAGTGAAGTGAAGTGAAGATCTTTGGTGGAACGTGTGTATTATCACGGACTTAGAGTTATGCAGTTTGCATGTGGGTTACTGCAGAGCATTTCTTCTTTTTGTCTGATTGTCTCATTGCTTACTTACTTACTTACTCCATGGAGCAGAGTCCTTCTTGAGAAGCTAACTGGTTCTGCAGCTAGTCAAGAAATTCCCCGCACTTTATGGAACCCGAAATGTCATCACCGTATTCACAAGCGCCCGCCATCTGTCCCTATCCTGAGCCAACCCCATCCAGTCTCCAGCCCCTCCCACTTCACGAAGATCCGTCTTCATTGTCTCACTGCTCAATGTTACTTGTTTTATGTCTTTTACGCTTTTTTATCTAATTGTTTTATGTTTTTAATTTATTCGTTTTCATGTTTGTCTTTCTGTTTTGTGTGTTCTGTTTTTTGTATTGTTTATTTTCTATTGGTGTACAGTTTTAACGCCCACTGCCACTGGGTGGAAACCCAATGGCATTTAAGAAATAAATCACACCATAATAAAAGGTAAATCAGTCCCGTTACAGGCCTGGAGTGACCCAGAGGGTTCCAGGAAGTTAAAGTTCCCAGATTTCATGACAACGGCACAGGATGGTGGTAAGGTTGTCAGCCTTACGCACCGGCCGCCTTTACCCCACGAAATACTCATTTCTGTTAGAGACGGAGTCGACCCCAGGGCCATAGTGCGATCGGGAGGGTTTTATGTCAATGAAAAATTCCAATGACACCAGCTGGGATCGAACCCGCGACCTTCCGATTTGTAGCTACTTTCAGTGGTTTTTTCATTGACATAAAATCCTTCCGATCGCACTATGGCCCTGGGGTCGACTCAATCTCTAACAGAAATGAGTACCAGGAGTATTTCCTAAGGGTAAAGGCGGCCGGTGCATAAAGCTGACAACCTTACCACCATTCTGTGCCGTTGTCATGAAATCTGGCAACCTTAACTTCCTGGAACCCTCCGATAACCTCCGGGCCTATAACGGGACTGCTTTACCTTATATATATATATATATATATATATATATACACACACACACTTAAGTAATTTTACACAATTCCATCATTTTCAGCATGACATATGCCAATTGCTGTATATACGCAGTAGTACCTCCTGATGATGGACAGTAAGCCTGCTCGAAACATGTAGCGGTTAATTATTGAAATAAACTGAAAGTAAACAGTGCATCCTGTTGGTTCTTACTGTACGGACAGATGTACTTGGTAAGCCAGAGAGCGGTGGACCGGATAACTGGCACAGGAAACGGCGAAATTGTAAGCCGTTGTAAACTCTACATTAACTTCAGGGTTCCGTCACTCCGGGAAATTTATTTGTAACGGAAATATCAAACTTAAATGAGCATTCAGCAGCACGTCGTTAGTCGCAGACAACCAAACCTCATACTTTGTCTCGGTCTGCCACTTCAATCCGTTTACCGAGACCACTTCTAGAAGGGTCTGCAGGGTTTTGAAACCCCCCCCCCCCCCTCAACACCGCTCCTTAACCTGTCTGACATGGCATGACGAAACTCACTTTACAGATAAGTTTCTTACAACAGTAATAAATTACAATTATCACGTAAGGTTTGCTTAGATGAATTTTTAAAACACATCCGCCCCTCTAACGCAACGAAATTCTAACCACAATGCTGAAATCATGTTTTTTCAGAACTCGTACATTTTAAAATGGATTATGCTCATTTTCATCCCTAACTGATTTGGATGTTCATTTATTGCACTGTTGTAAAGGTAGGTCAGTTAGACGCATTTCACACTGCAAAGTAAAATCATTTTTCCTTTTATATACGAGGGAGAGTCAAATGAAAACCTTAAAAGTACGATACAAATTCGAAACACATCTCGATTGTCTGTAAGTTGACAACAATGATACTCATGGTTTGAAGTGTGGCCGACAGATGGTAGTACGATGCAGGAATGCAACACGACGGCGCAGTAGTAGTGTAAAGATGGCGGCTCCGCTTGGAACATGCACCAAAGAAGAACAGCGTTCTGTCATCCTTTTTTTAAGTAGTGAAGGGGTGATACCCATCGAAATTCGTCCATGAATTAATGTTCAGTATGGTGCTGCATGTCTGTCATTACAGCAAGTGTACGAGTGGACTAGGAATTTCATGAACGGCATTAGTTCTGTAACAGACTCTCCTCGACCTGGTCAGGCACACCGAGTAGTGACAACAGAGGCCATTGCAGCAGTTGAAACCCTCGTGAAGGAAAACAGCCGCGTAACAGTGAACTTGTATGGAACGCAATGGAGACTACATAGAAAAAATGAAGTCATTGTGTACCTTTCGTGTTCAGTAAATTACGAGATAACAAATATTTAAGGTGTTCATTTGACTCACCCTCGTATGACCACGTCAAGACACGTTTCAAATAAAAATTACCTGTCTTCGTAAGGTCTATACTTTAGGTGAAGCAGTAACTTCTTTAGGATAGACCTAAGAAATATGAGATGGATTTTATTTCCGTGTAAAGTTATAGTTCTGCTGAAAGTAATATTATCACTAATTCTGACATTTTGCTGACCGCGCATCTCAGTATATTTATCTCAGTACTTAACCAACTTGATGCACAAAATGTTTGTTTTACAATAAGTTTATTCCATGCCTCTACATGTTTCGAGCATATGTGCTCGAAACATGTAGAGGCATGAAATAAACTTATTGTAAAACAAAAATTTTGTGCATCAAGTTGGTTTATTACTGAGATAAATTATATTATCACGGTCTACTCAAGGCGCACATAGCAGTAGCGGTATAGCTGCATATATTGTTAACATCGGTACTAGAAGAAGGCGAGTGGTCATTTTGACGCTATGGTCGCTTTACCGCGGTATCCATTAAACAGGATGCTCAGTGAGCCCCACAGCAGGTCTGACCGTGTTTGGAGAAGTGAAAAATCTCTTGTCTCTCTCTGAGATGGAAACCCGGATCGTCCAGCCTAGCCACTACACTCAAAGCACCAATGCGGCTCCATAAGGGTTCTGTTACACACATGAAACTCAAATTCGCACAAAAATTTTTCGTGTAAGTTCCCAAAATCAAATCCCAACGAAAGTAGTTCAGTAGTTTCAGGCGTGAAACAGGAAGTCATACGAGCTTTACTACTACAGTAGCTTGTATGGTGAGACAATCACGAAGAATCTGCAGAATACGGAAAGGGGCGGTCGTGGTGTGTTTAAGGGTAGTGTGCAGTTACGTGAAGAAACTAGGGAGAAAACGACGGAAGGCTTCATTCAGAAAAGCTCGATTAACCATTTAAAGACCCAGTCCGTACCGCGCAGTAAACACTTTTCAACTCGGTTATAAAAACCAACCAGTTTATGCTGTAAATGGCACAAGTCGCTGTTTGTTCTCAGATAAATACAAAACACATAAATACAGTGTGGGAAGAGTGTACAGTTGTTGAATGTTAAACCTGTTGGTGCATTACGTAACCGGTACCCTTTAAAAGGTTAATATTCGAACAGAGCACCTCACATAAATAAGTCTAGAACGTTACTCCTTGGTGCCTAAAATCAACGATGAATGATCAGGAAAAGCTCTTGCAGAATGGCGGCATAAAATCAAAGCACATATGTTAATTTGCAGACTGGAGAGGGCGATATCGAGTAGATTAGAAGTGTAGGCTATGTGTGCAGAACATTAATTTTAATATCGAATATCTGACGTGCGACACCTCGACACTGCCTGCCACCTAGGGATCTCGTCAAGCATTTCTATTAATCCCTGCAGTGTCTGCAACTACACACCAGAATATTAAAAAACTGAATTCAAAGAGCGATAGTTTGTACGAGAACTTTCCTTATCCTTTCTCATAAACTCTTCGCAATAATGCAGATAACAACCACGTGATTACTGTTTCAGTAGTACTGGTTAATGCGCACTTATACATTGCATTCGAGTGGAACTGGGTTAAATTGCTGATCGGAATAGCTTCTCGCGGTTCACTTCGAGTATCCAGTAGCAGAAAGTTGAACAATGGGAAACAGTTCAATGAATTTTGAAAGGATGCAGGCGAATTACATAAAGAATTACATAAGACTTCTTTTTGTTTCGTGGTTCGACATCCCTAGTTGGCCAGGGCCTCCTTATTCTTGAGGCTTCGGTATTACACTCAGACACACACACACACACACACACACACCACTCTTGGTAGGTCTCCTTTGGACAAGTGATCGGCCTGTCGCAGAGACCTCTACTTGACAACACACAACACTCACAAGAGACAGACATCAATTCATCCGGCGGGATTCGAACCCGCAATCCCAGCAAGTGAGGGGCCGCAGATCTACGCCGCAGACCACGCGACCACCGGGATCGGCTCTAGTAAGATTGGTTGAACAGAATTTAAGGTAACAAAGAAAAGGGTTACAAAAAATAAAGAGTGTTAGTGTTACATTTTAAATTACGTTTTAGTCCATGAGGCTTGAAGGGACTCATTTTCTTATTGCGGGAATTACGGACGGTAGATTGAGGTGCATGAACAAAAATACTGCAGGCTGCGAACTGCGAAAAACCCGGTGTTAAGCAGATGTAGCCTTCTGTACACTGTGACTCAGCTAACAAACATTTGATACGTATCCAGTCACAAGACTGAATACTGTCCTAAACGGGCCACGAACGCTTCCTTAAAGACGGTTCCCAGTCCTTTATTTACTGATCCTCGCATTCGACGCTACATGACCTGTGAAATTGTGGAGGAATCGCCATCTGCTAAATTACCACAGTTCAATATGAACCGTCGAAAGGTTGAAATTGTAATAGTTATACAAGATAACCATTTAAAACCTAGTGGTAACTATGTACACAATATGGTTTACCATTATACCATTTAAAACCTAGTGGTAACTATGTACACAATATGGTTTACCATTATACCATTTAAAACCTAGTGGTAACTATGTACACAACGTGGTGTACCATTATGAAACTGTGTTTTGTCCACACAGTGTATGTGGGTTACGCATGATTTCCGCCATCAATACCGATTACTCCCCTACATATCATTTACCGACCGGTTATTGCAATTGTCACAGACTACGTTCACTGTCAGGTACGAAGTGAAGTTTTATGTGTACATAATTTAGACGAACGTCAGTCCTCAAAAGGTTTGACAGACTTAAAAAATTGACTAACTCCATGGGAAAAAAAATATTTGGGGGGGGGGGTTCTTTAATCAACCTGGCGATTACATTTCTTGTTATAATGGATATTATTGTCACTGCTGTTAATAATGAACCAAGTCAGCGTTTTTAAGTTCACACAGTTTCCCTGATATCCATTTTTAGGCACGTTTACAGAGGAGTTGCGGAAAGCGTCTACTCGCCTCGTCGTGTCTATCTGTGCATTGCGCAACGAACAGTTGCAACGGACGGACTTGCGTGAAACTCCGCATTTGAGATTTTAAATAAAATTTGCCTATGCATTCCGATTTTTGTCAAAATCTGTTAATAACAACTTCTTGCACGTACATAAAGACCTAAGTACGCGTATGACATCTCGTTGTGAAAGAGTGTGTTCTGTACAACGCACGAGCTGAGGCCGAAGAAAAAGTCAACGATCGTATACTGTCAAAATATAAGAAAATGTGATACCTCGCCGTGTCCAAGATATCGATTATAATCGACAGTAAATCTGGTGCTAAGATAAGGAAGCCAATCGCACTGTAGGCTGTGTACCATAATTTTCGCGATATCATAACCCAGATGCAGCCTACTTGTACGAATTTGATAACAGAATGCGAGATATTCTCTTTTCAAGGACGAAGTACTGTCGGAATCGGCCATTAGTTGAAAACACAATTAAATGTACATTAAATGTTGTCGTGTAGGCCTGAAACATATAACATAAGAGCTAATTACAGCTCAGCAAGATAAGGTAATGAGACTGTACAAACTGGGATATCATACCAATCACTTCACAACTAGTCGCCTGCATTTGAGAGCTTACAGTCCACGCATTGTAAGCAGTGCTGTATAACAGTACCACAGATGTCACATGGTATTTCAGTCTCTTTATAGGCCCAAGCAGTACGAAGGTATAAGGGTATTACTTTATAAATCGGCACTTAGTTTGCTGTTTCTTTCGTCTTATTTAATTCACCGAACAGAATGTTACCGATCATTACCACTCTGACAAAATCAAAAATACCCAAGTTTCTGATCCTGTTGATATTTCAGAAAGAATCCCCTCTGAAGGACGACGAGACAGTACAGGTACATGGGAAAACGTCCTGAGGTGCTGGTCAGAGTGCCTCCATTCCTTCCGATTGAAGGTTGCGCTACTCGAATTCTGGTGTACATCCTATTCTTGGGGTGTACGTTGGGTTGAAAACAGTGACCTTCGAAAAATGTGTTGCTGCAACTAGAAGTATAAACCTACATGGAGATGACAATCTAAATGACAAAGCAGGAGAGAGGAACGATAGATATAAAGAGGGGGATTAACGTAACGAGAGAGAAAAAAAAAAAAAAAAAAAAAAAAAAAAAAAAAAAAAAAAAAAAAAAAAAAAAAAAATAAAAAAATATTTTTGTTGAAACATCAAAAAAA
>Ga0123355_10017055_pt1 | contig 11464 bp, 4 predicted proteins | sample TergutEmb28metaG_3_FD_89872 | JGI IMG/M metagenome (GOLD analysis project Ga0123355, IMG submission 89872) | Embiratermes neotenicus P1 segment gut microbial communities from Petit-Saut dam, French Guiana - Emb289 P1 | ecosystem: Host-associated > Arthropoda: Insects > Digestive system > Gut ...
AGAGTCCTTCTTGAGAAGCTAACTGGTTTGCAACTAGTCAAGAAATTCCCCGCATTTCACGGAACCCGAAAGTTCATTACCGCATTCACAAGCGCCCGTCACCTGTCTCTATCCTGGGCCAGCCCAATCCAGTCCATATACCCACATCTCACCTCCTGAAGATCCATCCTAATATTGTCCACCCATCTACGCCTAGGTCTCCCCAGTGGTCTCCTTCCCATCGGTTTCCCCACCAAGACCCTGTACACTCCCCTCTCCTCACCGATACGCGCCACATGCCCAACCCATCTCATTCTTCTCGATTTTATCTCCCGCACAATATTGAGTGAGGAGTACAATTCATTTAGCTCTTCGATATATACACATATATATATATATGTGTGTGTGTGTTTTTATGTATGTGTATATATATATATATATATATCTTACTGAAAGAAAAATAGTTCCATTCATAAAAACAGGACAGTGAAGGTAGGAGGAGTAAGGAGAAGACCAAAGGGTGGACAGTGCTTCTTGTGTTTGAGGAAGTCAGGCATCTATTTTCAAAATGTTGAGAAAGGAAAAATTCGAGAGAACCGTTTGTACTTCTGTAAATTATTTTAAACGAGAATTTAGATTGTAGTAAATTATGCGAATATACAGATGTGATAGATTTAAAAAAAATGTAGGTAAATAACTAAAAATCGGATGCATATATGAATATAAATTCGGCAAGGCACAACACTTACTGAACTGTACGGGGGAAATAGAATGACAAATGGAGAAATTATTTGATAGACGAGAAATTACTGTAATGCTACTGCAATATTATTATAAGTATGGGTAGAGCAGGATTATTTAAATTGGTATATAGGCCTATTTAAGGAGTAGGTGCTCTGCAGTAGTCTGGTATTACTCTGGCACGGACTATTGTAATGTGTGAAACCACAACTCAGCAAAGTCAATGAGGCCAATACGCTACTGACAGTTTTTAAAGATCCATTACAGGGTTAGCAGCGAACACCGACTGAATGCTCGAATGACGTAATTTTTGGTGTCATAACAAAGTCGCAACCAATGCAGATACTTTTGTCGCAATAAAACATTAGCATTTCTTAATTTATTACAAAACTTTTAATCCATAAATATAGTTCTAATTGAACGGGACTTTAAAAAAAAAAACTAGTTACGCCATGTATGAAAAATATGCCCTGGTTTTCCTTGTGTACATAAGGACAGTAAATGCAAGGCATAAGTTCAGTTTCAGGTGGGTATTGAAGCATCGGCATCCACTTGAACTTAACTTGGACACTGGGAATATGAAGGCAGCAATTTGGTCGAAACGTCAGAACGAACTGTTAATGCTACACGGTATATTGAGGTAGAAGACTAAATTCTCTTAACTTTTGCTTGTTGGTGAGAGAAGATATAAAAGTGCTAAATTACAAATTTTGCGTCTCTGAACACAGTTTCGCAGTAAAATGGCTTAAGTACATTATCTTCGCCTTCTGGGTGTCAGAAGTATCAAGCTTGATGATTTAGTGTTCTGGAATACAATGTTGTAATAACAAAACAGATCATTCCTCTTGCCTTGTACTAGAAGAGCAAGGTCATAATTTCTCGAGATTAGTTAGTTTAGAAAGAAGTTAGCCATTTTTGTCACGTCTTTGAGGCTAAAAATGAATACGACTCTCGTCTGCTGTTAAGGCAGCAATAATTTCTTTGCTTTTATTATCGTTTTATAGATGAAGAGAAGAGTATGGAAAAAAAAAAAAAATTATGACTGGTGAATATATGTCCTTGAAACACGCATAGTTGAGAAATAATGAATGCAGAAAGCAATCATCTTCGACTACTTGTGTAGCAACACGCAGGATACCCGGTCGTGTATTCTGGATATATTGAAGCACAACTAAATTGTATGAAACAAGCGTTAATTTCAGTGATCACCTCGTTAGTTCAGTGAACAAGGCACGGAAAATTAAGAGATGTTGTGGATAATATTTTGGCTCCAAAGTGTATGTTTGACTAACAGTGAAAAATTAATTGGTACAACAGATTACCTGACGCAATAGACGATGTGTCGCATATAACGATGTTGTTATAAACGGATTCGATTCTATTCTTAAACCAGTTAGAAGGTTGCTTGTATTAAAATTGAAAGATTATGGCTTAACAGAATTTGCGGAGTAACTGTGCAGATGTAACCTAGAGTCAAATTATACGCTCGGGCCGGTTAGTTGATTTGGAAGTTAACACTTTTGCAGACTCTTCGTTAATAAAATCATAAATAAACTCATCCTTGTGTTTTTATGTAACATGCTTGTGGCTAACCAACCAACCAACCAACCAACCAACTAACCCAATGGAGCAGAATCATCGAGAAGCTAATAGCCTGCTTCCTAACAATCAAGAAGATCCCCGCATTTTTACTGTTTTTGCAGTAACCCGTTTCTTGTCCCTGTTTTGAGCCCGATGAGTCCAGTCCATGCCATACAATCATGTCTTTAAGATCTATTTTAATATTACTCTCTCCACGTCTACGACTTCAGTCGGTTTCTTTACTTTAGGTTTATTCTTTCCTTGTGCTTTTAAAATTCCCCGCATTCGTTATCCACAGTGATTTGATCATATCAATATTATTTGTTGAGTACAAATCATGAAGTTCCCCATTATGGAATTTTCGCCACGCTCCTTGGATTGATCATATTATCACAGCTACCGTGAAATAACTCGTACATTTTACGTCTTAAAAGGAGATGATGTGTGCAGAATCTATTCTTTGTTAGTATCCTGTTTCACACGTTCACGTATCGTGCATACGGTATGTTTACGAAACTGAAATGATTTCCTGCAAGCTACATAAATTCATTCTGTGTCCCTGACATGCAGCCACTTGCCATCAAATCACGGTGTATTAACTACTCATCCTGTGGCTACTACAACCTCCTAGCTTGGACTGTACATAAGTGTGACTAACAAGAAACGCCCTACTCGGTAATCACCATATACTTCTATTATGAAGGGAGCCAATAGGAACAAAAATATGCAAACTATTTTAACACCTGAAGAACCTTCCAATTTGGAGTTTCGAGACAGTATAAAACTATAATATAAACAGCCAACTAGATACAACAATAATAATTTTGTTAATAATTTCAATTAGCTCGACATGTTTCTGGCGACAATTTCGCCCATCCTCAGGAGAAATAGAAAATGTGTTTATAGCTTGTGGTATAAAGCACCGACGATGCTGCCAGCAGGCAGGCATGCAAAGGCTCTGAAGAAAGTGTGTATGTCTGATGGTGGTGGTTGTGGTTGTGTGTGTCTGATAACGTAGAGTTTCATCGGTGGTTATGTTCTTTTGTCTCACGTTAAGCCGACTTCTATTTTTTTTATCTATTCAGTCCTCCATCCGAAAATTTGAATTCTTAAATTAGCCCCTAGAAATAAGCTTTCTCTTTACCAAGCTGACTGGAACATATGTTTACATAATATGGCAGCTCTGTTCCCATGTTTTTTGTGCAAAGTGGCCGTCTCGTTTCAGTTTTTGAAGGAAGTGACGAAGTTTTCACCAAACAAGAATAATAATTTTATTCCTACGCCCTAGTTTCCGACAGTCAGTGATAACGACATGGCACAGGTGCTTATTGGTGAGGCGACACAAGTTAGTGCCACTAACTTTTACCTCATGCAATGTTAACTTTTACTTTGCAGCAAATAGCTTGAAAGTAATGCATTTAAAATACTTCAATGCAAATATTTCTTTAGTTTTAGATTTAATGGTGACAACAAATCAACCACTGAGGTCAGACATGCGAAGATTATAAGCGTTCGTATTATATATATATATATATATATATATATAATTAATGGTTCGCTCGCGGACTAAAGCCACGGAGTTTAGTTTTTTACTTGTTTGCAGGGGTTGTGCGTTGACTGGATTGATCTGATTCACGACAGGGAGAGTCTGCGGACAGTTGTGGACACTGTAATAACCTTACGAGTTCCATATAATTCAGGGAATTGCTTCACTATCTGAGGAGGGAATGTAATCCATGTGTATTAGGTATAAAATCTCTTTAAGTCCACAATTTCAAATATGATGACGAAAAACTATTCTGTCTGTACAGAATTGGTTATAAATTGCATATATAATTACACAAATGAACCAACTTAAAGAAACTGTAATAAATACTTAGGAGTAGAAATCTATGAATTAGGGAAGCAGGCTTGATTTATGCTCCGAATTCCTTGTTTATTGTTTGGCCTGACTTTTTTCACTCTGTTGAAGATCTTTTTTGGTTTCTTTTATTTAATTAACTCGTCTGAAACTTCAAAATATGTCTTACATTAAATTTCATTCATGTTTCTTTTCCACGTAATAAAACGCACCAGTTCAGTCCGTTGGTCGAGTAACTATCCTTTAGCAACCCCATGAGGAATTTGTGTATATTTATCAATATATACTTGTATGTCACAGAACGTGTCTCTTTTTATAAGATGAAAACTTTTAGCTATAATTAATTTAACATTCCCTTATCTTTAAATGGAAAACATTAAATTATTTGTAATATAAAATATGTTTCAAATTTCTTGCATCAAAACCAAGTATTGAGGTTTACCAGTCGATCTTTCCCATTTTATAAACCATACCTTAATTCTGGCAACAGAGTCGTTAACATCCGGTCATACTACAGTATTCCAAACCTGAGATAAAATATCACTGAAATCACCGGAACGCATTTCTGGCAGTAGACTGTTTGTTCGTTGCAAAGTAAATCCGTAGAATCGGGACAGTGCGTATGATAAACTTCATTCCTCTGCATTATTTAGGGACGATGCAGATTGAAATTGCGTTGGAACCTTTTACTGTTTATCTTTAGCGACAGCTCGTATACCAAAATTTTGTGGTGATGTGTACCCGCGTGACCAGTTCTTACCTGTGGGTAGACACCGGCCTTGTGTACATGCTCCGACCCTCCGCTACTTCTTCGTCTTTTCTCATCTCTCTACTTGTTTCTTTCTCTCCTCCCTCAACGCCTTACACTTTCTTAAGAACCCGTCCGAAGATTTTAAAAACTCGTTTAACCAATCAGAAGGTGAGGACTGTAATGGCGTTTGAAACTGGCTAGGATTATACTGAAACAAGTTCTGGCTATGCTCAGGACAAGCCTAACTTGACAAAAGGCGGGATATTATGTGTTTTATATGACAGTGCTGTTCTGATAATACTTTCATTATAATATATAGACTGCGTGCCTGTAATAAGGTTATCGAGGATATGCATAATTGAAGAGTGGGAGCAGAAATTGAGCGGATCTTCTGATGTATAAGCCTGATCCATACGTGGCGCTGTGCTCGTGTTTCCTAGCGGCAGGTTGTCGTTTGAAAAAGAAAATAATTGCAGCTTTTAATGTCGTACAGGTATCTACGACATGACAGAATCTTCACGTGTTAGCACTGTTATGCGATTCTGTGTTCAAGTAATGCTGTATTATGTTTGATCGTAGCTGGCTGAACGGGGTCAATAGATACCTGAAATTCTTTAAAGGGGGTGACATATGTCTTTGAGAAGGGAGAAGAAATGGGTAAATACAGCAGGATTATGTGCATTGCATGTCGCAAGATTGCGCGACACTTGATGGAAATAGTGAAACTAGTCTGCACACTACGTGTGTGTAGACTGTGCACACCATGTACGCCATTTACACTATGGACACTAAGTACGGGTATGTAGCGAGCACGATGTAGAAATTCCAAACTCCAGGTTATCCTGGCGACTACGTTTTTTAACTGCGCACCGAATACTTTTTTGAGGGGTCCATCCTGGAGCGTACTATATGTGACACTTCTGACTCCTCGAAATTTGAGGTGACTCTAAGAGTTTTTAAAAATTTCTGTACTCTTGATGTACAATTCGTAATCTGTGCATTGCGTAGAAGCATAACAATGATCTATCATTTACAAGCACGTAGTATAATGATAATGTTGAAATGCATTAATAATACAAATTAAGCTATTCCGTTAGCTATTAGAGCTACTATATTCTCCTATTTTGTTCTGCTGCTTGGAAGGCTATTGAACTGCAGTGATGTTTAAGATAGCTTAGGTTCACACAGGGCCCATTGCACATGCAACACCGAAATCTAGGACGTTATTTTTAAAAATCAAAAATTTTCCAACATTTTGTATGGCGTTTTTACTTAACTTATCTCAATTCTCTCTATTTTATTATGTTTACCAACGGTCTTACTTTATTGTTAACATTTGTCAGTAGAGATGTCGTTAGGCAAAGAGTCTGAAAGTAGAAAGTCACAAATAGCAAAGTTTACAGAAATGAGAGACATAAAGCCGTTAGGTCATAAATTCGGGTACCTCATACATAATGTTGGGTAGGATAATAAATTAAATGTTTAGAAGGACCACCCGCCAGTTTATTCCGACTGGAGTCCGCTCCGTATCCTGCGGAGATTTCGATGCCAGAATTGGAAGTTATCCAGGCTTAGAGTATGTAACACAACTCCGGTTCATAAAACAAACATTCTAGCTCTTGACAAACTATAACAAGACAGGCAATGTACGGACAATATAACATTGAGTCGCGTTCGTACAACGATTATTGTCGTTGAAAATCATTGCACACTGTATGCCTTAGGCATACAGCGTGCAATGTTCATGCGCCATATTGTTTTCTGTGGCCTGTCCGCCTCTACAATACTTTTCCACATTATCTCATAAACGGTATGAATTTCGAGAAGAAGAAGAAGAAGAAGAAGAAGAAGAAGAAGAAGATGAATATGAAGAAGAAGAAGAAGAAGAAGAAGACGAAGAAAAAGGAAATTGAACACAATATGTGTTTTGATTGTTTGAAACATTCCTAATTCTAAGAAGTATTGAGCGAGTTATGAATAAAAATATACTGTATATTTTAGTCTTCACGTAAAGTACCTGTTTTTCTTTGTTGATATTAATGAATCTTCAGTTTTCGTGACAGATTTAAAAAAATACTCAAATATAAAATTTCATGAAAATCCGTACAGTGGAAGCGGAGTTGTTAAATGCGGGCGGACAGAAAAGACAGACAGATATGACGAAGTAATAGTCGCTTTTCGCAAATTTGCGAAAGCATCAAAACATCTGGATCAGGTTGTGGAAATAAACTAATATTATTTAAGAGATATGTTTATACCGGGTTGCTGATAAGTTCTTAGCTCGACCAGGAAGGAAACAAGCTCGGAAGCATGTCAGGGACGCGCGCGATTTCAACAAAATCGAGACGAGAGCTCTCATCAACTTTCTTTTCCTGCAAGGCAAGGCGCCGAAGGAAATACACGCCATTCTAACAGAAACAATAGCATGTTTCTTTCCTGTTGGGCTAAGGACTTATCAGCACCCCTGTATAAACCAGTCTAACTTTAGTTCATGCACACCCGTTTGTATCAATTCTAGTAATTGTATCTACCATGACATAAATAATCTTAGTAATACATTGTCGCATTTTATTGCATAGTGTATGTGTAAACTCGTAATTGCCTGTAAGAGACGTTTACATTTTAGAAGACCGAGGCTCAATTTTGAATCACTACGAAGAGCATTGTTGTCTTTATAACTCACAGCAAATTAGATACGCGATAAAATGCATTAGGAACACAATGTGGGTAGAACTAATATGAAGTTCCGAAGGTCGTTCTAATTCTTTAACTTAAACTTAGAAAGCTGATTCGGAATAATTAAATAACTTTAAAAAAACGCAGCATTCGTTATGTTCTCGTTAGATCTGTGTGGTACACAGATATTTCGTCTTTCAAGTTTCTTAGAAGTGTGAATATTTTGATTTCACATATTTGAGTCACCTTGTTTTGCTGGAGTAGTGGAATAAAGGAGGGTGCGAAGGACGGTGTATGTCGCACGCATGGGGAAGGGGAGGATTGTTGCAGGATTTACGAATGAAGGAGACCATTGCGAAGAATTAGACGTAGATGGCAGTACAATTTAAAACACATACATATTAAGTAAATTGGAAGGGTGTCGACTGCATTCATTTACTTATAGCATATGCGCATTAAACCTTCGGGTTTGAGAAAACGAATGAAGTTCTTGACTTCTTCTTCTTCTTCTTCTTCTTCTTCTTCCATTGGCACTTCAGCCCACTGTGGGATTTGGCCTGTCGAACAATGTCCTTCAATTTTTTCCTATCTGCCACCAACTCTGTCCATCTTCTCACTCCCAGCACTTGAAGATCTTTTTCTACTTCCTCTTTCCGTCGTTTTCTGATGTCTTCCCCTTCTTCTCGACCCTTCTAGTTCTTGAGTGAAGATCTTTTGGGGCATCCTATCCTTCTCTGTTCTCTCTAGGTGACCTAACCAGCTTATCCTTTGCCCTTTTATCCATTTTACTATAATTTCTCCTTTCCTCATCTCTTCTAGTTCTCGATTCGTCCGACTTTTCCATTCCCCGTTTTCTTATTTAGGACCATATATTCTTATAAATATTTTCCTTTCAAAAATTAGCAGAGCTTTTTCTTCTTTCTTCGTCAACGTCCATGCTTCCGCTCCATACGCCACTACCGGTCTTATTAATGTCTTACATAATTTTAGTAGCTCTAGGTAGAAGTCGACTCCTGAAGAGACTTATAACGACAAAATAAATTCTATTGCCGGCCAAAATACGTCTTTGTATTTCTTTTTCCACGCTATTATCATTACTGATTAGCGTACCCAAGTATATGAAATCGGCTACTCGTTCATAAGTTACGCCATTTATAGTTGCCCTTTCGCTGATCTTCGGGAAGCCTTCCACCTCTTGACTATCTTAGGAAATTTTGGCTTTTGAAGGATAACTTTGTACCATGTTGGCGGTAAAATAATACACCTAAATTTTTTCTTTTAACTCTACAATAGAAGCGTCCTGTTCTTACCCTCAGATTCTGTTCTTGGAATTTCTTTTGTGAATTCATCCTTAGGGCCTTTTCCGAGTGTCCCGCCTACCAGTAATACAGACCCGCTAATGTGTTCGTTCTATATGTTTTTTGTTGTAGGAGCCAATGGTCTGCGCCGGAGAGGTCGCCAGACATACACTCGGTACCAGACATTGGAGCTGGAAAAGGAATTCCACACAAACCACTACCTCACGAGGCGACGACGTATCGAGATGGCGCACGCGTTATGCCTCACAGAGCGGCAGATCAAAATTTGGTTCCAAAACCGACGGATGAAACTGAAGAAAGAAATTCAGGCGATCAAGGAGCTAAACGAACAGGAAAAACAGGCGCAGGCACAGAAAGCTGCGGCTGCTGCAGCGGCGGTAGCAGCTGCGCAGCAACAGCAAGGCGGCGGCGAACCGAACTAGGAGTCGGCGCACCACGCTTCCTCTGGAACGACTGCATCACCATGGACACACCAGCTGCAAGGTAGGCGTAGCGCCAGTCCTAGCTTACCATGGGCCGGCATGTTACTGTCTCCAGAGTTTCTTAGAAAGGACTGACAGCTTATGTCAAGAGTCAGAGTACTGTGCAGTCTAGAACAGTGTTTCTCAACCAGCGGGCCGCGGTCCGGTACCGGGCCCTGGCATCAATTATACCGGGCTGCGAGAGGAATTTGTCATTTTAGTTTTCTAAGCAGTTTTCATAAATAAATGTTTTATAGTGGAAATATTCTGAGGAGAAAAATATTCGTGAATGTGCCGAAAAGCTCAGACCCAGATGTTGGTCTGAGGAAACTACAATATGGTACAAGATTTCATTAGTCCAGTGATTTGTAACTAGATTAAATGTAATTTTATATTTTTCAACATGCCACGCCGTATACATACTCTTTATGATTATGCCAGAATTAATTATTAATACTTACGTTAGTTTAATGTATGAACTTTGAAAAATGGAAAGGTATTTACGAGTAAATTTGTAGGGGCCGCGGTCTAACAAAGGTTGAGAAACACTGCTCTAGAATACCCAGTGCATTATTATATTCCTTTTTATAATCAGAAATGTGAATAAAATGAAATAACTAAAGTGAGTTAGGTTGGCAAAATATCAGAACTTGAAGCATTCATTGTCTGCAGTATGGGGTCGATAGTGGGACGGTAGTTCCAAATGTTCTAAAGAACCAAGCAAGCAGATAGTGCCTACAGGGGAGCCAAAATAGAATAAATTTCGTTTTAATCATACGTGTAGTATGCATTGCTTTTCTATCCTTATTTTCATGTTTACTTTTAAATTCCATTGGATGTTTTGCATTATGCTTATAAGTACTGTATATAATGCATGTGTTGTTCAGTATGTCATTTTCAGCTATCCTGTGTCGCATAATTTTCAGGAGTTCAACATTTGTATAGGCATATTTTACTGAAAAAAGGCAGAGGGGCGTATTTTATATCACTTGCCAACCCTTCATGTGCATGTTTGATTCTCCATTCTAAAACTATAGCTAATTTGTTCTAAAATGAAGCACAAAGTTTGAGAGACCGCGATCTGTTATTGTTTCTTAAGTGTAGAATAAATAGGAGGAAATGATTGCATTCAATGCAAATGTATAACAAACGTTAATAAGATGTTCATTATAATTAACAATTAAGGCAGAGATACAGGTGTGTTGAATATATGGTACATTAAATAAACCTAATATCGGATTGATTCTAACGTCTTTCACAGGAGTCTATCTTCTCCCTCTAGGCCGTTTCTCTGTTCACCTACTTCTCCTTGAGCAATGAATTCCACTAAAACTGGTACTTTTCAGGACGTTTAGGAAAATATCTCATTAAGTTCCGCCTTAAAATCTGTTTTGTCTGGTTTTTATCTTATATTATGTGAAAGTGTGTACGTGTTATTTTGCGTGAAAGTTTTTTCTTCTCCCCACGGGTTGAACATAACTTACTCATTGTCCGAAGATGCTGAGAATAAGAGGGAGGAAAGTGGTTTTTAAAACGACACTGGAAATTGCCAATCCCCTGCAGTGCTTGTAGAGAAAGAAATATGCTTATTGAGCAATGGTGGAATGATACTGACAGGGGCACATGGGAGAACTAGGACAGAAACCTGCCCCATTGTTGTATTGTCCACCACAAATCCCAAATGGCCAGGCGTGACTGAGGAAGATAGTCATATAGAACATATGGGAGACGAAGGAAGTAGAGTATGGGAAAAAATTACACAGTTAATATCTCGTTATTTTTGTTCTTGGACATAAGCACTTTCTTTCAGCTCAACTGTAGGCTTTTATCATCCTATTTTGATATTCTTGCTTAATATTTCAATTCTAACTGCCCTATTCCGACAGTCTAACAAAATATGTTTAGTTTATTACATTCTTAAAGCTCCTGGTTTTGAAATACATTTTCCATATGCAAATTTAAGAGTCGCCACCCAATTCCAGGCGCTAGTAGTGTGGTATTAAGCAAACTCCTAGAATTTTTTAGTGATAGTTGAATAAAGATAGACCAACTTAATGTCACTTTCTTTATTATTTCATTATTTAAGGCTCAACAT
>Ga0123355_10017056_pt1 | contig 11464 bp, 8 predicted proteins | sample TergutEmb28metaG_3_FD_89872 | JGI IMG/M metagenome (GOLD analysis project Ga0123355, IMG submission 89872) | Embiratermes neotenicus P1 segment gut microbial communities from Petit-Saut dam, French Guiana - Emb289 P1 | ecosystem: Host-associated > Arthropoda: Insects > Digestive system > Gut ...
CCTTCGACAGGAACGGGTGCATGGCGATGCTCGGCGACACGGCGTTCACCCGTACTCCGGCCGGCGCCGCCTCGATCGCGGCGCACCGGGTCAGGGCCATCACCCCGGCCTTGGCCGCCGCGTAGTGAGTCTGGCCGGCCTGCGCCCGCCAGCCGATCACCGACGCGTTGTTGATGACGACGCCGCTGCCGCGGGGGATCATGTGCCGCAGCGCCGCCCGGGTGCAGCGGAACGTCCCGCCCAGCGTCACGTCGAGGACAGCGCTCCACTGGTCGTCGGTCATCTCGACGAGCGGGGTGTCGCCGCCAAGGCCGGCGTTGTTCACCACCACGTCGAGGTGGCCGTGCTCGGCGACCGCGGCCTCGAACAGGTGGTCCACCTGGGCCTGGTCCGTCACGTCGCACGGCACCGCCAGCGGCCGCTCGCCGCTGATCTCGGCGAGCCTTGCCGCGGCCTCGGCGAGCCGGCGCTCGTGCTTGTCGCTGATCACGACCCTGGCGCCTTCCTCAGCACACCGTCGGGCCGTGGCGAAACCGATGCCGGTGCCGGCCGCGGCGGTCACCAGCACGGTCCGATCGCCCAGCAGCCAGTGACTCGGATGGGGCTGTGGTTCTTGAGCCACTACGCGGCCCCTTCGCTAGCACGAAGACTTTGTTTGCGTATGGCACGCAAAGTCTTCCTGATGCGCAAAGTCTTCGGGATCATGTGGCACCGCCAGCCAGCCGATCCAGGACGGCGGTCGCCTCGGCGACGATCCGCTGAACCAGCTCGGCGCAGCTCGGCAGATCCTCGATCACGCCAGCGACCTGGCCGCTGGCCAGCGTGCCAAGGTCAACGCGCCCGTCGACCATGCTCGCGCGGAGCATCATCGGGGTGTTCGCCGCCATGATCACCTGCGTCCAGCTGAGCTCGTGGCCGCGCTTCATCGCCAGCCCTTCGGCGACAATATCGGGCCAGGGCGTGCCGGACATCTTCCGAAACGCGATCGCGTGCCCTACCGAGCGGCGTAGCCGTGCCAGCGGACCGCCGCTGATGAGCTGGTTCGCCAGCGGCGTCCGCAGCACCCGCTGCGGCACGCCATCCAGCACGGACGTCACTACGGTGTCGGTGACGGTCCGCTTGAGGTACTCCGCCTTGACCGCGTCCGGCACCGGGCTATCGGAGGTCAGCAGGAACCGGGTGCCCATCGCTATGCCTGCGGCGCCGTAGGCCAGCGCCGCCACGAGGCCCCGTCCGTCGAAGAATCCGCCAGCGCCGATGACGGGAATGTCGACTGCGCTGACCACCTGCGGCAGCAGGATCGAGGTCGGCACCACGCCGGTGTGCCCGCCGCCCTCAGCACCCTGGGCGATGACCGCGTCGACGCCCCATGCGGCGACCTTCTCGGCGTGCCGCCTGGCCCCGACCGACGGCACGACCACGAGGCCGTCGTCCTTCAGGGAGCGGACCACCCGCTCACTGGGCGCCAGCGCGAAGGAGGCCACGCGCACCCCGTGCCGCACCAGCAGCTTCGCCCGGTCAGCAACGTCCGGCGCGTCGCCGCGCATGTTGACCCCGAACGGCCGGCCGGTGAGCTCGGCTATCCGCCCGATCGCGGCATCGGTCTCGGCGAGCGTCAGCGTCCCGCTGGCGAGGATGCCGAGCCCGCCGGCGTTCGCCGTGGCGGCCGTCAGGTCCGGTGTCGACACCCAGCCCATGCCGGTCTGCACGATCGGGTAGTCCACGCCGAACAGGCCGCAGATCGGCGTCCGCAGCGCCGGTGCCGCCGTGTCGCTCACTGGGCCACTTCCCGCGCCCGCAGCCCGTCCGGGTCGATGACGCCGCGGATCAGCGCCAGCTCGTCCGCTGTCGGCAGCCGCGTCTGCGGCGCCGCTCCGTCGACCGCAAGCTCGAACCCCGTGCTCGCCACTACCTCGTCGACCGTCACGCCGGGGTGCACCGACACCAGCCGCATGGAATGATCCGGCCCGCCGAAGTCGAGGACGGCCAGGTTCGTCACCACCCGGCGCAGGTCGAGGAACGCTGTCACCCCGGACCCCGCGGCTCGGGCCCGGTCGTAACCGACACCGGAGACCATGTCGACCGCGGGCACGAAAACTCGCGGCAGGTGCCGCGGCACCCAGTAGCTCACCGGGTGGTTCACCGTGTTGCCGGGCGCGCCGCGCACCCCGAGCAGCTGGCGGGCGGGCCTCGCGTAATCGCCGATGGCGGAGATGTTGGCGTTGCCGTACCGGTCGATCTGAGCCGGGCTCATCATGACGTGCCGCTTGCCCGCCCAGACCAGATCGAACACGGACCGGAACGGAATCCACCCCTCGACCGGGCCCGGCGCGGGCTGACCAAGCGCCCACGTGCCCGTTACGTAACAAGCCTCGCCGTCAGACAGCAGCAGGTCCGGCGCGAACGTCGCGCGCGCCAGCCGGGCGCCGGCGGTAGGGATCAGCCCCATCGGGCTCGCGGCGATCTCCCCGTCGCCGCGCCACGCCTCGGCGCACGCGACGATGCAGACCTCGGCCCGCGACGCGGTCATGCCGACGTCCCGGCCGCCGCGACCGCGGCCTGGTAGGCGGCCTCGTCGCCGGCCAGGTAGGTGGCGGCGAACCTGGCCCACTCCTGCGGGTCCTTGGCCGCCGCCACGTAGGCGCGCTGGAACGCCTCATCCCGGCCGTAGTCGGGTGCGCACGAGGTGAAGTGCGCCCCGTTCGGCGCCTCGACCACGCCGGCCACCATCCACCGGTGCACCCGCAGCCGGGTCACTCCGCCAGCTGCCAGCTCCGCGGTCGGCACAATCCGCTCGCACGACACGAATGCCTGCTCGGCCGCCGCGCAGAACAGGTCGTCAAAGTACAGGTCGTCGCCGAGGAACTGGGCGTTGCCGGCCGCGTCGGCGCGGTTCAGGTGCACCAGCGCGGCATCCAGCGGGAGCGCAGGGACCGCCACCAGTTCCTCGCCGTCGTCGTACGGCGATTGCACGGTGCGCAGCTGCGGGTTGACGGCCAGCACATCGGACCCGAGTCCGGCCCGGGTCGGCAGGAAAGGCAGCCGGCACGCGGCCGCGTACAGCGCCCACTGCAGCATGCCCTCGTCGTACTCGGTGACCTCGATCGCGCCGGCCTCACGGGCCGCCTGAAAGTGCGGCTCCAGCGGGATCGAGTCGAGCGACACGAAGCCGAAGACCAGGCGGCGAACCTTGCCGGCCGCGCACAGCAGCCCGACGTCGGGGCCCCCGTACGACACCACGGTCAGGTCGCGCAGGTCGCTCCGCATGATCGCCCGGACCAGGGACATGGGCTTGCGGCGGGAGCCCCACCCGCCGATGCCGATGGTCATCCCGGACTGCAGCCTCGTGACGACCTCGTCTGCCGGCATCCGCTTGTCCGCCACAGCCGTCCCGTCGTCGCGCTGCCCGAGGTCGCGGGATCGCGGCGGTCACGCCGTCCGCCCGCCACGCAGTCCTGGCATGGTAGCAAGCGCTTGGTAACCGGGCGAGACCACGACCAGGACCGTGCTCGGACGCTATGCCGGCTTGCCGGGCAGCCTCTCGAACGACGGCGACCGCCGCTGGAGATACGCCTGCACGCCCTCGCGGAAGTCCGGGCGCCCGAAGCTTTCCAGCATGAGCGTCCGCGCTTCCCGCTCCGCGCCGAGCAGTCCCGCGTGCAGCTGCTGGTACACCTGCCGCTTCATGATGGCCAGCGATGTCGGCGACGCCGTCGCGGCCAGGTCGCGCACGTACTGCTGCGCATGTTCGAGCACCTGATCCCGCGGCAGCGCCGCGTTCACCACGCGCAGCGCCGCGGCCTCGGTACCGCTGACCTTGCGCGAGGAGAACAGCAGATCGAGCGCCACGGCCGTGCCCACCAGCCGGGGCAGCATCCAGCTGATGCCCCACTCCGCGACCAGCCCGCGCTGGGAGAACGAGGTGGTCAGCACCGCGTCGTCGGCCATGAACCGCAGGTCGCACGCGAGCACGATCGGCACGCCCATGCCCGCCACCGGGCCGTTGATCGCCGCGATCACTGGCTTCGGCACCGACATCAGGTAGGTGTACGTGCCGAGGTGCAAGTCGTCCCCGTACGACGGATCGCCCGGGTCCGCGTCGAGCGCGCCGTCCGGCCCGGCATCGGAGGCCAGGCCGCCCTCCCCCGATCCGATCGCCGCCAGCCTGCTGAGGTCGGCCCCGGCACAGAAGCCGCGCCCGGCTCCGGTGATCACGATCCCGACCACCCGCGGGTCGTCCTCGGCGGCAGCCACCGCGTGCCGCACCTCGGCGGCCATCTGGTCGGTCCAGGCGTTGAGCACCTCCGGCCGGCTGAGGGTGATCGTCGCGACCGGGTCGTCGACCTCGTACCGGATCTCCCGATAAGCCGTCACCATTGCCTCCCGCCGTACGGATTCCAGCCCACGGACGAAGCCTACGGGCCGTTATGGTTGAGAGTGAAAGTTTCTCACGGCGACGGCGGCCGCAATGCCGCCGTCGCGGCCCGCTCCCGGAGGTCATTATGGGCAACTGGCAGCTCGACCCGTACCACACCCAGGTGGAGTTCTCCGCCAAGCACCTGGGCATGATGAACGTCCGCGGCCGATTCGAGGACGTCAGCGCGGTCGCCGACATCGACCCGGATAATCCGGAGGCCGCGTCCGTCGAGGTCACCATCCAGACGGTCAGCGTCAAGACCCACCACCCGGCCCGGGACAACGACCTGCGGTCCGGTAATTTCCTTGATGTCGAGAACTTCCCGCAGATCACCTTCAAGAGCACCGGGGTGCAGGCAACCGGCGAGAATCAGTTCAAGCTCAGTGGCGACCTGACGATCAAAAACACCACGCATCCGGTCACCCTCCACGTGACCAAGTACGGCGAGTTCAACGACCCGATGATGGGGCACCGGATCGCCTACGGCGCCACGACCCAGATCAATCGCAAGGACTTCGGGCTTTCCTTCGCGATGATGCTGGACGGCCGTTTCGTGGTGAGCGAGGAGATCCACATCGAGATCGAGGGTGAGCTGGTGGAGCAGAAGGAGACTGCGGAGGCGGCGGCCGGCTAAGAGAACTTCAGTGCGGTAACGGGGTCGTTTCACTCGCAGCCGCCGGCTGGCTTCCGGCCGCGCGGCGGGCACGAGCCGACCAACTCATCGTGGCATCGGCAGCGGTCCGCGCAGCGTGCGGACCGCTGCCGATCGCGTTTCGGCGACACGTGACTACGCAGTGGAGTCGCGCAGTGACCCCGGGGGATACTCGAAGGAGATATGACTCGGCGCGCGGTACTCCTGACTGGATCGCTGGGACTCGGGCACGACATGCTGGCTTCCAGCTGTGCCAGCCTGCTCGAACGGCGCGGCTGGCAGACCCGGTTCATCAACAGCCTGTCCCTGCTCGGACCCCGCTCGCGCCTCATCAGCGAGCGCGTCTTCGGCCGGATGGTCACCTTTCCCGGCCTCTATGACGGCCTCCACTTCGCGCACCTGCGGCCTGGCACCCCGGTGGCAAGCAGGCTGGACGACTGGGCCGGCCGGAAAGTCATTCCAGCGCTGCGCGCCGAGCTCGCGCGCGAGCCCGCCGACCTAGTGCTCAGCGTGTTCGCTACCGGGGCGGCCGCCGCCGCCCGGCTCAAGGCCGAGTCGCCGGCCCGGCACACGGTGGTGCTCTGCCCGGACGTCGCCGCGCACCGGATCTGGGTCACCGAGGGCACTGACCTGTTCCTGGTCACCTCTGCTGCAGCGGCGGCCTCGGTGCGACGATTCCTGCCCAGAGCGCGAGTGGCAGTCATCCCGCCGCCGGTACGGCCCGGTTTCTACACCGCGCCCTCGCAGGAGCAGGCCAGGGCCGCGCTGGGTGTGCCGGCTGACCTCCCGTGCGCACTCCTCATCGACAGCGGCTGGGGCTTTGGCAAGGCGGCGGACAGCGCCGCTCGGCTGGCAGCGGCCGGCGTACACGTACTGGCCGTGGCCGGGCGCCAGGCCGCCCTGGAGCGGCAGTTCCGGTCGCTGGCTGCCGTCTCGCCCCAGGTTCATCCGTTCGGCTTCACCGACCGGGTTCCGGAGCTGATGGCGGCCGCCGACGTCGTGATCGCGCTGCCCGGAGCGAGCACCTGCGCCGAGGTCCGGGTGGTGGGACGGCCCCTTCTCCTGCTCGATGTCATGCCCGGCCATGGCCGCGACAACCTGCTGCATGAGCTGGAACTCGGCGGGGCAGAAGTATGCGGGGCGACGCCCGCCGCGGTGGCAGCCTCAACGCTTGCGCTCCTCGATAGGGTGCCGCGGCCGGCCTCGGCCGCCGGCTCGGCCCCGTGGAACAGACCCACACCGCGCTGGGAACCGGCCTTCGAGGCCGCATGCCTGCAGATCGGCCTCGTCCTGGACCGCCACGAGCTAGCGGAGGCAGGATCTCGATGATGCGCACGCTGTTTCTCCACCCGCCTTCCTACGACGGATTCGACGGCGGCGCCGGCGCGCGCTACCAGGCCAAGCGGGAGATCCGCTCGTACTGGTATCCGACGTGGCTTGCCCAGCCGGCCGCGCTCGTGCCCGGCAGCAAGCTCATCGACGCGCCCCCGGCGGGCCTGACCCTGGGCGACGTCGTGCCGGTGGCCCGCGAGTACGAGCTGGCCGTTTTGCACACCAGCTCGCCGAGCTTCGCCGGGGACGTCCAGGCGGCCGCCGCGCTCAAGGCCGCGAACCCTGCGCTGCTCGTTGGCATGGTCGGCGCCAAGGTCGCTGTCGAGCCTGAGAACTCGCTGGCGGCCTCACGCGCGATCGACTTCGTCGCGAGGGAGGAGTTCGACTTCACCATCGCGGAGATCGCCGAGGGGCGGCCGGTCGAGACCGTCGACGGCGTCAGCTACCGCGATCGCGACGGCCGCGTCGTCCACAACGCCGACCGCGAGATCCTCACCGACATGGACCGGCTGCCGTCCGTCATCCCGGTGTATCACCGTGACCTGCAGCCGAAGAACTACTACATCGGCTACCTCAGGCACCCCTACCTGTCGCTGTACACGGGGCGCGGCTGCCGGTCCCGGTGCACCTTCTGCCTGTGGCCGCAGACTGTCGGCGGGCACCGGTACCGCACCCGCAGCGTCGAGTCGGTGCTCGCCGAGGCGGCGCTCGCGAGGGAGCTCTTCCCCCAGGTCAAGGAGCTCTTCTTCGACGACGACACGTTCACCGACGATCGCGCGCGGGCCGAGGAGATCGCGCGCGGTCTCGGCAAGCTCGGCTGGACGTGGTCCTGCAACGCCAAGGCCAACGTCCCGCGCGAGACGCTGCAGGTGCTACGGGACAACGGCCTGCGGCTGCTGCTGGTCGGCTACGAGTCCGGCAGCCAGCAGATCCTCATCAACATCAAGAAGGGCCTGCGAGTCGACCGGGCCAGGCGGTTTGCCGCCGACTGTCACGACCTCGGCATCACCGTCCACGGCACCTTCATCCTGGGCCTGCCGGGCGAGACGAAGGAGACCATCCGCGAGACCATCGAGTTCGCCAGGCAGGTCAACCCGCACACCATCCAGGTATCGGTGGCCGCTCCCTATCCCGGCACCGAGCTGTACCGCCAGGCTGTCGACAACGGCTGGCTGCCCGCTGGCGACAACAGCGGCACTGCCCTGGTGAGCGAGGACGGTACCCAGCTCGCCGCGCTCTCCTACCCGGACCTCAATCACGTCGAGATCCTTGACTCTGTTGACGCTTTCTACCGGCGGTACTACTTCCGGGCCGGAAAGCTGGCCGAGATGTCCGCGGAGATGGTCCGCCACCCGGAGATGGCGGGCAGGCGGCTCCGCGAGGGCGCGGAGTTCGTCCGCTTCCTGGGCAGGCGCAGTCGCACCTCCACGGCGACCTGACACCCGCGACGCTGCGGGTGGTTTGTTGTGCAGGTCGCTCTGGTCACGGGTGACCTTTCCGGGTGATACTGGCACGAGGTGACCACCGCGGGCTCTGCGGTCGCCGTTTCGTCGCCAGGGAGCGCGCATGCGACAGCCGGTTGTCACGCTGAAGGACGTGGCCCGGCAGGCCGGCGTGCATCCGGCTACCGCATCACGGGCACTCAGCCCGGAGACACGGCTGCTGGTCAGTGAGGTAACCGCGAGTCGGGTTCTGGCTGCCGCTGCCGAGCTCGGCTACCAGCCGAACGCTGTCGCCCGCAGCCTGCGGACCCGCCGGTCGAACACGATCGGCGTCCTCGTCCCCGATCTGACCAACCCTTTGTTCCCCCCGATGGTCCGCGGCCTTTCCGACCGGCTGGAACGGCACGGCTACGTGGCGCTGATCGGCAACACGGACGGGGACGACGCGCGCGAGCGCCGGGTGTTCGAGCAGATGGGCGCCCGGCACGTGGACGGCTACGTTCTCGCGACCGCCCACCTGCACGACTCGCTGCTCGCCGACGCCACACGATCCGGGGTGCCCGTCGTCCTGATGAACCGAGTGGCGGCGGACGAGGACTTCCCCGCGGTGACGGTCGACAACGAGGCGGGTGTCAGGCTCGCGGTCCAGCACCTGATCGCGCTCGGCCACCGGGACATCGCCTGCATCGCCGGGCCCCTGGATGTGTCGACCGGGCTCGCGCGCTACGGCGGCTACCGGTCGGCGATGACCGACGCGGGACTCGATATGCCAGACGACCGGCTCGCCTTCGCCCGCTCGTTCTCAATCGACGAGGGCTACCGCTGCGCTCGTCAGCTCCTCGCTGCCCGCGACGGGTGCACCGCGGTGGCCGCGGGCAACGACATGCTGGCGGTCGGCTGTTACCGCGCACTCGACGAGGCCGGGCTCAGCTGTCCGGGCGACCTGTCCGTCACCGGGTTCAACGACATGCCGTTCATCGACATGCTCCGCCCGCCGCTGACCACCGTCACGTTCAGCCATCAGGAGGTTGGCGCGCAGGCGGCCGATCTGCTGATCGAGCGGCTCAATGGCAGCACCGGTCCGGCCAAGACCGAGTACGTGGTCCCCGAGCTGATCATCCGCGGGTCCACAGCGCGGCATTGACCACGGTCGCGCTCAGCCATTGGTTCGAGCAGCAAAACTTACTCCGAGGAAACCTGTTAGATAGTCAACAAAGCGACTTGATATCCAGCGCGCCCGCGCCGGTCGCGATCGGCACGGCCGAGCGCGCGTGGTAGTGAGTTGTCCAAATCAGCGCAGATTGTGGTGAGACATGTCTGGTGTTCGCTTCCTGCGTCGCTGCTCGTTGCTCTTGGGCGCACTGTTATTGAGCCTGTCTCTGGCATCGCCTGCAGCACTCGCCAGCCCCAGCGCCGCGGCCCTTGCGACAGCAGCCCGGTCCATATCCCAGCCGTCTGCAGCAGAGTCGCAGTCCGGAAACTGGGTGACCACCTGGAGCGCGAGCCCCACGGATATGGGCAACTTCGGCTACACCGGCACGGTACGCAACATCGTCTTTACGTCCGTGGGAGGGAACACTGTTCGCGTTCGCCTGAGCAATGCATTCGGCTCCCAGCCGTATGAGTTCGGCGACGTGTCCATCGGAGTCTCCGACGCTCAGGGCAACATCACCGGACCCCTGGTGCCGTTGACCTTCAACGGCCAGCGGTCAGTTACGGTCGCGCAAGGCGCTGAAGTCGTGAGCGACCCCGCCAGCCTGACGGTCCCGCCGTTGCATGATCTCGCGGTCAGCGTGTACGTGCCCCATGCCGATGGCGAGCAGACCGGCCACAACGACGCGCAGCAGGTGAATTACCTGACCTTCGGCACCGACAATGTCATGGACCAGACCAATGCTGCCTATAGCCCATTCAGCCAGGAGTATTACGCGGACAGCGTCGACGTGACGACCGAACCGCGTGTCCAGGGAACCGTCGTCGCCCTTGGCGACTCGATCACCGACGGCTTCCAGTCGACCGTGAACGCCAACGCGCGATGGCCCAATGACCTGGCGCGCCGCCTCGACGCCCTGCCGGGCGCGACGATGAGCGTCGCGGACGAAGGCATCAGCGCCAACCAGGTCCTGGCGGGCGGAGGCCAGGCCGGCGTCAGCGCGCTGCTGAGGTTCAACCGCGACGTCGTGCAGCGGGCTGGCGCAAAAGACGTGATCCTCCTCGAGGGAATCAACGACATCGGCCTGAGCAACGCCTCAGCCAGCCAGATCATCGCAGGTTACAAGCAGCTCATAGCCGACGCGCACGCCGCGGGGCTGAAGATCTTCGGCGGCACGCTGACCCCGTTCAAGGGATCCTCGTACTGGACGCCCGCGAGGCAGCACACTCGGGACGTCCTGAACAGATGGATACTTACCAGCGGGGCGTTCGACGGTGTCATCAATTTCGCCAAGGCGGTCGCTGATCCCAGCGATCCGGAGATGTTCTATCCGCCCTATGACAGCGGTGACCACCTGCACCCCAACGATGCGGGCTACCAGGCGATGGCCAACGCCGTGAGCCTCGCGATGCTCCTGCACCCCACACCCACACCGCCAGCCATCGGGTACCTGCCCAGCGACCACGTCACCGTTGCGCCCGGAGCCAGCACCACCGTGCAAGTCGCGGCGTCGAACACCACCAGCCAGCCCCATATCGCTCACGTCAGCCTGACCGCTCCGGCGGGACTGACAGTGACCCCCGCGTCGCTGAACATCACGGTACCGCCCAACGGGCGGAGTACCGCCTCGGTGTCGGTGAGCGCAGCGGCATCTGCTCCCCAGACCTTCTATTCGGTTCCCGTCACCTTCAGCGGCGACGCCCAGGCCGACAGCGGCGGTCCGCTCGACCTGACGGTGCTCGTGGCCCGGCCGGGTAGCCTTCTCGCCGCCGTCAACAACACCGGCATCTCCGGCGACACCGACATCTCGGCCGCCGACTTCGATCAAGTCGGCCACAGCTACTCGGCTCAGGCTCTCGCCGCAGCCGGGCTGAGCTCCGGCAAGCCGGTGACCGTGAACGGTGTCACCTTCAGCTGGCCGGCTGCTGATTCCGTCTATCCGGACAACGTCATCGCCCAAGGACAGCAGGTCACCGTAGACGCGCCTATCGGAACGCAGACACTCGGGTTCCTCGGATCGGCATCGGGCGGCGGCCCCAGCCAGGGCATCGTCACCCTGCACTACTCCGACGGCACCACGGCGCAGTTCATGCTGGGGATGTCTGACTGGGCCCTCAACGAAGGAGCTTCCACGCCGTCGTTCGGCAACCATGTGGTCGCCACGATGCCGTACGCCAACTGCGACACATGCAGCAGCGGCCAGGACCCGGTCAACATATACGTCTTCTACGCCGGGCTCCCGGTTGACCCTGGCAAGAGTCTCGTCAGCGTGACGCTTCCCGCGACGGTCTCCGGCGGTGAGATACACGTCTTCGCGGTCGGGACCGGCACGCAGGCGATGACCCCCCCGACGGCACAATCGGTGAACCCGGCCACGGCCTCCGCCGGGCAGGAGGTGACGGTAACCGGGACAGGCTTCGGCGCCGCGCAGGGAAACGGCTACGTTGACTTCACCGACAACGGGAACA
>Ga0123355_10017057_pt1 | contig 11464 bp, 11 predicted proteins | sample TergutEmb28metaG_3_FD_89872 | JGI IMG/M metagenome (GOLD analysis project Ga0123355, IMG submission 89872) | Embiratermes neotenicus P1 segment gut microbial communities from Petit-Saut dam, French Guiana - Emb289 P1 | ecosystem: Host-associated > Arthropoda: Insects > Digestive system > Gut ...
ACTCCATCCAAAATATGATCAACTTGTGCATCTATAACATAATGCTCAGTTGTCAATTGGAATAAATTTGCTTTTGAACCAAAGTGACGAAATAAGGTCAATTCATTTACATTGGCAACACGCGCAATTTCTTTTGTCGTTGTAGAATAATATCCCTTTTCAGAAAACAACCCAAGTGCAATTCTCATAATGTGATGGCTTGTATCATTATTATATTTCATGTGCAGTATCCTTTTTAATCATTTAACCTTCATAATAAAGGTTTATTCAGTTTTCTTTATAATAACAGTTTGTGAATAAAATGTCAATTTTATTCAATTTATAGTCTTTTATATTTTTTCTACGATTAAACTAACACCCATGCCACCACCAACACATAATGTAGCAAGACCAGTTTTAGCATCTGTTCTTTTCATCTCATATAAAAGTGTCGTTAATATACGCGCTCCTGATGCTCCAATTGGATGACCAAGTGCAATGGCACCACCATTAACATTAACATTGCTCGCATCTTTAATGCCAAGCCCTTTAATAACAGAAAGTGCTTGGGCCGCAAATGCTTCATTTGACTCAATTAAATCAATATCTTCAATGGTCATTCCAGCTTTTTCCAATGCTTTTTCTACTGCTGGGACAACACCATAACCCATGACTTGTGGATCTACACCTTGTGTTGCATATGAAACGACTTTTGCCATTGGCTTAAGTCCCAACTCATCTGCTTTTTCTTTAGACATTAAAATAAGCATAGCTGCACCATCATTAAGCCCTGATGCATTAGCAGCTGTTACTGTTCCATCTTTTTTGAATGCTGGACGCAATTTCCCAAGCCCGTCAGCTGTCACACCTGCACGTGGAAATTCATCTGTATCAAAAATGACTGGATCCCCTTTACGCTGTGGAATTTCAACTGGTGCAATCTCATCTTTGAACTTTCCTGCTGCAATCGCAATTTCTGCTTTGTTTTGGCTATGGGCCGCAAATTGATCTTGCTCCTCTCTTGTTAGCTCATACTTCTCAGCTAAATTTTCAGCCGTAATTCCCATATGAACACCACTAAAAGCATCTGTAAGTCCATCTTTAATCATCGTATCAACGATAGCACCATCGCCCATACGAAGTCCTGTTCTAGCCTTTGGCATCACATAAGCAGCATTAGACATTGACTCAGTTCCACCCGCAAGAATAACATCAGCATCACCAACTTTTATGAGCTGTGTCGCTAAACTTACTGTACGAAGTCCTGAGCCACAAAGAATATTCACCGTTGTTGCTGGTGTTTCAACTGGAATACCAGCTTTAACAGCAATCTGTCTTGCAACACCTTGCCCAAGACCTGCACTTAAGATATTTCCAACATAAACATCATCAATCATATCAGGCGTAATTCCCGCTCGCTTAATTGCTTCTTTTGCAGCTACTATCCCTAAATCAACTGCTGATAAACCTGCTAGACTGCCACCAAAGTTCCCAATTGCTGTTCTCGCAGCTGAGACTATTACTACTTCTCTTGACATATTGTATGCTCCTCCTAACTTTTAAAATAGTGTTACTAAATTCTCATTCCGCCATTTACACTTAAATTGTGACCAGTAATATATGAAGCATCATCACTTGCTAAGAATAAAATCGACTTAGCGATTTCTTCTGGTTGCCCAAGTCTTCCAAGCATTGTTTGCTTTGCAAATTTATCGAGCAAATCTTGCGGTACTGTTTTTAAAATATCTGTCATTGTATAACCTGGAGAAACAGCATTTACTCTTACTGCAGCTCCTTTTCTAGCAAACTCTTTTGCCCATGATTTAGTTAATCCATAAATTGCCGCTTTAGTCGCTGCATAATTTGCCTGGCCAATATTTCCAAATTCACCAATGACTGATGAAATATTAATGATTGATCCACCACCGATTTCAGCCATCTGTGGACCAACATATTTAGTTAGATTGAAGATTCCTTTTAAGTTAACATCAACAACTAAATCCCACTGTTCCTCAGTCATTTTCACTGTCAAAGCATCTCTTGTAATCCCAGCATTGTTCACTAAAACATCAATTTGCCCATATTTTTCTACAGCATGGTTGAACAAGGCTTCACACCCTGCCACATCAGTCACATTTAGCTCATAAGCCTCTACTCCCTCTAACTCATAGGGGATTGCTGCCATATCGCATGCGATGACTTTTGCGCCCTCTTTAATAAATGCCTCTACAGTGCTACGCCCTAGCCCGCCTGCAGCTCCTGTTACGATTGCTACTTTACCTTCTAATTTCATCTATATACCCTCCTAAAATATTTAAATTTCACTCTACATTGAGTTTACAATAAAACCTTTAACTAGAGTTAAAAACTGGATTGGTTTCTCATACATTGAAGCGTGACCACAACCTTTAATTACAATAAATTCCGATGATGAAATTTCATCATGAATATATTGTTGATCTTGATCTGGTGTAATAAAGTCATATTCACTTCCGACAATCAGCACTTTGATGCCATCAAGTTCTTTGAGTTTTGCACGAATGTCATGACTTTCTGCACTATCAATTAGTCTAATTATACCATCAAGAAATTCATCAGCAAAGACTTGATATAAAAAGTCTTTACGATCTTCCATCCACTGCACATTCTTCGTATAAAACTCCGGCGAATAAATGATCGGAATTGTTACTTGATAAAACAATTCCTTATCTCGCAACGCTGCAGCCTTTTTCCAACTATTCCCAATTTCTTTTAGCCATGGATTGGTATAGCTAGTCGTATTAAATAATAATAACTTATCAACTAGATGTTTATTCTTAATTGCAAAATGCATGGCGATTTGACCACCATATGAAATGCCAAATAAGTTTACTTTTTCTAACCTTAAGTAATTCACAACTGCTTCAACAACTCCTACTTGTGTTGCATGATCATAGCTTGAATCTAATTTATCTGATGCACCTTGATCAAAGAAGTCCAGTAAGATAACTTGATTTTCTTTTATCAGCTCGGGCAGAAACATTGCCCAACTAAGCGTAGACATCATAATTCCGTTTAAAATAACGAGCGGTTGACCATTTCCATGCACTTCGTAGTAAATGTTTTTACCATTGTGTTGTATGTGCGGCATTTTTCCACCTTCCTTAAACAATATATCCTAATTCTTTAGCTTGTTCTAATAATTCTGTTCTAAATTTTGGATGCGCAATTGCGATCAAACGTTGGGCACGTTCTTTCACATTTGTTCCGCGCAATTCAGCAATACCGTATTCTGTTACAACATAGTCAACATCATTACGAGAAAGGCTAACAGTTGCACCAGGTTTTAAAAATGGGACTATTTTTGAAATTTCTTCTCGTTCGCCTGTTTCTTTATTCTTCACCATTGCTGTTGAATAAAGTGCAATAAATGAGCGCCCATTTTTTGATTTCTGTGCACCGATTGCCGTATCCGCTTGACCACCTGTTCCACTGTACTGAATATGTCCAATTGTCTCAGACGCACATTGACCTGTTAAATCAATTTCGATGGTTGTATTGATCGATACTTGATTATCATTCTGAGCAATGACATATGGGTCATTGGTCCAATTTCCATCTAGAATTAAAACAGATGGATTGTTATCAATAAAATCATACAACTCTTTTGGTCCAAGCGCAAAGGCCGCAACATGTTTTCCTTTATGCATTTGCTTTTGCTTGCCAGTTACTGCACCTGCTTTTACAAGCTTCATTAATCCAGATGTAAACATCTCTGTATGAATGCCTAAATCTTTTTTATCCATTAAAGAAAAGGCAACAGCATTAGGGATTCCACCTATTCCTAGCTGTAAACAATCACCATCATTAATTTTTTCAGCAATGATTGCACCAATTTTGAGATCCTTTTCGCTAGGCTCCAAATCTGGTAGTTCTGGCACATCATAATCTGTTTCCACTAAATAGTCAACATCACTGATATGAACCTCAACATCACCGAAAGTTCTTGGGAAGTTAGCATTCACTTCTAAAATCACAATATCTGCAACTTCTAGAAATCTTTTTTCATATACGTTACTCAAAGATAACGAAACGTACCCATGTTTATCAGGGGGTGTCGCAGTTCCGGCAAAAATAGTCGGCTTTTGATGAGCAAGGCGTTTTGTCCCTGCTAAATGAAGATGATTTGGGATAAATGAAACCATTCCGCTTTTTTGAGCTTTCCTCATCCCAGCAGTGTAGAACCATCCATCCATTTTAAAAGAATCTTGATATTCGATATTGCTAAAATATTCTGCTGGCTCAAAAGGTAAACATGTTGTTACTGTAACATTTTTCACTTTATGAGCAATAGTGTGAAGATTTTTCAGTAATTCTTTCGGTTCTGCAGCCGCAAGCGCTGAGACGATAACATCATCACTTTTTATTATATTGAGCGCTTCTGTTACGCTAACATACTTAGCTTGTTTTGTACTCATATTGCACAACCTTTCCTTATTAGTAATCAATAGACAATTGCGAAAATCGGCAAGCCCTGATATTAAGGGCTCTAATAGTGGGGAGAAACCAAGCCTCCTCACCATTTAATGCTAGAAATTATCCTCAAATCTGCATTTTCGCCGTTTTGGGGATAGTTTGGACGGCTTTCCGAGCTAAAACTATCCGCATCCTTTTCGCAATTACCTATTAGTAATCAAGAGGAGCCAAAAACTCCTCTTGATTATAATCTATCTTATTTTCTTGTTACTCTCCTAAGATTGCCTCGATGTTCATAAATGGTAAAAATGCTTCCCATCCCAGGTCTTCATCTGAATTTAATCTTAATAAAGCGAGATCTTGTGTTCCTACACGGTTTCCATTTGAGAAATCAATCGCCGGACCAAATGGGTTTTGGATTGGTGCCGACTCCATTGCTTCAATAAAGTTTTCCCATGTGATATCTCTACCTGCACGTTCTAAACCTTCAACAAAGAAGTGCATTGCAATCCATCCTGTCATTGCAAATGAGTTGAATGCGAAATCTTCATCCGAAATTTGTGCAATCCACTCACGATATGAATCCAACTGAGGGTTAGGAGTTAGTGCATCAACCCATGAACTTGCATAGACCTCAAAGCTTCCTTCAGAGTGTGGTGCCATCCCAATCGACATTGATACATCTGCATTTACATAAGATGTAATAACTGGCGCTGTATTTCCTTGTGCTGCTAATCCACTTACAATTTGTATAATCGACCCTTGAATGCTTCCTGCAATAATTACATCAGATCCTAAAACAGTTGCAACTGCTGCTGTTACATCATCTGGATTTGGATCAACTTGCGCTGTTACTAATTCGATTGCATCCATTCCATCTGCTTCACGTGTTGCGTTGATTACTGCCAACTCCTGATTAATACCTCTTAAGAAATCCGCTCCTGCATCATCGTTTGTGTAAATTAAGCCAACTGTTTCCGCTTCAAACTCTCCTGCTGCCCATGCAGCAAAGAGACGTCCTTCCATTGGAAATACTGGCTGCACTGGGAACGTATTACGTCCATTGCCATCCGTTGCATTTTCGTTATAAACTACACCGATTCCTGCAGCAAAATAAACCGTTGGAATCCCTGATTCAACTAATGTTGGGAACGTTGCACCAATAACTGGTGTTCCAAAGTGACCAACAATTGCAAATACTTGATCATCATTAATAAACCTGTCGAGTGCTGCTGCACCTGGTCCAGCTTGGAACTCATCATCGACGTGGACATATACTAATTCACGTCCATGGATACCACCCTGTGAATTAATCATTTCAATATATGCAAGCATTCCTGTTTGGAATGGCACTCCTACTACTGCCAATCCTCCAGAAACAGCTGCACTATTCGCAAAATAAATATGCGTATCTGTTACACCTTGGACAAAACCAGCAGGAGCCTCAGTCCCTCCATCTGTGTCAGGAATATCTGTGTCAGGAGCTACCTCTGTTGGAGGGACTACTACTACCTCTGATTCAGTATCATCAGTAGGAGCACACGCTACCAACACTAAAACTAATGCAAACAACACCGCTAGTAAACCAAAAATTTTGTTCTTTTTCATCTTTTTTTCCTCCATTTTTTCTTTGAATTTCAGACTGATTCCTATTGTATTAAAATCAAAAAATTAACTGTTTTTACTACCAATCACATCACACTCCTTAGTTCTAGAGGTCGGAGGTCAGATAAAGCTGAACTTCACAGCTCGCTGTGATATAGTTCAACTTATGCCGCCTATAGCAGGTGAAAAGATTTTCTCTGGTATCCGACTTCTGACTTCTGGCTCTCTATCTTCTGTTTTATCCTCCTAAATATGCCTCGATGAGGCGCTTATCTTGAATTAATTCACTCGCTGGACCTTCCATTGTCATTTCACCAACTTCAAGGACATACGCATAATCCGCAAGCTTTAAAGTTTGAAGCGCATTCTGCTCAATAATTAGCACCGTTGTCCCCGCCGCATTAATTTCTTTTATAATCTCAAAGATAGAAGCAACAATAAGGGGGGCTAATCCAAGCGAAGGTTCATCAAGTAGCAGGACTTTTGGACTGGCCATCAATGCGCGACCAATTGCAAGCATTTGCTGCTCTCCACCAGAAAGTGTCCCTGCCATCTGCTTCTTTCTTTCTTTTAAAACAGGGAAATATTTATAAACACGTTCAAAGTTAGCCGCAATTTCTTTCTTATCTTTAACCGTAAAAGCGCCAACATTCAAATTTTCTTCAACAGTAATGTCTGAAAAAATTTGTCGTCCTTCAGGAGATTGAATCATTTGCAAACCTGCAATTTTCTCAGGTGACAGATTTGTAATCTCTTTCCCGAATAATGAAATTTTCCCCGACTGTACAAATACCATACCCGATAAAGATTTTAATGTTGTCGTTTTCCCAGCACCATTTGCACCAAGTAACGCAACAATTTGCCCTTGCTTAACTTCTAAGTTAATGCCTTTTAATGCTTTAATGCTTCCATAAGACACTTGAAGGTTCTCTAGTTTTAAAATTATATCACTCATCTGACTAGTCCTCCTTCCCCAAATATGCTTCTTGCACATCTTTACTTGCTTGAATCTCTTTTGGCGTACCTTCATCTAATTTCTTACCAAATGAAATCGCACAAATGCGATCACAAATACTCATAACAAGACGCATATCATGTTCAACTAATAAAACTGTACACTTGTACTCATCTCTAATCTGTTTAATCAACTTAGACAACTCTGCTGTCTCTGTATCGTTAAGACCTGCTGCTGGCTCGTCTAAAATAATTAACTTTGGATTTGACATCAGTGTTCTTCCAAGCTCTACCTTCTTTAAAACACCATACGGTTGTCCACCTGCAAGTTCATAAGCTTTATCGTCAATTTTTAAAAACTTTAAAATATCTAATGCTTTTTCAGTTATGTCGACTTCTTCTCGCTTTGCTTTTGGTAATCTAAACGCATTTGCAAGCAACCCAGTTTTATACGTAATATGAGCACCAACCAATAGATTATCAAGCAGCGTCAAATCACCAATAAGCTCAACATTTTGGAAAGTTCTAACAAGACCAAGCTTAATAATATTGTGCGTTTTTTGACCAACTAGGTCAATATCTTCGCCTGATAATGTATTAAAAATTACTTTCCCACTATCAGGCTTGTAAAACTGTGTCATACAGTTAAATGCAGTTGTTTTCCCAGCACCATTTGGTCCAATTAGCCCGTAAATTTCCCCCATATTCACATGGAAGCTTAAATCATCAACAGCTTTTAATCCACCGAAGGCAATCGAAAGTCCTTCAACCGTGAGTATTTTATTCGTGCCACTCATGATGATTTCACCTCTTTTTTCTTAAATAATCGCTTAATGTCATGACCAATATAAACTAATCCCTGTGGATAGAAAAGAATCACGACAATGATCAGTATACCATTAAAAATAAGTGCAAGTCCTGGTATGTCACCAATAACTGGCAATCGACTCAAAATAAGCTGCGGAACACCAAAGACAATGAACGAACCGATAATTGGACCTGTAATCGTCTTTAATCCTCCAATAACAATAACTGCTACGATTTGAAGTGATAACAAAAGCGTCCATGGGTTTGGGTCAATTGCACGAAGAAAATGCGCATACAACATCCCAGCAAGTGATGCATAAGCTGTAGCAATACCAAATGCCATTAATTTATACTTAAGTAAGTTGATACCCATCGCTTGTGCTGCTGCTTCACTTACTCTCATCGTCAAGAATGCACGCCCAACAGGTGAATGAACAAAATTATGTGTTAGAATCATAAGTAGAACAAGGAAGATGACAAGCAACCAATATGTCTCATCACGATTAAGGAATCTCACAAACACATCTGGATGCTGAGGATGATAAGCTACAAATCCCCAAATATCAATAAGGATTCGGCGAAATACTTCTGCCACTGCAAGTGTTGCAATTGCTAAATACATGCCAGCTAACCGAAGTGATACAAGACCAACCAATAAACCAACAATGGTCAAACCTATAATAATAATTGGTAAGGAAATCCAAAAGGAGAATCCCAATTCAACTGTCAAATGTGTTGAAAAATAAGCCGCAAATCCCATAAATCCCGCAGTCCCCAGAGATACAAGTCCAGAATAACCAAGCAACACATTAAGACCAAGTGCTGCAATCGCATAAAAGATGATCCAACCAAATATTAAAACTGTTGCACCTTCCATAATACCAATTTGACTTAAAAGTGGCACTGAAGCAAGAACAAGTCCAATTACAATATATGTAATATATTTTGAGCTAAACTTTTTCATTTCCTTCTCCACCTACACTTTCTTCACTATTTTCTTACCAATTAAGCCGTTTGGCCTCACAACCATAAACAACAAAATAAGTAGAAGTAAAATTGCTTCTCCCCATGTTGAGGAAATATAGTAATTAATCAAATTACGAGATATTGCAATGATATAAGCTGCAATAACAGGACCATGGAATGTTTGAAATCCGCCAAGAACACCTGCCATAAGTGCATTTACTTGCACATTATCCATCGATCCTGGCACGATACCTAGAGTCGGGGGAACAACCATCAATGCTGATAATGTTCCAAGTGATGCTGCAACAGCCCAAGCACCCATTGTCACTAATGTCGTTGGCACTCCCATTAATTTAGCAGTTCTTTCATTTGATGCTGTCACACGTACTGCAAGCCCCCATTTGGTGTACTGTAGGAAATAAAACAATACACCCATAATACCAAGACCTAAGATAATAGTTAAAAATGCATTATGCGTAAGGCGTGCACCCAAAATCTCGAAATACCCTGTAAGAATAAATCTTGGGAATCTAATTGGAATTGATCCAAATATCATTGGAGCAAGTCCCATCAATACCAAAATCAGACCAAATGTAATAATTTGTTTTCCAAGGATGTTTACTTTATTCGCACGTCTAATAATAACTAAATCAATCAAAACACCTGTTAAGAATGCTGTGAGCATCCCGATAATAGCAGCAAGCCATACTGGTATATCACGGCTAGCTAAGATACTAGCTGCCACAAAGGCATTAAACATACCAATTGAACCTTGTGCAAAGTTCGTCGCTCTTGACGTTCTAAAAATAATGATAATTCCAAGCGTAGCTAAAGCAAATATACTTCCTGTCTCTAGTCCACCAAAAATCATTCTCAAAAATGTTGACATTAACAGTCTCCTCCTTCTAAAGGCCTAATCCGCTTTCCCCCACTTAATCACACTAGCAGACCAAACATAACCAATTCCCGCTGCAACTAATAAAACATTAGACCCTTCTTTCACTTTCCCTGCATCAAGTGCAAGCTTCAATGAAAGTATTTGATCTACTTGACCCATATGTCCATAATCAGATAGATAAATTGATTGATCCTCGCGCAATCCAAGATCTGCAAGCATCACATCATGCATTGATTTTTTAAAATGCAAAAGCGCTAAATAATCAATATCATCTCTGGTCATACCAGACTTCGCCAGTGCCTTGTCAATACATTCATACCAATTTGGCATCGAAATTTCATTCAAGCCATTTTTCATATGCTCAGCATCCATCAAACGTAAAGATTGATAACCTTCCTGAATGTTTTCAGGTGTAAACGGCTGATTAATTCCACCAATTTCAACACCAGCGTCTCTTGCAAATGAACCATCAGCCTTAATATGTGAACCTAGTAGCAAATTCTTACCTAGGTTCTTCTTTAAAATAATTGCACCACCACCAGCTGATAAGTTATACATCATAGATACCTTTGAATCTGTAAAATCAACGAAATCCCCATTCCGGTATCCTCCGACAACCATTATAACATTTATTTCATCATCCGCAACTAGCATATCACGTGCCATTTTAAGCGCCGACACTGTAGTACAGCAACGATTTTGTACATCAATTCCCCAAGCATTTGTTGCACCTATCTTATCCTGAATATAAAGCGCTGATGTTGTAAGCGGGTACTCCTTCCACTCTTCACCCATACACAGAATAACGTCAATTTCAGAAGCTTCCATCTGTGCATCGTTAAGTGCATCTAGTGCTGCTCTAACACCCATTTCCTGTGTTCCATCATTTACACCAGGGATGGGCTTTGAAACAATGCCTAACTTGTTAATCACTGCTTCCTCAGACCAGATACCGTTTGTTGCCGCCGAAACTTCTGCCGCGGTCATTCGTTCTTCTGGAATGTACAAACCTAGCCCCGCAACTCCCACATTTACATTCATAACTAAACCTCCTATCAATGTAAGTTACTACTTACTTTCCTATTTTAACCGCTTTTCCCTTATTTGTCAACATTTTTTCACCATTCAATGAAAATGCTTTGTTTTTCCACTTAGAGGGAATTCATCTAAAGTCAAAAGAGATTAAAAATCAGTTATGAGTGATAAAAACAAAATACTCATAACTGAAATATGCTAAAAATGGCAATTTTGAGCTGTTACACTTAGGCTACTTCGGAGGCATTACCATCGCTTCACCTGAAATCACATCAACACCCTCTTGATTAACTACTTTACACTCAAAAATAACTCGATTTTTTTCCTTAATCATTTCTTTTACTGTACAAGTTGCTGTCACTGTGTCGTTAAAACGCACAGGTGCAAGGAATTTTAAATCTTGCTTCATGTAAATAGTTCCTGGTCCAGGCAAATGCATGCCCAATACAGTAGAAATAAAGCTAGCACATAACATGCCATGAGCAATTCTGCCTTTGAAAAAAGTATCTTTTGCATATTCTTCATTAAAATGAGCTGGATTTAAATCTCCTGAAATACCACCAAACAATACCACATCTGTTTCGGTTATGGTTTTTGTAAAAGAGGCACTTTGCCCAACTGTCATTTCTTCTATTGTTATACCTTTCATTTTATCATATCCTTTCTGTGCACGTACGCTTTTATTTTATATACTTAATCTAAAAAAAAGAAAATCGGTTCAGTTTTGCTGATTTTCTCTTTTTCAATCAATACTCTTTTTTCTAT
>Ga0123355_10017058_pt1 | contig 11464 bp, 9 predicted proteins | sample TergutEmb28metaG_3_FD_89872 | JGI IMG/M metagenome (GOLD analysis project Ga0123355, IMG submission 89872) | Embiratermes neotenicus P1 segment gut microbial communities from Petit-Saut dam, French Guiana - Emb289 P1 | ecosystem: Host-associated > Arthropoda: Insects > Digestive system > Gut ...
CTCCTTATCGCGCATTAAACGAATAATCGACGCCTCGGTCGGGTCACCAACAATCACGTCCTTACCATCCACAACATTAAGAACTGCATTGGTACAAGCACCTAAATACTCTAACATCTGCATCTTATCATCATTAAAATCTTCCTCAACTGCTTTTGGTTCATGATCTACATGCCAAACACGCTGAATCTTCATCTTATTCATTGTCAAAGTTCCCGTCTTATCCGAACAAATAACTGATGTATTTCCAACCGTCTCAACAGCAGGTATTCGCTTGATAATCGTGTTCTTAACTACCATATTATGCAATCCATGAGCAAAAATCATTGTTACTATAATCGGTAATGCCTCTGGTACTGCGGCAACTCCTAACGCAACAGCCACGAGTAGCATATCTAAAACAGATTCGCCATGAGCAAGGACACCGATTCCAAAAATCAATGCTCCAGCAGCTAAAGCAACAATACATAATTGGATTGATAACCGCTTTAAACGTAACTGTAGTGGCGTCTGTAACTTTTCCGTATTATTAAGAAGCTTCGCAATTTTCCCCATTTCCGTTTCCATGGCCGTCTCTACAATAACCGCTCTCGCTCGACCAGCGGTAACAAGACATCCAGAATAGACCATATTCAACCTGTCACCAAGGGCTGCTTGCTCAGAGACGCGAACGCGATGATCTTTTTCAACTGGCACACTCTCACCTGTTAAGCCAGACTCATCAACTGCTAGCGAGCTACACTCTAGTAATCGTGCATCAGCTGAAATCATATCTCCTGCAGTTAATACTACAATATCACCTGGTACCAACTGCGCTGCATCAATAATTTTTTTATCACCATCGCGAATAACTGTTGCTTCAAATGAATTTAACTTCTTTAAAGCTTCAAGTGCCGCTTCAGCTTTACCTTCCTGACGAATCCCAAGAAATGTGTTAATTACCACAACTCCAAGGATGACCCAAACCTTTGCCCAGCCTTCGCCATTAACAATCGCAGTATAAGCCGCTATTGCCGCAGCAACTAACAGAATGATTGCTGAAATTTCCAATAGATGATGCATCACTTTCTGAAATAATGTTTCCTTTTTCTCAGCCTCAAACTCATTTAAACCATACTTCTTAATCCGAGCATCCACTTCATTCTGGGTCAACCCTTCCCGCACATCCGTGTCTAACTTTGTAACAACTTCATCAATACTTTCTTTAATCCACAGCATTTATGTATTCCTCCTATATTTCCACATAATATAATACCATTTTTTTAACAAAATGTAAATTTTCCATTCCAAAATCTAGAGAAAGCCTAAATATAGACCCAAAAATTTCAGTCTCAGAATTTACTGCTCAATTTAATTTTAAAGACATGTTATTTATTTTAAACCTTCAACCTACAACATTTTAACCTAACAATTAAGTTTATGCCAAAATAAATGCAAATATAAAATAAATTTCCAAGAAAATAATTTTTTTTGACGAAACATAGTGCAATTTATCATTAAATGTTATAAAATAAAGGGGTATTATTTCTTTATAAATTAAAAAATATAAATTATTTTAGGAAAAACAGTGCATTTTGTCACGAAATGAGGTAAAATTAAAGCCAACACAATTTATAACAAGGAGGAATATTACTACCAAAAATAAAAATAATCATTGATCACTTCAATTACTTTAACAGATCACTATTTATCTACATTTACCAATTTAAATTGCTGAAAGGATGCGTTTTACATGATTCCGATTCCAACAAACCATTTATGGTGGGGCATTTTGATTCTAGCGAATTTAAGTGATATCGCCATCTATTATTTGCTACCGTATAAATTTCTTGATAAAAAACCACCGTTTTCAAAAAAGCATCTCGCTTGGGGTATTATTTATGGCTTGATGCTTGGGACATTAGCTTACCACATTGGTGACTATTACTTGTTTCAAATAATAATTAACCTTCTCCTGATTTTAATGATTACTCGCTTGCATAGAATAAGGCACCAATTAAAGTTTCATGAAATAATGGTTATTTTTGCAGCTAGTTTTCTTGTACTTGGTATGACACGATTACCGATTTTCATCACTTTTTTCCCATTTGGCTTCACAAGATATATACAAATTTTAATTGTGGTCTCTCTTAATGTATCAGTTATTCTATGGTTGTGTACAAAACAATTCTTAACAAGCATGTATAACCGTGTTGCAGCAGATTTCTTCTTGCAAACTTTAATATTTATTACCGCTCTCGCTATTTTCTCACTCTTGGTTGTAGTTAACGACACACCGACATTTACTTTTTTGGCGCTTTTTGCCAAGCTAATTGGCTTTGCTATTGCTACTCTATACCAACTTATCCCCATCATTTATTTTCATAAAAAAGAATTACCTCATTTACTCCATGATCGTAGTATAAGGTTAATGTCTCATCATGCCCGAATTTATGCTGAATCAGATTGTGAAAGGGTGCAAATACCAACAGATAAAATAATTGGTAACGCTAGACTTAAACCAAAATCAATGGGGTACGTACGAGATGAATATCAACAAAACATTCAAACTTTTATTGATAACATCTGTGACTATTACCAAACATCGATGGAGTTTAACACACATCTTCATTATGTAGCACCTCATACAACTGTTTCTTTTGATGAAATGCTTTATATGATCGGTATTCTGATGGGTAATGCTATCCGCACTGGTCGCAAAGACTATCCTTCTTTTATAACAGTCAATTGTTTAAAAGATCTTTTGTTGATCAAACTATCAAATGCAACCACGAGTAAAATGACAGATGAAAAAATTGCTAAAATGGTGCAAGCAGGATCATCAACGAAAGCAGATTGTCGACGAGGCTATGGCTTATATCACCTAATTGAAGATCGGTTAAAACGTGTTGATGGGCATTTAGAAATCTCCTCCTTTTATGATAAAGAAAATCAAAGTGAATATACTGAAGTTATAATCACTGTAAGTGCCTATGATTCTCGAGTTACAAGGGCAAAACTCCAAGATCAGAAAGTAAACATCACAGCTTAACAAATCCTAGAACAGCGATTAAAATACAAATCTAATACACCACCCATAAGAAATTTAATAGAATTTAAAAAAGCCATAAATGTATGAATAAATTCGACGTATATGGCTTTTAATTTTGTTTAAGCTGAGAAAACTCTTATAATCGTCGACCTTTAAAACGGCCAAGTTCCCCCTAAAGCTGTATCATTTCGAGACTCAATAATCCTTTGCGAAATTGGTCCTCCCGCTAGCTCTGTTTGCGCATACGCATTCTCAATCTCAAAATAATCATCCGCAAACTCATCACTAAACCAAAAACCCATTTTCGGCGTTCCTTTATCAGAAAAATATTTCATAAACTTCTCACCTCAAGATTATTCTGTCCCAGATGATAGTTTGATATTCAATATTATATTTAAAAAGACCTTTCAGGAATAATCATCCACGCAATCAAATACGCAATAACTCCACTGCCAGCTGCAAGAGCAAAGACTACCCAAATCACACGTATTAGAACTGGATCAAGATCAAAATACTCGCCAATGCCAGAACAAACACCAGCAATCACTTTATCATTTGCATTTCGGCAAAGTTTTTTCACAACTACTCACCACCCATCTTTATTATTTCCCACATACGATCAAAAAGTTGCCCCTCAACTAACGGCTTACCTAACGAAAAAAACGTTATACCTGGCGTTTCACTATCAAAAGTCACAAATTCCCTAATACGATTCACTGTGCCAACAGCTCCATCAACAATGACCGTCCCTACTGGAAAAATTTCTTCAAAGCACTCTCTAAAAAGCGGGAAATGTGTACATCCTAACACGACACTACCATAAAGCTCAAGTTGAAAATTAACAAGCTTTTCCCGTAAAAATGGTAAAACAGTGTTGCGACTAAAATTTCCAGCTTCTGCAAATGCAACAAGCTCAGTTAAGTCCACATTATCCACCCGAGAATGAACATCAAGTACATCTAATAAGTCATGAAACTTCTGTTGCCGGAGTGTCAGTTCTGTTGCTGCTACTAAAATGCGCTTGTTATTTGCAGCAGCAAGCGCTGGCTTAATCGCCGGCTCCATCCCAATAATCGGCATATCGTAAATTCCTCGAAGACGCACTGCTGAAGCACTCGTCGCTGTATTGCAAGCGATGACAATAATATCAGCCCCTTTTTTAATGAGATAGTCAACAGCTGCTTTTGTTAATTGATAAACCTCTTCTTTAGATTTTGTACCATATGGCGCATTACTCGAATCTGCATAATATAAATATTCATGGGCCGGCAACAGATTCAAACACCTTTTTAAAACTGTTAATCCTCCAATTCCTGAATCCATAATTCCAATTTTCATAGCTCATCTTCTGCCTTTTATTTGATATAATAAGTATACCCTAAAGTATGAAATTTATCAAGGAAGCCATAAAAATCACATAATTACTTATCCAAAAAAGAGCCTGACGAAGACTGCTGCTAAAATGAATGATACAATGTCAACAACAATCCCCAGTTTTAAAGCATGGCGCATATTGCGAATTCCAATTGCCGCGAGGTAGATAGTGATAATAAAAATGGTTGTGTCGCTACTCGCTTGCATAACAGAGGCTAAGCGCCCAACTAATGAGTCAGGACCATGTATTTGAATAAGTTCGCTGGCAAAACTAAGGGAAGCTGCACCAGATAATGGACGTAAGATCATAAGCGGCAATGTTGCTGCTTCGATATTAACAATACTTAATACTGGTTCTGCAAGTTCAGTTAACGTCTCCACAATTCCCGATGCTAAAAACACCTTTGTCCCAACGATCATTCCAACGAGGTTAGGAACAATTGCTTTTACCGACTGTATTCCATCTTTTGCACCATCGACAAAATCATCAAAAGCTGCCGTTTTATTCCAAAACGCCATCCCAAACGCAACTAATAAGAAAATAGGAACAATGTAAATTCCAACATTCATCTAATTAAATCCCTCCTTGAGTAACTAGAGTCAGTGGCTTCTACGTCGCGCGCCCTTAAGTCTTCGCGACGTAGGAGCGATTAGACTTACAAGTGCCCTTGGGGTGAAGAAGCTGCCCGCAAGGCAATCGTAATCTATTTGTACACTCCCGTTGGTCGTTTCAAATAAAACTCATTGCCTCCCCCCCGATGATTGCACTTTTTTAATACGAGTCCATATATTATGAAAAAGTAATCCTATAAGCAAACTAATTGATGCTGTCAGGATAATCGGCATATATACATCTGTTGGATTAATGGCATTAAAGGTCGATCTCAACGTAATGACTGTTGTTGGAATTAAAGCTAAACCAGCAGTATTAACAACGAGCAATGTATACATTTCAAAACTAGGTTTCTTCTTGTCAGGATTCGTATCTTGCAAGGATTGAATAGCTTTAATTCCAGCACCAGTTGCAACGCTTGATAGTCCCAATAAATTACTAATCATATTTGTTGTTAAATATTTTAATGCCTTGTGGTCAGCGCCTAACTTCGGATATAAAATCTTTGTAACTGGTCTTAAAAGAATCGCCAACAAATCCAACATCTTCGCCTTATTCGCAACCTGCAAAATTCCTGTCCAAAATATTAAAATCCCCGCTAAGCTAAATACTAAAGTTACTGCAGACGATGCCCCTTGTAAAATTGCCTGATTAACCAAATCCACTCGACCTGTAAAAAAACTGTATACAATACCGATAATAAACAACGCCATCCATATTTTATGTATCACAACTACCACCCCTTGATGCAAAATACTTTATTTTAATACTATGCTTTGGGGTGAAAAAAAAGAAGATGGTGTTTTAAAAAGTGAGTATCTGCATTACTCAAGTTCGTAAGATATACTGGACTGTAATTAGACTGAGGAAAGCCAATAAGTAACGAAATTCCATGAAATGGCAAATAAAACCGTATTTAATGGAAGTGATCAGGTTGAGAAGAACCATTGAATGGTGAAAATTCCATGAAATGGGAAATAAAACAGCGATTCATGGAAGTAATCAAGTTGAGGAGAACCATTGAGTGGCGAAAGTTCCATGAAACGGCAAATAAAACCGTGGTTCATGGAAGTGTTCAGGGTGAGAAGAACCATTGAATGGTTAAAAATTCCATGAAATGGCAAGTAAAACCGTGGTTCATGGAAGTGTTCAAGGTGAGAAGAACCATTGAACTTGGATTTTCACGACAAGGAATGCACCCTAATTTAAGAATGAGTGTTGGCAGTGAAAATCCAAGATATCTCAATCAGGTTTCCTAGTTTTCTTCATAATGCACCTCATAAATTAGGTGTTATTATCATCGTGATATCTATATACCTAATTTGCTAAAATGTCAAACTAGATCAAAAAAATTGCTAAAATGTTGCATTTTCGCTGATTTTATTGATATTTCTAAAGATTCTAGGGGCTATATACTATTTTGCATGCAACTTTAATTGACCATAACACCCTAATTATCATTGCCAATTGCCCTTCAAATGAGCTAAACACGCTCTGTTTTAAGACTTTTAGTGATTTAATCCTAACTTTTGGCTTTGTGAATTTGGGTTCATTATCATCGTGAAAATCCAAGTTGAATGGTGAAAGTTCCATGAAATGGCAAATAAAACCGTGGTTCATGGAAGTGTTCAGGTTGAGGAGGGTAGCTCACGGTTAAGTGTGCCTCATATCTTATGTTTTCTGGTACTAGATAAATAAACTTGAGTAAAGCAAATACCCATTTTACGAAAAAAAACTTTACCCTGTAACAAAACAAGTAAAGTTTTTAATTATTAGCATTTTTTATCCGCGTTTTTGGTTGCATTAATATGACTAAAACAGAGACTCAGTTCGAAACTTTCTATATCATTTTCAGTTTGATACATCATTAACTTGATGGCTTAGTTATCAGCTTCCTCTGCTAAAAGTAAGAATTTCTTTTGGTTCAAGGCGCATGAGATAAATGATTGGAAATATTGTTGATATTAAAACTGTCACCATTGAGACACTCCAAAACAAAGTAACTGCTCTTGCATCTAAAGTAACCTCATAGTTTTCAATCAATATGTCAATTCGGTCTTCCATAAACCATTGAAATTGTGCGCCTGCATTCGACCAACCATAGTCGTCTAAGTTAAAATCTTGTCCTGCTATAAGCTCATTAATTAGCATCTCACGACCAATACTATTAGCAACTAAACTGCCTAAAAATAAGGATAGAATAATACCTCCAATTGCGGGGAGTAGGGTTTCAATAAGTATTTGCTTAACAATGCTTACTTTCTTTTCTCCTAATGCTAAATAAATGCCTATTTCATTCTTTCGATCTCGTAGGAATAATGAAACAGTTAATCCTAACGCTACAATGCTTAAACCCACTGTTCCCAAAAGGACTTGTAAGGCTAAATCTTGAAAAAAAATCATTGAATTATCAAGCCTTTCAATCGCAAGGACAGAATTAGAGAATGTAGCCACTTTGTAATTATGAGGTAATAAATCTTGGGCAGCATCAATGAAAGCAGGAATATCCGCTGCATCATATAGAAAAATAGTATTTCTTTGCATAGCTTCCGATGCCATCAAAAAATCGACATCAAAACCGTGAAGTCTGTAATCTTCGAAAAAAAACTCATTTAAGAAATCCATAGCCGAATGAACAACTGATAATGGAACAATAATAAAGTTGTTAGCATATACCTCCTGTAAGTTGTTTCCAAAATCGGGTATTACAACCGGATCAAACATCCCGATAACCTCTAGCGAATAAATCTCATAATCAACAATATGTTCGTCAGGATTATGTCCCCAATAATGTTGATAATCCATTAACATATATTTGTAAAAATTATTTTCCAGTGTGATAATAGATCCTAATTCTAAGTTGTTTAATTCGGCTAGTTGATAAGAAATCATAGCGACAGAACTTCGAGGGTCAGCTGGATTCATCTCTTCTAGTGAAAATGTCCGTCCTAAAACAAGTTCATACATACCTGTTTCAATATCAATGACATCTGGATTAGTCACTCCATTTAGCTCCATCCTCATAACCGGATAACCTGCAAGTCTATCTAAATCCCGATCACTTTGAAAATCTAATAGCACACGTTCTAACTCACGACTATAAATTGCTGTTCCATTAAAAATATCATATGTTCGAACATATGGTAGTTCAACAATTGGGTTGATGATATCTATAGTTAATTGCGGCATCTCAGCAAATCCAGATTCACTCAGAACATCAAAATCAACATCAATAACTACTACTGGCGGTAGTCTACGCCATAAACTATCTCTAGCTAGGTTAATAGATTGGCTCAACACTATAGATGTGAACATTATGATACAAAACCCTGTTATTAATAAAAATAATACTATATTTTTATCTCTATTTCTTATAATACTAACAAACGATCGCTTAAATAGTGACATAAATTCTAACCCACTCTTATCTTTATATTAAAATAAGCAAGAAGAATAAACCCCTTGCCTATCTTTATTCTTTTGTGAAGATTTGCCCTTTAAGGGTGCCAAGCGCCTCCACTTGTAAATGCTCTACTCTGAGAAGCAGCAGTACGAAATTGAGCACGAACGTTTGTCCCTACTCTCGCTCCAGTAGGGTGAAAAGCATTTGAAGATACATGAGCACGATGAGGCCACCATCTAGTAGCAGCTCCAGGATTAGCATTAGTGCCTAGAATGATCCTTGATTGCACATCATGTGCTGGAAGTTGTACTATTATTCTTTGACCTGTAACAATACCCGATTGCGTTGTAGGACGTGCAACAGTTGACCATGTAGCCTGATTAGCAGGAAATGTAATAGTAATGGTATTTGCATGTGCAGTAATGCTTAATAGTCCTAGAAAACCAACTAATGTTACAATTGAAACTATCCCAATCAACTTCTTTTGTTTCTTATTCATCATTTATACCTCCTTTTTTTGTATTTTTATGCTGTCTTTCGTCAAAGAAAGCACACCTTAAACACACCTTTACTTATTTCTAGCTTCATTAATGTTGTACACCATAAAATCCGATATCAATAAATAAAGATTCTTGCCGACAGTTATCATGATATCAGTTTCATTATCTATTGTCAAGGTGTTTTTAAAAAAAAAAAAAAACGCTTTTTTTAAAAAGCGAACGACAATTTTCGAGCCTCATTTACTACAAAAGCTTTAAATTTTCTGAAAAATAATGTTATTTCCGAGTTTGTTCTACAAAAGAATGCGTCTATCTCTTGACGCACATCCATCCCTAATAATGCTATCCAGCAACCCCTCTCACCAGTTCCCAGTCGATACCCCACAAAAGCATAAACCTGTATTTATTATGTCAACTCGCTTCATCATTGAAAAGGACAACTGTTGCTCTTCTTTGCTAAAAGGTGCCATACACAACTTCACTCGAAGTAGTGATGTTTTCGCAAAAAAGGTGTGGAGCTTGGAAAAATCTTAAACGACTGAAATAATTGGCGTTTACGACTTCTTCACCGATGCCAACAGGCTGTGGAGCTTGGAAAAGTCTTAAACAGCTGAAATAATTGGCGTTTACGACTTTTTGTCACTACAACCGGGGTCTGGAGCTTGAAAAAAGTCTTAAACAACGGATTTCCCATTGAATTAAGACTTTTGCTTAGGGTTGCCATTTCGGTACAGCCCCTTTCTGATCTAAAACCCAACTAACCAATCTAAAAATCGCTGCCACCAGCTTCCAGTTGATATCTCTGAAAAAGCATAAACTGGCAGTGTATCAACTATTTCATCATTGATAAGGATTTCTAAAGTGCCAACTGCTTCACCTGGTTCATCGGTTGCTAAAACAAGATGTTTTTTAACGCTTTCACTGTTATCATTTCGCAGTACTACACTTCGTTCTTCGCGAATGAATAGGCGGTCAAATCCTGCTTGTTCTAGTAGGTCTTGTTCGATGATGCGTAATTCGCCGATATCTGTCACTTTCCGCATGTTAAAGTTTTTGAAACCGTATTTAAACATGTGGATATGATCATTCCAATCATCGCCACCTTTAATTGTCACAACGATAAGTTCAAGTTCGCCGTTATTTGCTGATGTCACTAGTGTCCGTCTTGCTTGTTCGGTAAATCCTGTTTTTCCCGAAATGGCATATTGATAGCTTCCATTGACTAGGCGGTGCTTACTTTTCCACGTAAAAGTCTTCCCACGTTCCGAGGTTGCCTTGTGTAGAGATTCTTGCGTTATTTCACGAAAAATTGGATTATTCATTGCATACCTTTGCGCTAATGCCATGTCATAGGCTGTTGACAAATTAAATGTTGTCTCATCTAAACCAGAAGGGTTTTGAAAAATCGAATTCGTCATTCCAATTTCAGCTGCTTTTTCATTCATCATTGCCACAAATGAATCAACATCGCCACCAACGTGACGCGCAATTGCCCACGCAGCGTCATTACCTGAGCGTAACATCAACCCATAAAGCAAATCTTTAAGTAGCATCCGATCACCGACAACCATATACAACGAAGACCCAACTTGGTAAACATCCTCGTAAGTGATTTCAACCCACACATCAAGATCCGCATTCTCAATCGCCACAATTGTCGTCAAAATTTTGGTAATGCTTGCAATATACATCTGCTCATCGATACATTTCTCATACAACACACGTCCCGTAGTTTGCTCCATTAAAATCCCACAATCAGAACTAATATCGAGGGCAGCATGGACATAATTATTTGTTCCATACCCCACCAGCAAGACCGCTGTTAAAATGAACATTATCATCAACTTTTTCATTTTTTTCTTCACCCCATGAGTTAAAATTCCACTTATTAAATGTATGATTATGGGTATGAAAAAATGCTAGCTGGTGGCTAGCATTGTCTTTTTTATGATGGGGGATTGTTTAGTGACGATTGGAAGATGAGTTTAAATTATTGCCGTAGTAACGGAATGTATGATTTAAACAATCCAAACCAGTGTTGGCAGCTCCTCAACAACTTCAAATAGCGAAGCGTGCTTTGTCGCTTTTTTTATGCAAAAGTTACAAAAAAGTGCCACAATTGTTTAAAAAGTGTGTAAATTTCATAAAAACAGTGATTTTAGGAAGGAGTTTTTTATTTTTTTGCGTATTTAATAAGGGAGGGGTATTTTTGGGCGAGTGTCCAAATCCCTACTACTTTATTAAAGCGAGGATTTACATATGAATAAAGCAACTAAAGAAAAAGTAGAAAAAACATTTACAGCTACTGATGATTTGATGTATAATAAACATGCTGGTATGGCATATTTAATAGCACAACTTGAATCAAATAGATACTTGCCAACTAATGATACAGCTTTCAAAAAAATAATGGCATCGCCTGATAACATCAATATTAGCGAGGGGATACTAAATGATTTAGCACAAAACGATCCCCTTGGAGTCTTGCAAATTGACACCCTCATCATTGAAACACCTTACAATTTCAAGAATAGAAACAAAAC
>Ga0123355_10017059_pt1 | contig 11464 bp, 9 predicted proteins | sample TergutEmb28metaG_3_FD_89872 | JGI IMG/M metagenome (GOLD analysis project Ga0123355, IMG submission 89872) | Embiratermes neotenicus P1 segment gut microbial communities from Petit-Saut dam, French Guiana - Emb289 P1 | ecosystem: Host-associated > Arthropoda: Insects > Digestive system > Gut ...
CGTCTTAGTCAGGTTATTTACGCAAACGGTTCCCGAAAATTATTCCGTTTCCGCGTTAGGTAGTTTTCCGGTTTAAAGTATTATTTTACATAGGAAATAACTCCGTTCCGAAATTTATTTTCCCTTTTTCCAGGTTTCCGGTTTATAGGGGGTCCGGTTTAGGCAGATTTCACTGCAATTGTTTCCTTTATATGTCATGTTGTTTTGGCATTAATTTGATCCTAAATCAGACCCTTAATTTATTTAATTATAGCAAATATACTGTTATAACACCGACTACGTCTATATCAACGGAGAAGATAGAACCATTATTGTAATTTTAGCCAAGAACTGCGTAGAGCTCCCTGAAGATGGATCTCTTGTGATCCGAAATATGTTGAAGAAATTTTAAATATTTTAATATTTTATAATAATTCTAATTCTATATACGAATTATATATTTGTGCATCTGTTGGATAATAAAGTGTTTTAATAGATAACAAAATTTTACAGAGGAAACCCCATTGTGTTTGTGAATTTATAACAAATCGTTATAATTCCTTCAAACACAACCATGTCAACTTTTTACAAAATATGGGCTATATGTGTCAGTATATGGTAATAAATCGTGGTCTTATTAATATGACAATGAGTGTTCCGGTTCTGCAAACGGCCGAGAAATTCTTTGGCACGTCATCAGCTACCGACTTCTACAGAACGACTTTTCTCCATAGCATTAGTACATAAATGTCTTGTTTCTTTCCGTGAAGCAATGCTGCACCTCAGAATGTCGGGGATACAGCATATTTCCTGATTGCTCACTAATTAAAAATGCATAATGTTTTTATCTCAGTAATTAATCAACTTGATGCACAAAAGTTTTACACGTATTTTACAATAAGTTGATTTCATGCCTCTACATATTTCGAGCACATGTGCTCATCATCAGGAAGTCAAAATTGCATTACACAGCCTCTGGTATCATCACACCTATAGGTGGCCGTCTCGTGCATAGGTTGAGAGACGGCCACCTATATGTGTGATGATACCAGAGGCTGTGTAATGCAATTTTGGCCTCCTGATGATGAGCACATGTGCTCAAAACATGTACAGGTATGAAATAAACTTACTGTAAAACAAAACGTTTGTGCATCAAGTTGGTTAATTACTGAGATAAATATACTGAGATGCACGGTCAGCAAAACGTCAAAAAATGCATAATGTATTTGTTATTATTTGGTACGCAATGCAAAGAAAATCAGAGAATCTTTTATTTAAAGGAGCGATATTTTCCCTAACAACAAATTATGTAATGCAGGTATAAACAAAATTTTATTAACTACCAACCATACGCTTATCATACAAAGGCTTACCACTATCATTCCTGTTATTTTAATAGAGCGCGATTTAAAAAGATGGACTCAATTTTGTACATCTACATTTCCTCAATTGTACACGGTATGTGAATGATCTACATAATATTTGAAAGAGAAGATAATAACTTTTTAATTACCATGACTAGAGCTCTCATCCAATGCACAGCCGTGCAGCAGCGTCAGTTGAGAGCAAAATTGCTACTATGCAGCACAAGATTTTTTGCGTTCGTGAGTCGGCGACTGCTGTTCAGCGTAGGTTTCGTCTTCGTTTCAACATTCAACCTCCAACGAGGAAGAGCATTTGTCTTTGGAATCATAAATTTGAGTAATAGGTTGTCTGTGTAAAGGCAAAAGCTCCGGCCGACCATGTGTATCGAGGAGAACGTGAGACGAATTCAAGAGAGTTTTGAGCGTAGCCCACACAAGTCAACCCGTAGAGCGAGCAGGGAACTTGGAATACCGCAACCAACTGTCTGGCTTGTGTTGAGGTGCTGTTTACTTTTCAATTTAGTCCATCTTTTTTAATCGCCCTGTATTTAATAAACATTAAATTACAAATATAAGGAATACGTAACACTTGAATCAGCTAGCCTTTTATCAGTTTAACTGTATTGCTTTTTCTGGTTTTATTGACAAGAAAGAAATTTTGCAGCTTTAACCCCTAACGTGGAAAACATAGTGAGCTCCTAATAATGCTAGCAGATGGTAAATGGGATTTTCGGCGTTTAAAGAGTTTGAGATAAAGTAAAAAACACATTTTAGGGGGTCAAAACACATAGAAAATCAGGACTTTTATCGAATATTCTTTGTTGCTGTAATTAAGGAAATATGTGTAAAAAGTCGATTAAAAATAATATCAACCACTTGAAGACTGAAATTATTCTATATGACTCAGAAAAAGCAGAGAATTTTCTGCGACGTTATATTGTAGTTCTTTCACTTAACCGTTGTAGTTAAGGAAACGCAACGATAATTTTTCTTTTGTAATGTGTTCCTTTTTGGGTAATTCCCCGGCGTCTGAGTTCTAATAGCCGACGTTTCGGAACTCACTGTCGGTTCCATCTTCATAGGCAGGTGAATGAAGTATGTCAGCGGATGGAGTGTGTGGGGTATTATAATACCCCACACACTCCATTCACTGACATACTTCATTCACCTGCCTATGAAGATGGAACCGACAGTGAGTTCCGAAACGTCTGCTATTAGAACTCAGACGCCGGGGAATTACCCAAAAAGGAACACATTACATTTAGAACACGGCGAAAGCTTAAAAACAAGAATTTTTCTTTTATTGTTGCTGGCGTAGACGTAGCTGTCAACAATATAAAAGTTACTGCTGTTAAAGATAATAAGTACTCGATACTACGAGTCTGGTCCAGTTAGCCGGCATGCAAACCGAATCTTTTATGTACTGTATTCTATTGCCATCTGTGGCCTGCGTGGCTGCACCGTATTGTTTACATTATCTCAAAAACGGCAAGATTTTCTGAAATAATTTTGAATATAAAATGAGTTTTGGTTTCTCTACAACTTTGTCTAAAACATTTCATAGTCTACGAAAAGCTCAGCAAGATATTATCATAAATTTACATAAGAATTCAAGTAAAGCGCCCATTACTCTTGTCATATTTTAATCAAACCTGAATTCTTTTTCTACAAACTGTTGAAAAATACTCAAATATTAAATTTCGTGGAAGTTCATCCAGTGGGAGGTGAGTTGTTCCATGAGGACAGATGGAAGGACCGACGGACGAACAGACAGACATGACAAAGTTAATAGATTTTTTGAAATATTGCGGAAGCGCCTAAAATTAATTCCGCATCTCAAAATAAGCAGAATGTTTCCATTAGCAGGCCAAAGGGTAAATATTGTTTACCGTAACAAATATTTTTAACTCAACAACACGTGTAGGCCTATCGTGCCGCAAAAATTCAGGATATTTTTTAGCTTTGTGGTGTGTATAGTAACCACTAGGCTTCAAAGAGCTACGGAGATTTAAAGTTTTGTTGACGGTGCATCGTGATATATTCGTATAACATGAACCAGATGCATTGTTTTATATTAATTTATTTCAATAATAAGCCTCTATATGTTTCGAGCAGGCTTGCTGCTCATCGTCAGGAGGATCAACTGTGTATATACAGCAGCTGGTATAGTCATGCGTTATGTTGACTGGCTGCTGCCAACAGTCAGTCAACATAAACGCATGACTATACTATTTGCTGTATATACAGAGTTGATCCTCCTGATGATGAGCAGCAAGCCTGCTCGAAACATATAGAGTCTTATTATTGAAATATGTTAATAGAAAACAATGCATCTTGTTGGTTCATATTCTAGAGTTACAGAACTGAAGGCACCAATATGATAGTCGGTCAGTTCACACATTGAATTTGCTTAAATAATAAATTTACAATAACAAGAATAGTTAAAATGTCAAGATTATATTTCTTCTTTACTTTCATTGTCTTCTTTAACGACAATATCCATAGTTCCTTAACGCAATAAACGTCATGTGATGCAACGTAATTTCTCAGATTTTCATGGTATTCCTCACACGACGGTCTTCTGGATTCCTGCAATGTGTGGTATTTTTAACGTGAAAGTGTTACTTCCATCTTCATGGTTCCTCATTTAGGTTCATATGGCAGCTGAAGTGACTATGATGGGGACTAGTAGCGACTATAAAGGGAGGTTGCATGAAGTACGGCCAATCAGAGGTAAGGACAGTGTAGATGGAATAGATATTTTAAAGGACCTATCGCCTCTAACCTACGCGGTATAGCAACACAGGGAACCATCCTAAGATACAATTCTTTAGGCGCACATTAATTAAATATTGAATCATCCGAAATATTGTGACTGAGTTTTGCCCATATTCAGAAGCATTCGGCTTAAAGTCTAGAAGTTAAACAAATTTTCACTAAGTAGATCTCTCGCCGCTAAATAATTAAGTTCGACGACAGAGCAATTCAAGACAAAACGCTTTTCTTATTATTATTATTAGTAGTAGTAGTAGTAGTAGTAGTAGTAGTAGAGTAGTCTAATTTTGAAACGAAAATATTTAGAAGAATATATGGCCCTAAATATGATAACGGGGAATGGAAAAGTAGAACGAACCGAGAACTAGAAGAGATGAGCAAAGGATAATATCTAGTAAAATGGATAAAAGGGCAAAGGATAAGTTGATTAGGTCACCTGGAGAGAACTGTGGAGGATAGGATACCCAAAAAGATCATCACTCAAGAACTGGACGGGACGAGGCGAAATGGAAGACCCAGGAAAGGATGGAAAGAGGAAGTAGAAAGAGATCTTCAAGTGCTGGGAGTGAGAAGATGGATAAAGTTGGTGACGGATAGAAAAAAAATGGAAGGATATTGTTCGACAGGCCGAAGCCCACAGCGGGCTGTAGTGCCAATGGAAGAAGAAGAAGAAGAAGAAGAAGAAGAAGAAGAAGAAGTAGTAGTAGTAGTAGTAGTAGTAGTAGTAGTAGTAGTAGTAATAGCAGCAGTAGTAGTGGTAGCAGTAGTAATATTTAATTTGTGCTTGTGTTAGGGTTTATTTAATTTTGAATTTTCAATGTGAGTGTTGAATTTCTTGGATAGTGCTCTCACGGAATCTTATACCTTCGACAAATATGCTTAAACGTTCTAGCAGTACTCATGCTACTTGCACTGCATAGCACGAAAGAGCTGACTTGCTCTCTTATACTATGTGAAGCAGAAAGACTTACCTTGGAAACTAGAGTTTGGCGCCCTCCACGCGGTCCGTCTACCAGGAACAAAGAAGCGCCATCAGCATCCAGCAGGACGGCGAGGTTGTCCACCGTCTTCTGCGACAGAGACTTGAGATCCAGGTCTGTCGCCACGTCTCGGACGATGCCCAGGAAGAAATCCCTCTCACCCTGGGCTTTCAGCAGCTCCCGCTTGGCAGAGCGGTTTGGCGCGGGAGCGCACTGAGGGAGTTTGATCTTGGACTCGATCAGCAGAGACAGCATGTTGATAGAGTTGGGAGGTAGTGACGTGTACCTGCAAGATAGGGGCGTCTGCGGTAGCAAGTGGCCATGGCCTGCCCTAACAAAAACAACACTGAAAGAAGAACTTCGTTTCCTAAGGCACGACTTAACTGCAGGAATGTCAACTGGTCAAGAATTTACAGATCTGTAACGGAACCCAAAGACGAATTACTCGTACAGCTCATGCACGATACAGCTAACTTACCCTATTGTGCAACAAAAGAAGCGAAGCCACAGTTTCTTTCCCTATTTGTTTAAGGCTCATTTTTATTACCACGTTACCATCTAAGACTATTTTTCAAAGTGGTATTTTTCGTTTAGTTGTACAACTTAATACAGGGTTATTCGAAATGATTGTTGGGGTTGTAACAACTTGTCATACACACTACTCTTGAGATAGCAGTATGTAGTCGCACCGACAGATCTAAAGGTTTATGTTTCTCCTCTTCCCGCAAGTATCCCGGAACTGAAGGTAAGAATCAGAACCTCCATTGAAACCATCAACGCTGACATGCTACAAACCGTTTGGAACGAACTCGATTATCGTATTGGTGTTTGTAGAATGACAAAGGTTGCAAATATAGAGCACCTATAAGGTATGTAACAAAAACTTGGAGTATTGTTCTATTAAATAAAAAAATACATATAAACCTATCTCAAGTGTATTGTTTATGACAAGTTGTTAAAACCCCGATAATCATTTTGAATAACCCTGTATTTTGTACAAATCTTAATTCTGTCCTATGACCGTCATTCGCCCCTTCAGCAAACCACAATTCATTACATCATCCATTTTTTATGCTTCATTCGTGAAGGGTAAATATTATTTTTCTTAGAGTTATCCCTGTCCTCGCCATCAAGGAATATAAGGAAGAAGGTGTACACCTTCATTCCTTCTTAACCCTTGGCACTAAATAGTGGTGAGTGGCCAATTTCACGCCCACTCACCTTTATTCCCGGTACCTCTTGAATAGGAAGCAGCGGGCCAGATATTTTCTTCACAGTTCTTTGTTCTCAAACATATTCACTGTACGGTCTTACGTGAGGTGCGTGACCACTTTTACAATCCACTAAAATAATGGTAAAACTAAAGTGAACATGGGTTAACGTTCACATTTTCAGACAGCAAAACTACAAAATATTCAGACTGGTTCGTAACAGTTTAATGTGTTGAATAAAGAGAGACCAACTTGATGTCACTTGCTTCATTATTTCATTATTTAACCCTTTAAACGCCGAGTTAATTCCCATCTGCCATCTGCTGGCATTATTAGGAGCTCACCATATTCTCCACGTTAGCTGGATAAGGGTTAATGCCCAACGTGTTTCGGAAGTTAATACATCCATCCTCAGGAGCTTGCGACTTATATGTTGAGTTATATCATGGGTTGTATTGTTCTGTAAGGTTAGAGGTTATTGCACTAGCGTGCTTATTTAGTGGCGAGTGTTAAGTCGTGACGTGTGTGGTTGTTTTAGAAAGCGTGTTTCTGCAAATATTGTTGAACATTAAATAATGAAATAATAAAGCAAGTGACATCAAGTTGGTCTCTCTTTATTCAACTATCAAGATGATGCACGGTCCAATAAACATAAGATTCCAATAAACATAAGTTTAATGTGTTCTTAATTTCTTAGTGGATATAATTTGATTTCTTGTTGCAGTTCTTTCAGTATTCCAAACTTCTTATGTTTCCTTTGACAAAATAACGGTAAACTAAAAGCTAAGCACCCTGAGAAAAGTCACGTCAGTGCCATTAGACTACTTGCCGGTGTGCAGGTGAAATATTACGTAGATAAAGGTCAGTGTTTGTGCTTGAGATTTTCCATTAAAGAGGAAGAACAAGCTCAATTGTCCTCCTTTGTGACCTGCCCTGGCTGACGGCTCAAGAGAAAGTTATTCTGTTGTGTTGGTGAAGGGCGAGTTGAGGGAGTTAGGGTGGTCTGGACATGTTTGTACACCAACAACAGAGTGTAAAGTTATGAACCGATCAAACTATTAGATAATCGCCACGATACTGAATAATCGTACCAGTATAAAGTTTCAGGGCAAAGAGGAAATTAAGACCAGACGACATGGAACTAAATTGGTATCCTAGCTGTACGACATGAAAACTTGTGCTGTATCTTCATGAGGGGAAGGATAATCTAATCAAGTGATCATTTAATTAAATTGAGCATACTCCTTCTTCAGAAGCTCATAGTTATCCAGCGAGAACAAAAATTACTAACATTTTATGGAGACCAATAATATGTTTGTCAAATAAACGGGAGTCCAAAAAAATGAAACCTAACAGAGACCACTTAATTTCCGTCCACGATCTCATACATTATGCATTTAAGATAGGTATTAATATTGTTTTCACCTCTCAGTCTAAATCTCACGAGTGGCCGATTTATTAAATTTTCCTCACCATAGTTATGAAACACAGAACTAATTATGAGATTACACCACAATCAATTCATTCGCTACAACTATTTCGCAGAGTAACACAGACAAAAAGAGGCGTATGTTAAAAATTAACGTGTTGCACTGGTTCCCGCACTTTTTTGCTAAACCACAACGATACATAAAAGAAGAGAAACCAAAAGACAAAGCTTACTTGCGCATGTCTTTGAGCGATGAGCGCCGACTGGAGGAAGTTCCAGGGTGTTCCATACTGCTGCAAGCACCAATAACTTCGTGTGTTCTGAACACACTTCGGCTTTTAGACCGAGCAAAATCGTGTCGAAGACATCGTTTAGAGTTGTTCCTTTTGTGATTCACATTCATAGTAATTGAACTGGACGCCGTCGAACTCATCTGCAGTTGCTGACTACCGGAGTTCTGCAAGAGGCTGGAGGAGTCCTCGTGACCCACAGTTGTGCTGTTGAAGTAGGCACTTCCCCCATTAGGGCTTGTACCACTGCTTCCTCCTTGGGAAGATCCGGAACCCCTTCGACTACTGCAAGTGACATAGTCGTCTATAGTCAGAAACCCGTGAGATACGAGCCATACGTTTATGGCCGAGAGATCTGTCTTGCGTAGAAAGTAATCCTGACAGAGATCCGGGTGAGCGTCTAGCCACTCTTCAACTTCCCCAAACGTCAGCTGTGTCATGATGCAGGTCAACTCGCACACTGGCTACATCTTCTAATTTCTGTGGCTCGTCCCGGGAGTAGAATAAGGTCGCACGGAATCACGCTGAAACTGCAAAACAAGCAAAACATAGCATCTGCAATGAACACATAGTCAAAGGCAAAGTTCGCACCGGCAGCAACAGATCTTGGGAAAGCCTGACGCTAATGTCTAATTATTCTTCTTATTTTTTATATTTTGTTTACCGTGCATCCTGGTATGATCATGTATGTTTATTTCTATTCTCTACATGTTTCAGGCAGCCATGTGCCCATCACCTGGAGAATTATTGTACCAATGTAAAGCCTTAATTATGTCATTTTGTGTAGATGGCCGTCTGGTATGCAAGTTACATGCATACCAGACGGTCATCTACAAAGGGTGACATAAACCAGGTGCCGCATTCATACAATAATTCTCCTGATGACGGGCACATGGTTGCCCGAAACATGTAGAAAATAGGAATAAACATACATGAAAAATTGTGCTTCAATTTGGTTATGTCATACAGGTTTGCTGACAGCTTGCTCGCAAGCTGTCAGCAAACATTTATGACATGTACCATTGCTATGTGTACGGTGAAAAACTCCTGATGATGGACAGACGAACTGTCCGAAACATGTAGAATTTTATTCCAAAAATAAATTTGAGAAATTAGTGCATCTAGTTGGTTTAATTATATGAATTTATCACGATGCACGGTCATCTGAACGTCAAACAGTCAGGTTACTTGTACTTTAAAAATTTTATATCCATTACCATTTGTCAAGAGCCCTAGTGAGCCTAGTCCTCCTAATTGTTGAGATTTTGAAATCACACTCAGACACACCACATTCGGTAGGACTTCTCTGGACGAGTGATCGGCCCGAAGCAGAGATATCTATCTGACATCGCACGACATTCAGAAGAAACAGACATCCATGATCCCGGCGGGATTCGCACCCGCAATCCCAGCAAAGGAGCTGTCGCGGACCCATGCTTTAGACTGCGCGGCGACCAGAAGCGGCAAAAAAATGTATATACTCTCATTTAGATGCAGTTCACTCGTCCTCAAGTAATGCGTAACGTCATTTAACTGATGCTTTTGTTTTTGGTTGAATTATAAACATCGAACTTGTGGAAAGATATCGATTTTAAAGTGTGTTTCACTTCATCCATAAACTGTTGTCGGAAATACTCGATCCGACACAGTTACGCGAATGCAACTACTTGCGAATAAATTAACCCCGAGAAGCGACTGGAAGCATGTACAAATATGCTTGTAAATTTTCCGCGATTTTAATTGTATTTCGACCAAAACTGGCCTGTATCAGCCAGCTTCATTGAAACACAGATGTAAATTTTCGTGACAAAGTTACGTCCATTTTAAAGTTTTTACGTGCGGAGAGGCTGGTGGATGAAAACACTGACAAGAATAGAGCAGAAAATATCTGCATTTGTTTTTTTTCCAAAAGGTAACGTAAACCTACCATACGCAGTGTTTTTATAATGTTACCTTCTGCAGGCGCTCTTACTCTCGGCACCAGATGGAGGTGAGCCGTCTGCTTCACACCTCCGCTCTCTGACCCCTTAGAAACATCCTTTGATGCCGTATAAAGACGAGGCTGTATAAACCGCAGAGCCGCTCTGTGCTTTTCAAAGAACAGAAAATGCGAATCAAGACTCCTATGTCATCCAGTCAGTAGAACAGTCACTAGGCATACTGAGCTATATCTGAACACCGAAGGACAGAAGAAGAAAACTTAAAAAGGTGACTTTTTCTTGCCCACGCTACTAAGATATATGGAGGGTGAAGAAGTGTAGCTCCACTCGCTCTTACCTTCTGCGTCAGATGAAGTTTAGTGGTCCACTTTATCCTCGCAGAAGATCCCGGTACTTGGAAAGACCGAGAGAGATTATGATAGACGCTCCGAAAGGAAATAAACGTCCCTAAAAATCGAAGTGGGGTGCAATGAAATGCCCTCTGAGTGTGATAGCTCACAACATCAGGAATATTGTAAACAGAAGATGATGACTGAGTAGTAATATAAAGTCTCCTATTTTGATCCGAATCGTATGAAATAATTGTAATATATAGGATTTGAACTAAAACCTGTAAGGTATAATCACAGCTGTTAATGCGTAACCTTGAACAGTGTCCTAAATACTCTTCCAAATTTTTATTTACTTTTTTACGATTCGCATAATGACCGTTTGTAAATCAGATTCTGTATCGTCGGAAAGTACAAATAGAGGTGATAGTCAATTGCAAAGACCCTCGCCAACAGGGACTGAGGAAAATCATGAGAAACCCCAGTATGTATAGTCAGGCTCTCAGATGAGATTACTAGTACCACTGAAATGGCAGCAAGATCGTTGATTAAGAAGTGCAAAATTGCGCTGTTTTCCCTAGGACGCAGTCTACTCAGCGCGAGAAATTTCGCACTCAGTGCTAGCAACGAGCTTCAGAAACAGGGAAATGGATATCGAATTAAACCTGCCAATAGAGGCTTAGCGTCTCTGTTCCCCAGAGGATTAACGAGAACTTGCTGCACAGACATACACAGCAGTGCCTTCATCTAACCACCTGGCTACTGGGATTGTAATGGAGGTTTAATGTAAAATGTCGAATATACATCACGCATTAGTAGCGCTAGACTCTCCGTCACTAAAACTTCAACTTAAGTGCCAAAACCTTTTCAGTTCTGCACAATTAATTTCTTAGATTAGTTTAACAAAAAAGCTCACATATTAACCCATAAAACCTATTATCATCTACAGGGTGAGTCTCTCGCTAGAGGCCCCAAACTATTGTCTATAAAAATTATGTTATTGAGATAATGACTTGAAAATTTATAGACACATACCGAGAACGATGCAAAATAGGATCTGCTCATAGTCGATGCTGAAACTGGTCTCCTTTCACATCCAAGCACACTTGAATGCGTTTCTCCAAATTCTGGAATACTTTTCCCAAAGTGTCGACGTTGACGGCTTGA
>Ga0123355_10017060_pt1 | contig 11463 bp, 7 predicted proteins | sample TergutEmb28metaG_3_FD_89872 | JGI IMG/M metagenome (GOLD analysis project Ga0123355, IMG submission 89872) | Embiratermes neotenicus P1 segment gut microbial communities from Petit-Saut dam, French Guiana - Emb289 P1 | ecosystem: Host-associated > Arthropoda: Insects > Digestive system > Gut ...
ATTCCCCGCATTTCACGGAACCCGAAGGTTCATTACCGCACTCACAAACGTCCGCCACCTGTCTCTATCCTGGGCCAGCCCAATCCAGTCCATATACCCACATTCCACATCCTGGAGATCCATTCTAATATCCACCCATCTAAGCCTAGTTCTCCCCAGTGGTCTCCTTCCCTCCGGTTTCCCCAGCAAGACCCTATACACCCCCTCGTCACACCCATACGCGCCACATGCCCAGCCCATCTCATTCTTCTCGATTTTATCACCCGCACAATATTGGGTGAGGAGTACAAACGTAGAAAAATGAAGTCATTTTGTACTTTTCGTTTTCAATAAAATACGAGATAAAAATATTTAAGGTTTTCATTTGACTTACCCTCGTATTTACTACCGTCACTACCATGGCGCCCCACTGTAACTAACGACGAGTACTGGACATCAATCGTCTGCGCCGGTCAGGTTCCCCAGTTTTCAATGCGTAAAATATTAGATTATATCGTACACATAGATGCCATAGGAACTTCTATCTGGGGCGGACTATATCAGAACATAATTCAACTACAGACAGGAAGGAGGAAGAGAACAAACATATTGTTGAACCGTGGTTCGAATTTAAATCTCGAGAAATGTTAAAACTCACTGTCTGTAGTTTACCATGACAGAAAATATTACTTAATAAAGTATTCAGTTGAGTTCCAAATTCTGAAACGACCCGCTAAGTCCTACAACATATTTTCACCATTTCTTCATCACACTCCAAATTAAACCCTTCTCCAAAAAACACACATTTTCTACCTGATTAAAAGAAAGCTGAATTGGAAATTCTCGGGCCTTCATGTCAATCCACACAATCCGTAATTTTCTCTTTTCTTGTTTGGGTTTAACACCCATATGGGTTAGGAAAATGTTTAAAATAATTAGGAGAGACTGTGACTTTCCGTTCAAATAAAAGTTATTCTGTATGTAGAACAGAATGCATGCTTTCTGGGATTCTCTCGCAGTTCTTCTGAACAGACTGCGGAAAATCAAGACATAAGCCCCAGACGGTGCACAGACAGCAGCAGCCCGGCAGAAACGCTAAATAGGTAGACTCCAGTTGAAATGTGATGGCATACGGTGACACACGGGAAAGGAAGTGAAAGGGAAACTGGCGAATGGAGTGGGTAGCCAGTACCCATCACACTACCTCGGAATATAGTGTATCCAGCATTACTATCGCTGATGCGCACACCTCGGCTGACAGTAGTCGACTGAACAGACGCCCCCGCTGATTTAAATGAACTCGTTCGTTTCGCCGAAAGACGATATCTGGTTTCTGTGCGTGTGCCATCACATTTCAAGTGGCCTCTACCGCCCAAACACAATTTATAACGTTAGCGTTATGTCACCCAAATGAAAGATTAACGAGCCGGTAGAAGGACGAATTGACAGAAGGTGAAATTAACATAGATCATTACGATAATAGGTTCGCTGAAAAGTAACATCATAAGACAGTGCTATTTTATACAATAAAGGTAAAAGTAAACTTGTTCGTGTGCTATCGTTTTTAGGCACGGCACCACAACTGGAGGGATAACTCCATGCATTCATATCCTTCGCAATGAAAGGAGTTACGTGGCCATTTTTAAGCGTCGGCCGCTTTATCCAGGAGAAAGGGAACGCGGTAGTTATTGAATAGGAGGGTCGGTGGGCTCCAGAGACAAATTTCGACACTTCATTCTTGCTGAATATCGAATCTTGATTCCTCTTTTGTCCATTACGAAGCCTAGCCACCATAATGACTGAGCTACAACGGGTTCTACTCGATTCAGTAAACGACTGAAAACAAGAATTGTATGGTAGTAAGGACAACTGTTCATATTGTTGTAAATGGAGCCCCTAATGTACTGACAATGAACTTCCAGTCAATTGTTGAGGCATAACTCAAAACATGTGGTTAGAGAATCCAAAATTTCCAATGGAAGAAGGAGATTGCCTATTCATACAGACGAGCAAATTCTGCTTTCCAAATGTTACTTTATTTTCGCACAAGTGAAGAATTGTTCTTTCTGAGCTATTTAAAAGAATTTGAGACCAAAATTATGGGATATCTTATCGCGTGTGTAGCGTAATTAGGGACTTGGAACGACGCGGAACCAGGTGTTTGAAGACTTCTATGTTCTCCGAAAATGGTACCTAATATAAGCAACAATTACGTATTGAAAACTGGAGGTTCAAAACTCCTAAAAAGAACATTCACCATATGAGACTCTTCTTGGGAAGTTCATTGCAATACACGCCGTCATAACTGTGTCGTCCAAATTTCTACTGTAACCCTTTAAAGACGAAGCGCAGACTGCTTTATTTAAAGACCCAGTTCGTACCGCGCTGTAAACACTTTTCATCTCGGTTATAAAAACCAATCACTTTATGTTGTGTGGGGCAGAAGTCGCTGTTTTTTCTGAGATAAATACCAAGCACATAAAGTGTGGGCGGAGCTTAGAGTTGTTGAATGTTAAACCTGTTGGTGCAGCAAGTAACCAGCAGACGTTAAAATATTAATATCCAATTTCGGTTTTGGGGGTTTTAGACGCGTCTATGTTGAAACTGTTCACATGTCTTGGTATGCAGAGAAATAACCATCTTTAGAGGAAGTTAATAATATCTCCGCTTTTCAATCTTTTTCTCTACTCAAGACCTTGTCTATGCCATATTGAAAACTTATAGGCCTGCCTTCAAATATGGGAGGCCGCTGTAGCAGAGTGATTAAGGTGCTGTGCTACAAATCGGAAGGTCGCTGGTTCGATTCCAGATGGTGTCATTGGAATTTTTCATTGACATAATCCTTCCGATCATATTATGGCCCTGGGGTCGACTCAGCCTCTAACAGAAATGAGTACCAGGAGTGTTTCCTGGGGGGTAAAAGCGGCCGGTGCCTAAGGCTGACAACCTTACCACCATCCTGTGCCGTTGTCATGTAATCTGGGAACCTTAACTTCCTGGAATCCTCTAGGCCACTCCAGGCCTGTAACGGGACTGCTTTACCTTCACCTTTACCTTCAAATATGAATATTTTAATGGAAGTAGAAGTAAAGTGAAGTTCCACGTGTACCTGTTTATTGAGAAAGCCCCGGTATAGAGACACAGCTACTGATTGACTATGTGGTCACCCTCTGTAACAAACTGCTCTTCCTCAAGGAAAAGAAGTTGGATGGTCCAGAGTCTTTCAGACGTGGTGGTGTTCCAAGATGTGCAGGTGTTCTAATCCCTTTTTAACCTTTAGGCACCATACATCCTATGTACAGGACAGTTGTACCGCTTCTCTCCACAGAACGCTTCTTATATATTTAGTCAACAATATACTCAATGATTTTTTAGACTTGCTCGCACCATCTCCGTTCATTCTTCTACAAACTGTTGCGTATTTCACAATGTTACTTTTTAGGTTCATAAAATATTCACACTTTAAATAAATGCTGTGCTGAAATTTAAATGTTCAGCTCCAGTGCTAAAGGCTTAATAAAAATATCTATTGCCTCCTTTATGTAACGTATTTAATTCCTCTCGCTTAACACCTCTCTGAAGTGTTATTCCGGAGTGTTCTCGTCATTTAGTCATCACACACTTTCACATTAGTGTTCCCGCAGACCGAGTGGCCATGTCGAATTGCCGAACAAAAAGCATATCGCGGTATTCTGATGCATTTTAAACACTGGAAGTGTGAAAGTGTAAAACCGCGATGCACCGAACAGAAGTAATTTTATGCACCTGCTCGGAAGAGTGGCAGAAACTTCGGCGGAAGATAACACGTCGGGACTCGGCCAAAATCATCTTCTTCACTGGCAGGACGCCAGTTGCTGAAACACCTTCCAGTCGTACATCACGGTATGTCAACCACGCCAATCAAGACTGATTTATTTGAGCATTTGCCGCCCGCAGTTCCATGTCGTGCGGAGCAGAAACGTACAGAAGGAGAGACAGTTGGGCAAACGCGCGTTTCTCATCCAGTACTTGCAGAAATATGTCTTGCTTGCTCAAGTCAGATCCGTTGTTTCTTGGCGAAGAGGAATCCTTTTCATTTGACATTGCTAATGACTGAAGCATTAAAGGGGTGACCACTGCGGCGACCGGGGAAAAGAACAGTCCCACTGCAGGCCGTGCAGGTCGTGAGAGGGGACCAAAATGTGTAACCGGTGCCTGGGCGTATAGTTGGGCCACCCTGTCCCGGGGGTTATAAATACGGTGGACTGGGCCTTAAGGTTGGGAGCTGGGCGACAGTCCGACAACCTGTCACTGTAAAAAAGCTGACTGTTAGAAACCTAAATTGTGGCCTCGGAACAGACTGACGTTGTAAAACGCAAAATTACAAATTGGAAAGAGAGGCCGAAAAACAGATCTGACTGGGAGAAGTCCATTAAGGCCGCATTGGACCCTAGTGCCATATAATAATAATAATAATAATAATAATAAAGAAAAAGAAAGCAGTACAAACCCTTAAAAAAAACTACAGCACGCACAAAATCCTAACCTAGTTTCTTTTTTTCCTTACAGAACAAGATATCTCAAGACATAACCATGTCCATCCATTCGTCCGCCTGGCATAAGGTTTGATGAGTCATAGGCCTGGAACGCAACCTGCCATGTAAGTTTTAATTTTCTAATATTTTCAATAAAAACAGAGAATTCAACAAATTTTTGAGATTATTTGAAACCAATTTATATTTATTCTCAGGTTCACCGACGACAGATACAATATTATATCCACGAAAGTTAAATTTAACACTTTGAAAAATCTTAAAATAATCTACAAACTGACTGTATCGTAAAGACCTGTGTCCATTTTTATAAGTTTAATAAATTAGAAAAACTACACGATGTGTATAGAAATGTTCAGTGTTTTAATAACTGGCCAGTAAATATTATGCACATTGGACCGTGCATCTTTGTGATAGTTGAAGAATAAGAGACCAACTTGATGTCACAATTTATTAAGTTTCATTTCACTTCTTCTATGCTCAACATGTTTCGGACATTAATCCATCCATCATCAGGAGCCTGCGACTTTTCTATTTTATCACCACGTTGGTTATGTGTTCTTGTTTCGATGTGTGTTGGAGTTTCGGTGTGGCTGGGTGGGGTGGTATCAGTGTAGCAGGCTTCAGCCTAATGATGGATGTATTAATGTCCGAAACATGTTGGGCATAGAAGTAGTGAAATAAAACCCAATAAATTGTGACATTAAGTTAGTCTCTTATTCTTCAACTATAGAGCTTTTTCTTGCTTCTAGACCAATTATCTTGCTATCACATTTACCAAGCACTTCCATCATCCAACAAATTCGGAGTTAAGCCAACATAACTCAACATATGTTCTCGATAAACATAGGCCAAAATAATACTTGCAACACTTTTAATTACGTATAAGTTGGTCATCCCAGAGTTACAAAGTAAATCACCATAACGTTTCTACCAACCTACAAAAAGAAAGAAGGTACGAATGCAATTCTATGACGACTACCAGATAAACACACAGCTTACTTTAACGTCTATTTTCATTCAAACGACAGTAAAAATGTCAATTGCAATTGGCTATTAACGGAACATTTAACACTTTAAACGCCGAATTAAATCCCATCTGCCATTTACTGGCATTATTAGGAGCTCACCATATTCTTCACGTTAGCAGGATAAGGTTTAAGCATGTCGAAAAATGTTCCTTCATTTACACAGGAAAGAAGTACACAGTCCTGGTAGTTCTGCTCACAACGTGACAAGTTGTTGTGCCAAGAATGCTGACAGACAGACAGACCCACCTCTAGGCCTAATTTAAAACACGAATTGAAGTTGAAATTAAGATGAAATTGCTGTAAAGCGAAGGGTAATATTACCGAGCGGAACACGAAACATGCTTGTTTATGTAAATGCAGTGCAGACGCTGATAATTCGTCACCCTTTAACGTCTCCACTCATAGAGGGCGTCATCCGAGCATCGTAAGTTAGAAAAGGTAAATCAGCCCCGTTACAGGCCCGGAGGGGACCAGAGGGTTCCAGGAAGTTAAGGTTTCCATATTTCGTGGGATCGAACCACCGACCTTCCGATTTGTAGAACAGCACCTTAACCACTGTGCTACCGCGGTCCCCCCAATCATAGGTTAAACACAGCAAATATAGAAGCACGATATTCGAATAGATTTTCAACGCAGCGTTTTAGGACTTACTGTCTGTTACGTCATTCTTACACGCTTTCATGTAAAAATATATAACTTATAAAAAGCAGTCCCGTCACAGGCCTGGAGTGGCCCAGAGGGTTCCAGGAAGTTAAGGCTCCCAGATTTCGTGACAACGGCACAGGATGGTGGTAGGTTGTGAGCCTTACGCACCGGCCGCCTTAACCCCCAGGAAATACTCCTGGTACTCATTTCTGTTAGAGGCTGGGTTGACCCCAGGGCCATAGTGCGATCGGAAGGATTTTATGTCAAACAGAACTTATAACGTAGTTAAAACGGTGGCATCTCAGCGCTGTGACAGGATGAACGGGGCAGCAGAATGCTTCGCGTACGGAATGACATTAAAGCCAAGAAACTATGTCACCGCGCGCCAAGCTTTGTTCCTTACACACATCGCGGAAGAAACTGTCTGATCGTAGGGGCAGGGGATCCTAGCTATAGTCACTTAATCAGTTTTCCTTGTTGAAAATAAAACCGCTCTTCACAGAGGGATAAAATTCACCCACACCGAATGAAACGTGTTTATGTGCCTGCAATGCTGATAGAATGACTAGGCAGATTTGCCCGTCAGATGTCGGGTGTGGCAGAATAAAAGACAAGACTGATGGCTTGTGTTAAACACGAAAACGTGATTCAGTATTGCCTAGATATCTTACACACCTCGAAGAAAACTGCAAAACAGTTATACACGAACTGTAAAAATCATCGACTTTGTTTGTCGGGACACGCTTATGGGGCGAAGGGCTGCTATAAGCAAGCATAAGTAAAGAATTCCAGATAAGAATACGTTATTTTGAAAGTAAACAATTGCCTTGCTCAGCCAAATTAGGACATTTCAATTAAAACGTCTTTCTGAAGAAGAAGTTAAACACATTAACTTCATGGAATGTTCACTGGCATTCAAATTACGATATGTTACCTCCACTAAACTAAAATTGGTAAAAATGTATGTTACGTTTTTTTTTAAATGGAAACTTGTTCTCACCGCTTGGATCGAATACAGGCTCACAACTTTCGAGACAACACATTGAAGATCAGAATATTTGGATGCAAGAGACAGAAAGTCGCAGATATAAGGATAAAAGTACATATATTTACTCTTCCCTACGTAAATTTATTCATACGATAATCATATCGATGAGAAAGAGATCAGTGGGACATAAATAATGCATTGAAGGAATGAGAACTGCGCATGTGAAGACATTTGGAAAACCTAAACCAAAGTGACGACATGAGAGACCTAGGCATATTTCAGATGATAATATTAAAGTATGTCTTAAAGAAACAAAATGTTGAGATTGAAGTGTCTTAGGAAATGGTAACGTCAAGTTTTTGTGAACACGGCTATGAACTTTCATGCTTATATTCCACACAAAGTCCTACAGGAGCACGTCTACTTCATTTTCTCCAGTTTCATCCGGCAAATATTTAAGGGGTAGCGCCAAATAGTCTTTTAAGAGGATTGAAAAAGAAAATATTACCACAATAATTTGTATCACAGTTAACTGTATAGCACTCTTTCGCGTTTCAGGTCTGTCGACATCACAGTTCACTTTACGAGGAAGTCGAAGGGAAATAGCTACAGTTAAATGCGAAGTTCCGTTTATGAACACGTCATTAATATGTGAGGGAAGTTGGCACATCCCAACGCACTCTCAACTTCCGAACTAAATTGAGGTCAGTATTCAGCTTCACAGCCCGGCCGACTTACTGCTGCAGAAGTAATCCCTTGGTATCCACTGCAGAATAGACTAGATGAGCAAGAACCTTCTAGCGGAGACAGAAATATCTTCCCCTCTTATTAACCCACAAATCAATAATCGAAAACTGAAGAATAAAATCCAACTAGATGCCACTTATTATTTTATTGTGCTTCTTACAGGCTCAACATGTTTCGGGCACTACTATGCCCATCATCAGGAGCTCGCGACTATGATGTTGATTACCACATTGGTCGTTTAGTTCTTGGTTTGCTGTCGGTTGGACGTTAGGTGCGGGTAGGCTGGAGTAGTGTCTGGGCTGCAATGTGGGGATAGTCCTTGAAAAACACACACACACAAAATATCATTGATATAGTAGTGTCCGGGCTGCAGCCCAGACACTACTCCAGCCTAACTGCACCTAACCTCCAACCTACAGCAAACCAAGAACGAAACGACCAATGTGGTAATCAACATCATAGTCGCGAGCTCCTGATGATGGACATAGTAGTGCCCGAAACATGTTGAGCTCATAAGAAGTACAATAAAATAATAAGTGGCATCTAGTTAGTTTTTTATTCTTCAGTTACCACAAAGATGCACGGTCCAATAAACATCAGATTCAATGATCGATAATTATTATTAAGCATTCATAATGCTAATTTTCTCGTGGCCTAATTTAAAGTCGCTATAAAAATGACTAAAGTTGCGTTGCAAACGAACACGTACGGTGCAAGTTAAGGACAGACGGCATCACTTGACCATAAACAACTCAGAACTGAACTGTACTTGTACAATGACAACAGATGATACATAACATTAATAAATAACTGCTTTCAGTGTTCTATTTTGGAATAAAATACAGTATAATTTATGGTTTCCTTAGCCATGGTTTCAACAATTTAATTTTCTATAGACGTCTTCTGAATGTTAGATTAAATTACATAAAATCATTTTCTTGAAAGACATAACATTATATACTTTTGTGTCATCCATGGAAATGAGGAATAGGGCCAATGTTTTGCAGCACGTACTGTGTATAATATCACCAAAACAACGTCTAGTTGAATTAATGGCCCTGTGTAAATTACTGACATTGATTTAACCTTCGTCAAACCACTGATCACTACACTGACATTTGCTTAGATTGCTACAGCAAGACGGCGGTTGAATTACTTTTCCGTTTAGAAGTATCTTCAGTTTCGAGTTTTGTTTACACAGTATAACCTACTGTTCTGTAGAAAGAAAAGCATTCTTGTACCAACATGTGTGCTGGCATTGTCGGAATATATGGCCTTATGCTTACCAAGTTTCCGGCACTATAAATTTTAACGTCATCACTTTATGTTATATATGTATAATCTCAGTAAATTTTCGCACCTGCGCACCAAGTTGCTGGATTTAAGAAATACAAGAAAAACGCCAGTCAGGTTTAGGGCCACTTTGGTGTTATTCAGTCTCAGAAGGGAGTCTGACTGAAATATGAATTAATATTGCGGTTCTTCATTGAGACCGCCTGACGTAAGAGTCCTTCAGAAGAGAAGGTGGCCCAGAAGTCAATTAATGTATGAAATTTATTAAACGATGTTCATGTCTTGTGGTGTGATATTTCACAGGAACAACAATTTCAGAATTACCAATATGGGCTCCGTACGTGCGAACGTATTTGCAAGTTGTAGATGAAATAATGCACAAAGAAATCGTACTTTGAAATCGGCGATGATTCTAACGTGACCTAGTCAAATTATACTCTCCGCTCTTTAGTACATTAATGACTGAACAGAAGAGGCAGGATGTTGGGGGTAATGTCAAAGGAAGTTTAACAAATTTGATGTTTGTTGGATCGTGCATCATTGTGATAACTGAAGAATAAAAACCAACTAGATGCCTCTTATTATTTTATTGTAATTCTTATAGGCTCAACATGTTTCGGGCACTATTATGACCATCATCAGGAGCTCGAGACTATAATGTTGATTACCACATCGGTCGCTTCGTTCTTGGTTTGCTGTAGGTTGGAGGTTAGGTGCGGATACGCTGGAGTAGTGTTTGGGCTGCAGGCTGCAGCCCGGACACTACTCCAGCCTAACTGCACCTAACCTCCAACCTACAACAAACCAAGAACGAAACGTCCGATGTGGCAATCGACATTATAGTTGCGAGCTCCTGATGATGGGCATAGTAGTGCCCGAAACATGTTGAGCCTATAAGAAGTACAATAAAATAATAAGTGGCATCTAGTTGGTTTTTATTCTTCAGAAGTTTAACGACTTTAATATATCTTCAAACGTAGTGTACTAATCCGCTTCAAAGTCAATCACAAAAGCCGTAGATTCTGTTGAATGTTATTGTCAGAACAAACAAAATCTTTGCGTGTGTCCGTGGATCCAGTAAATTATTTACATCGAAAGACGAAACAGTCTTTCAGTTCGTCAAGGGAAAAAAAAGCATCTATGGGATTATACACGTTGGATAATTAACAGAAAAGTTTTCAGGGAACTGTTGGTAAAACTACCGTCAGTTCTAGTTGTATCAATGTGTCACTGGAATTTAGCACATATTTCTTCCTATTTTAAATATTTTTAAATTTGTTTAGAGCCTGGGTACTTTAGTGGCGCTTACCTACAATGCAACATAAATTGATATTCAGGTGACCGTGCATCGTGATAAATTCTTATAATAAAACCAACTAGATGCACTAATTTCTCCGATTTATTTTTGGAATGAAACTCTACATGTTTCGGACAATTCCTCTGTCCATCATTAGGAATTTTTCATTGTACACACAGCAATGGTATATGTCATAGAGGTTTGCTGACAGTTACGAGCAGGATCAGGACGGAACTGCAGTTCCCTCTTGATCCTGCTCGCAAGCTGTAAGCAAAACTGTATGACATATACCATTGCTGTGTACAGTGAAAAACTCCTGATGATGGACAGAGGAATTGTCCGAAACATGTAGAGTGTTATTCCAAAAATAAATTGGAGAACTTAGAGCATCTAGTTGGTTTTATCATAAGAATGCAACAACACTTGATAATGGTAGAGTATATTAGCAACAGGTTTTGAAACAGGCTTCACTTACTTTGGGATTTTGATAAAGTATTATCACTTACATTTACAGACTAGTTTAGAATGTTCTTGCAGCGCCTGAATGGATCAACCAGAACATTAGTTTGCAGTCTTGTTTGGTTTGCCTAGTCCTTCAATGTGGGGACAGGCCTTGAAAAACACACACATACACACAAAATATCATTGATATAGTCATTCGAACTACAAATATCATTACAGGCGGTAAATTTTATGTGGTAATATTACTGCGTGGTGGGACGGACTACTTTATTAAAGAGATGAAAGAAAACCACAAAACTGATAAAAATGTACTCACAGTTCCATTTGTAAGTTCTGTCCGTCCGTCCGTCCGTCCCCCCCCCCCCCCCCCCCCCCCCCCAGCACTCACTTTTTTTTTTTTTTTTTTTTTTTCTTATCATCATCATATTATTTATTTAGTTTGTTAATTTAGGAAAGAAAAGAGGGAAGGATGGAAGGTAAAAAAAACAA
>Ga0123355_10017061_pt1 | contig 11463 bp, 9 predicted proteins | sample TergutEmb28metaG_3_FD_89872 | JGI IMG/M metagenome (GOLD analysis project Ga0123355, IMG submission 89872) | Embiratermes neotenicus P1 segment gut microbial communities from Petit-Saut dam, French Guiana - Emb289 P1 | ecosystem: Host-associated > Arthropoda: Insects > Digestive system > Gut ...
AGCGAATAGTAGTCAGCCACAGTTTTTTGGATAAGCTCTATTGAGAGTTCGGCTCTTGCGCCTTCACCCATTATTTCTTGTACGATGTTTGCGGCACTTTCAAGTGTAATGCTATGTTCTGAAAGCCTTGCCATAGCCGAGATTTTATTAAGCGCACCTTCAAGGTCACGTACGTTTGATACGATGTTTTTAGCTAAATAATGGATTATATCCACAGGCAATGAGAGATTTTCCGCGTCTGCCTTTTTCTCAAGAATTGCGGTGCGTGTTTCAAAGTCTGGCAGGGTTATGTCAGCGATAAGACCCCAGCCAAAGCGTGAACGCAGACGTTCTTCAAGCGATTCAAGCTTCTTTGGCGGTTGGTCGCTGGTGATGACAATTTGCTTCCCTGCGTTGTGCAAGGTGTTAAATGTATGGAAGAATTCTTCTTGTGTACTTTCTTTCTCCGAGATAAATTGTATGTCGTCAATCATTAGCACGTCGACATCGCGGTATTTGTTGCGGAATTCAAGATTTTTGCGTTCTTTGATGGCGTTTATAAGCTCGTTGGTAAATACTTCGCTGCTTACATACAGAACCTTGGCGTCACGGTTGTTCTCAATAATATAATTGCCTATTGACTGCATGAGGTGTGTCTTGCCAAGTCCCACGCCACCGTAAATAAACAATGGGTTGTACGCGCTTTGCCCGGGGCTTTCAGCTACGGCTACGGCCGCGGCGTATGCGAATTCAGTAGTTTTGCCCTTAACAAATGATTCAAATATATGTTTTGCCTTTAGGTTTGAGCGGTTAAGACGTTCGTGGAGATTTTCGTACTCTTGGGTTGCGTATTTCCCGAGGCTTTGCGGCGAAGTAACTTTGACGACAAAGTCTTTGTTGGTAACGCTTCTTATAGCACCTGTGATATCCCCGAGGTAGCGTTGCTCTATAGTAGGTTTGAACATATCACGGTCAGTCTGTACAATGTATAGGCTGTCATCGTAGTAGACTGGTTCAAGTGTTTTTATCCATGTATCGAAAATAACGTCGGTATACAAGCGCTTTAGTATCTGAAGAGCTTTGGTCCAGGATTCATCTAGAAATTGATAATCTGTTGTTGTACCTGTCATTAACTGAACCTCCTCTTTAGATACTAAGATTAAAAGTTTTGTGGCTATTTTCCACAAGTTTACCATGCTTTTTATATGGTTTATGTACAAAGATATTTGATATTTTTGTACAGCTTGCGGCGGTCGCTTACGTGACGCGTAGAGTTCAAAAACGAGTTTATTTTCAAATTGGTTGCAAGCAACTAATTTTTCAATATTCTTGTTTGAAACCATTAATTAGTATAACAGCTTTTACAAGTAAAATCAAGTCTTTGACGTAAGCATTCGTATGAAATATTGTAGTAAAGAAAAATAACGGCGAGAGTGAGTCATCACCTTATAATTTCCTTTGTAATGAGTAACAAGATACATTCTGTGACATAACTAAACGTCAGTTTGGCATTCCTGTAAGCCAAGCAAGCTTTGTCGATGAATATTTCTTGCAATGTAGGTCGTCTTTTGTTATACTCTATAATAGTAAGAATTAAGGTATCTGTGGTTTTGCAACATAATTGGTAATGGAGATATTTATGGTTAGAAATGCTCTAAAGATTTTAACGAACCGCCTTGCAATTTTGGGTGTACTTATATTACTGATGTTCCACACAGTAACGGTACGCTTGTTTGAGCTGCAGATTATCAGGGGTGAATACTTCCTAAATGAGCTTAATGTAACATCGGTTAGAAGAACAGAGTTAAACGCCCCGCGCGGAACAATATATGACCGTTTCGGCAGACCTTTGGCAATTAACCGCACAGAATATATAGTAATGATTGACCCTTCAGCGGCAATTCCGCTTAGAGCCGGAATGAACCAAGTTGCGGCAGACTTATTGGCACTTTTTGAGGTTAACGAAGAAACTTTTATAAATACTTTCCCGATATCAAACACAGAGCCGATGGAGTTTTTGTTCAATAATAATGAAACACGCATGAACCGCTGGAAAGAGGATATGACAGTTGCCAGGGGTTCAACTCCGGAAGAAGCGATGGAACGTTTGCGCAGTTTATTCGGAATCCCCGAAGAGCTGACAAACGAAGAAGCCTATGATATTGTGGCAATTCGTTCGGCGATATTTATGAACAGGTTCAGGCAGTCAGAGCCGATACTTATTGCATCAAACGTATCGTTCGAGACGGTTGTTACGATATCAGAAAACTCCGATATCTTCCCAGGTGTCTTCATAGATGTTGATTCGGTAAGGTACTATCCGGGAGGGCGTTATGTAAGCAACATTGTGGGTTACATGGGACGTATAAACGCTGAAGAACTTGCAAGGCTTGCCGGGCAGGGTTACGGTCCGCATGACCGCATAGGCAAAGCAGGGCTTGAGGCTAGTTTTGAGTCAAGTTTGCGGGGCAGGAGAGGTGAGCAGCTGGTAGAAGTCAGTGCGGCTGGCAGAACCATTAGGTATCTTGAGCCGACGCCATCTGTTCCGGGGGACAGGCTGTTCACTACCATAGACCTAGAGCTCCAGCGGGAATCGTACTATATTTTGCGCGGTTGGCTTACCCAAACGATAATCAACAAGCTTACCAGTCCCGCTTCGGAAGACTTTATCAGCCATGAGATGTTTTTCGTATCTATGGCACGGAGCAACAATATCCCTATGTGGGGGATAATGAATACTGAAAACGATGGCGAGTTTGTCTCTCAAATTCGTGAATACATTCTTGGGTATCATCCTGAAGGGCTTTATGATGACCACAGTAACTTAGCAGAGCTGCGTACTACATTTGTCAGAGCTATTGAGAACATTGAATTCGGAGCGACTCATATGCTCATGACGCTGTATGAGCTGGGTATAATTGAAGTTGATGACGATTTTGCCGACAACTTGCTTGAACGTAGGACAACCCCACAGCAAGCAATTCTTGCGCTGCTGCGTTCGGCGGAGATTACTCCACAGATGACAGGGCTTGATCCATCTACAGGTTCAGTTGTAGTGGTTGAAGTTGCTACCGGAGCGGTGCTTGCGGCAGTTGGTTACCCTACGTTTGACAATAACAGACTTTCAGGTCCTGGCAGCTTTGAATATATTACACGGCTTAATGCTGATACTCATTCGTCGCCTTGGATAAACCGTCCGTTTATGGAAGCGCGTGCGCCAGGCTCGACATTCAAACCCATAACGGCGATTCTTGGCATCGAAACAGGAGTAATTGGTCCTCTTACCACAATACACGACGGTGTAGTTTTCACGAAAGCTGGTCGCCCGTATTCGCGCAATTGGTCAACGCATTCGTTCGGATATGTTAATGTTAACGTTGCGATGGCGGCGTCGATAAATTATTTCTTCTCTGAAATAGGCTGGAGGCTTGGGAACTCGCAAGAGGCTACTCTAAGTATTTCTACAAATGCATTTATAAGATACATGACAGATTTTGGGCTTAATGACAGAACAGGCGTTGAGATTGATGAATATCGTGATACTCTCCCGCGTGACCTTCTTGCAGTAAGCAGCCCTGAATTCAAAAGATTTATGACACTGCGCGAGAACCCGAACGCTCACCGTTTGCAATACGGCTGGTTCGACGGTGATCTTGCTAGAACGGCGTTCGGACAAGGGGCGACGAATTTTACAGCGGCCTCTATGGCGAAAGTATATGCGACATTCGCATCGGAAGGTGTTCGCCGCCAACTGCGTTTGATGGATAGAATAGAAAACGACAGGGGAGAGGTTAGACGACGTTTCCCGCCGAATGTAGAAGCACTTGTCGCAGCATCTCCAGAGACATTCAGACATATAAACGAAGGGCTTTTAATGGTAACGCAGCATCATCAAGGTACAGCAACCAGCATATTTGCAGGTTTTCCTATGGATGTTGGCGGAAAGACCGGAACAGCCCAGCAGATAAACAACCGCCCGAGCCATACAAGCTTCGGAGGCTTTGCACCTTTTGAAGATCCACAAATTGCCGTATACGTTATCGTACCTTTTAGCGACACCAACACAACACCATCTCCGGCGACACTAATTGCACGCGATGTTATAGGTGCGTTCTTTAATCTAGAGGCGCAGCCGAACGGCAGCTCAACTCCAACAAGAGTACTGTTACCGTAACGCATGATAATTCCCCTCCTTGGAGGGGTGCCCGAAGGGCGGGGTGGTTCTTCCCCCACGGAAGTCGATGAAAATGGCTTGTAGGAGGATGGTATCCTTGAATAAGAATATTGTAATGTTCAAACGCGGGCGAGATGCCATACTGGTTATACTGGATCCTGAGGCGAGTTTCGAGAGCATTAAGACTGCGCTTTCAAGCAAGGTTGGAGAGGCCAGTAAGTTTTTTGGCGGGTCGAGCTCAGCGATATCGTTTGTAGGCAGAGAGCTTGCTGAAATTGAAGAAAATGAACTTTTGGGTGTTTTGGCGGAGAAAGCAAATCTTGATATAACAGTTGTGCTGCGTGAGGACTCTAAAGATGCAGATGATATGCAGCCGAAGAAAAGCGCTACGGCTGGCAGACTTAGCATTGTAAGAGATAACTCTCCAGGAGCTATGAGTGAGCAGCCATCAGTACAAACTCCAAGCCCTCCAACTATTGGCTCTCTCGTAGACCTTGCGGCGGCTGCACCTTCCCATGAAAATGTGCAGAAGCCTGCATTTGACTTGGCAGAGCATAGCGTGAAGTTTCAGCAGGGCAGTTTAAGGTCTGGACAGATAATCCGCTACAGAGGCTCGGTGGTAGTGCTTGGAGATGTTAACCCAGGTGCTGAGATATTGGCGGAAGGAAATGTGATTGTGCTTGGCAATCTGAAAGGGATTGTACATGCCGGTTGTATGGGGGATGACAGATGCTTTATTGCCGCGCTTAATCTAATACCATCACAGCTTAGAATAGCTGATAAAATAACCTATACGCCAAGCGAGAGCAAGAACGCATGGGGCGGTACACCGCAGTACGCATTTATCAGCGATGGGCAAATATATATTGCACCACTTCTGGATGATTAAAGTAACAAACGATAAATGATTGGAGGCACTTCTTAATGGGTGAAGTTATTGTTGTAACGTCGGGAAAAGGCGGCGTAGGAAAGACCACAACATCTGCGAATTTAGGTGTAGGTATTGCTGCAACAGGCAAGAAGGTTGTAATGGTGGATGCGGATATCGGGCTTCGTAACCTTGATGTTATACTGGGGCTTGAGAACCGTATTGTTTATGATATAATTGACGTTATTGAGGGGCATTGCCGCCTTAGGCAAGCACTTATTAAGGACAAGCGTAACGATAACTTATTCTTGCTTCCGGCTGCGCAGACTCGCGATAAAGACGCGATAAATCCAGAACAGATGCAAAAACTTTGCAACCAACTTAGGGAAGAGTTCGACTATGTTATTATCGACTGTCCGGCAGGTATTGAGCAGGGCTTCAAGAATGCAATTGCCGGTGCAGACAGGGCAATAGTAGTAACAACACCGGAAGTTTCTGCGGTACGCGACGCTGATAGAATAATTGGGATGCTTGAAGCATCAGAACTTAGAAATCCGGTATTGATACTTAACCGTATACGCCCAGAAATGGTCAAACGCGGTGATATGATGGCACTTGAGGATGTTACGGAGATTCTTGCAATTGATGTTTTAGGCATTGTGCCTGATGATGAAAGTATCGTAGTATCTTCAAACAGAGGCGAACCCGCCGTTCTTGATGAACATTCACGTGCGGGTGCGGCGTTCAGAAACATTACAAAACGCTTGCTGGGCGAGGATGTGCCGCTTATTGATATAAATGAGAAATCCGGGTTCTTTGGGTCGCTCAAAAAGATGTTTGCGAAGAAATAAGGAGGGTTACTATGGACTTTTTCAAATTATTCTCAAAAAAACCGTCCTCCAAAGATATCGCGAAGGACAGAATCAAGCTTGTACTGGTACATGACCGTGCAAATGTGTCTACTCAGATTCTTGAGGTGCTAAAGACTGATATAATCAAAGTTATCTCGAACTATATGGAAATTGATGAATCAGAACTTGATATAAGAATATCGCAAGCAACTAACGACGACGGCGGTGATGTGCCGATGTTGGTTGCGAATATTCCGATATTGAGCTTGAAGAAGCGGTAAATTCGCACCACCCCGTCGCTTCGTGCCACCCCTCCAGGGAGGGGAATTGTAAGGTTTGTAAAAGGTGGCAATGCTATGTTAAGACGTAACTATGCGTCGTTTGATTATCTGCTATTATTAGCGATGATCGTGCTAATAATATTTGGTTTGATAATGATAGGCAGTGCGACACGCATAAATGTACTGGATGAATCAATCCGCTTTAACCGCCAGTTGATATTTGCGGTACTAGGTATGATACTTCTGCTTGCTGCGGCGTTTATCGACTATCATTTCATCGCCAGATTTTATGTAATGATATACTTGGTCTGTATCGCACTGCTTGTGGGAGCGCTTGTATATGGTTATTTTAACCCGCATTTGGGGGTAAGCCGCTGGATTTTCTTCGGTACACAGGAGATGAATATCGGTATACAGCCTTCGGAGTTTACGAAGATATTCATGATAATCTTCCTTGCGAAACTGATTGATAAATTTGGCTATGCGATAAACGATTTCCGCGTACTGGTATTTGTTGGGCTGTCGATACTTCTTCCGTTTGTGCTTATAGCTATGCAGCCATCGCTTTCAGCGGCGGGTATCGTACTGCTTATATCACTTGCGGTATTGTTTGTGGGAAATGTTGGTGGGAAGTATGTGCTTATCGCACTTGCGATTCTCTTACCGATTGGTTCGTTCTTTATGTATGATATTGGGCGTGAGAATCCGCTGCTGATACACCATATACTTGAACCCTACCAGATTGACCGTATCGAAACCTTGCTTAACCCAGATGCTGCAACAGCAGATGCAAGATTTCAGATTGAACGCTCAATAGCAGCAATAGGGTCTGGGCAGCTTATGGGTAAAGGATTGTATCAAGGAACAATAACTCAAAATGCACGCTTGCCAGAAGCGGAAACAGACTTTATAATAGCAATTATAGGTGAGGAATTTGGGTTTGTAGGGTTGATGGCGGTATTGTTACTGGTGCTGTTCATTGTGGGCAGGTGCTTAGTAATCGCGTTCAACGCACCGGATATGCTGGGAAGGCTTATTGTTGTCGGCGTTGCCATGAAACTTGCATTCCAATCATTTATAAATGTTGGTGTAGTTACAGAATTACTACCAACCACAGGTGTACCGTTCCCGTTCTTGAGTTATGGGGGATCATCCCTATGGGCAAGTATGATAGGGATAGGGTTGGTAATTAACGTTAAGATGAGCAAAAGTAAATCTATGTTTGAATAAAAGGGGGATGATGGCGTGAATATAGCTCTGATAGCGCATGACAACAAGAAAATTCTTATGGAGAACCTGTGTATTGCGTATAGATATATCCTGAACAAGCATACACTATATGCTACGGGGACAACTGGGCAGATTGTCGAGAAAGCTGCGAATTTGCCGGTGCAAAAATACTTGGCGGGTCAGCTTGGGGGGCAGCAGCAGCTTGGTGCGCATATCTCTCATAATGATATAGACCTTGTTATTTTCCTGCGCGATCCTCTTGCGCCGAAAAGCTACGAACCCGACCTTAACAGCATTCTTAGGCTGTGCGATATTCATAACATACCTCTGGCGACAAACCTCGCAACGGCGGAAGCTTTGCTTCTTGCACTTGACAGAGGCGATTTAGACTGGAGAAACATAATTAAGTAGGAATTGCATTGACTGATAGGATTCCGGTCTTGACCTGGAATGGCAGAAGCGGTATTGTACGGGCAGACCTTGTGTTTGCCCGCAACCAATTGTAGTGAAACGGAATATTTCTGTCATCCTGAACGAAGTGAAGGATCAACTAAAGCAAGATTCCTTTCCACTTCGTGCTACGGGGCAAAAAACGCCCCTACGGCTGCGCTTAGAATGACAATACTATTTTTGCTATAATTATCATAAAAGCCAAACGATACCTTGTTGAAAGATATCCGTTTGGCTTTTTATATGAGGGGTATCGGCTTGTTTATATTGCTTTTTACTTCATAGATGCGGCTATTCTAACAAGTTCGTAGTGAGTAACATCCGCGCTACGGATACTATACATTACACCGTTTGAAAGCATGGTTACTGTAGATACGCCAGGTTCAGAGCCGTCTCCGAACATACCGTCATAGTTATCCCAGTTGGTGGAGTCATCGTACAGTTCTACACCTTCAAGCCTTGAAAGCTCACTTTCGGTAAGACTGCCAGTCATTATTACAGCCTTTGAGCCATTTATGAATAGAGCCTGTTGCCCAAAATCTGTATTTGCTGCGATGGCTGAGTTATAATCCCAAGAACCTACCTGTATTTGGATAGAGTTGTCTCCGTTTCTAAAGTAGATGAAAGCATTTTCAGCGGCTGGAATTGCACCAAGTCTGTACGTATGATAGTTAGGGTTTACAGGGAATGTGAGTCTGTCAAACGCGAAGCCTTGCGGCAGGTAGCTTGGCAACATCAGATTGTCAATTTGAAGCAGCGCTAAACCGTCTTCAAGATTATCGAAGTGTAATTCGTCAAGGTATACCCATTCTTCGCCGTCAACTTCAAGGATTATAACTCCGCCGCCGGCTGCTTGATGTGCCTCGCGGTCAACATCTATAGCCATTCCCACTGAGGTTGTGCCGTCTGGCATGTCAACTTCAGCCACGAAAAAGTCTGTAACAAACTCTTCGCCTTGGATAACGCCTGTATCAAAATGCCGCCAAATAGCTGGCGCAGCTGCATATGCCACGACTGAAACAGAAAGTGCTGCTATAAGTGCCGCTGCAATGGCAGTCGGTCGTTTGATTCGCGTGCTTTTAGCGTTTTGTATCATAGAAAGTTTCTCCTCTTCTTCAATTATTCTGGATTTTATAGCCTTGATATTTTTTGTGCGGTCAATTTCTGATGAAGGGTCTATATTTCTGCATTTTGCCAAAAATTCGTCGTTTTTCATATGCTATCATCCTCCATGTATTTTTTAAGCTTGTTCATAGCCCTATGAGCAGTTACACCCACGTGTGACTCACTGATGTTTAAAATTTCAGCGATTTCGCTATGTTTAAGGTCGGTAGCAAACTTCATCGACAGTATTTGCCGTTCTTTATCCCGAAGTTTTGCCATGGCATACATCAGCTCCTTGCTCTGTTCATTAAGAACTGCAACCTCATCCGGCTGCCGGTTGGGGGATACAAGAGAGAGAATGTTGTCCAAGGGAACAAACTGTCTGCGCATTATTTTTCGCAGATAATCTGTGACTGTATTTTTGGCTATGCCGATAAGCCAAGCTTCCATCGGGAAATTGTCGTTGTACTTTCCCCAGTGGAGCATTGCCTTAACAAAGACTTCGCTGGCGAGCTCTTCAGCGTCGAAATGATTGTTAATGCGAAAGGCAATATAGTTGTATACATTTTTGTGATACTGATGATATATTGACTCAAGGGAGTGGTCGACCTTGATGGTTCCTCTCTTAATGTCAATAACTTTCATAACCGCCTCCATAGCTCCTCCTTTGTAGTAGTTATAACTGTAAATCTTGCAAGCTTTACACTACGGTATACGCTGCAGATGAGATTTCATTAACAAAAAAATGAGGCAAAAATTTTGTGCCTCGAAAATGTGCAGATAGATTGAGGATTTACATTAAGTATACACTATATAGATTTAATTGTACATGACGGCTATATCCAAAACAATCCTGGGAATATGAATGCGAATATCATCATTAATATAGTGCTGGCAAATGTACCTGCGCCTATCGCAAGCATCGAGGTTTTAAAGTCGAGCCCGAGCATCGCGGCAAGTACAGAGCTTACCCACACGCTTGTGAACGGAAGCGGGAGTGCGGCAAACACAAATAGGGCGACAAACAGACGTTCACCGTTACGGCGGCGTGTTCTTGCTATACGCCTAACATGGCGGGATATATGCCCGCGTCCGAGCCTTAGCAGCATTCTATCGAACAATATTAGAATAAACGGCGCAGGAACTAGGCTGCCAATTGTACATATCACAAGGGTTCTAATTATGCCGAATCCCATAAAAAAAGATAACACAACCCCTGAACGCAGCCCTAGAAATGGCAGCATCGAGACGATGAACACCGTAATATTATCCGGAAAGCCGATACCCAAGAACCCAAAAGCAATGTTTCCGCCCATGATACACCTCTTCGACTGTACACCACATACTATAATTATGATATATCGGGCAAAATTATGTTGTAATTAGCAATGAGAACCCTACTTGCGTTTTTTGGCGTGTTGAATTATAATCTGAACAGTTACAAAGTAACTGTTCATGAGTAAAACTTGCGAAGCAAATTGTGCGAATTCTTAAATCTGCACGGGGGAACATAATGGACATAAAAACAGCTACACCAAGCCAAGTTAAGGCAATCACTACGCTAGATAAGAACCTGCTTGTTGCTGCTGCCGCGGGTTCAGGCAAAACAAGCGTACTTACCGAGCGCATATTGGGAATAATCACGAATAAAGATCATCCTACAGCTGTGGACAAGCTTCTTGTGCTGACATTCGCGAATGCGGCGGCAGCGGAAATACGTGTACGTCTGCGTGAAACGCTGTCTAAGCAGCTGCGCCAAACCCCTAGTGATGACAATCTACGGCTGCAAGCTTCACTGCTAGGCCGCGCCCACATTTCGACTATTCATACGTTTGCCATATATGTTGTCCGCCGCTACTTCTACCTTACCGATGCCGACCCGCACTTCAAAATTGCCGATACAAACGAGATGGAGCTGCTAAAGCGTGAAGTTGTAGAGAAGCTTCTAGAGGACGAATATGCCGCGGCTGATAATCATGCTTTCTTGAGTTTTGTTGAAAGTTATGGAGGTACAAAAGCCAGTGACAGCCCAGTTGCGGAGCATATACTTGCACTGCATAGATTCATTATGAATATACCGTTCTATGAGTTTTGGCTTGAAGAGGCTGTGGGTTTGTACAGTCATATTGATGTTGATTCGCAAGGAGAAACACCTTGGCATTTAGCCATTCGTAATACGCTGCGCCAAAACTTGCAGTCCGCGCGTAAAGCGGTTGATCAAGCCCTGAAAATAGCCAATTTGCCGGATGCACCTGATCACTACATACCAGCGCTTGAAGCCGATGGCGCATTGATTGACAATTTACTGCATGCCGCGGAGCTTCCGTTTGCCCAAGCCTATGCCATTTTCACAGGATACGAGTTTACAAAGCTTCCGGCGAAGAAGTTCTCCGGTGATATTAAATTGAAGGAACTCATAACCAATATCCGCAAGAAGAACATTAAAGGGCGCGTTGACAGCGCAATCAAGGGCGCGTTCCCAAAATCTCTGGAAGCCATTGCCGCCGACCTTGCCGCGCTTGCGCC
>Ga0123355_10017062_pt1 | contig 11463 bp, 12 predicted proteins | sample TergutEmb28metaG_3_FD_89872 | JGI IMG/M metagenome (GOLD analysis project Ga0123355, IMG submission 89872) | Embiratermes neotenicus P1 segment gut microbial communities from Petit-Saut dam, French Guiana - Emb289 P1 | ecosystem: Host-associated > Arthropoda: Insects > Digestive system > Gut ...
TGCCAGCGGAGCAGGTGGCCAGCATGTAAACAAGACAGAATCTGCAATCCGTATTACGCACATGCCGACAGGCACGGTTGTGGAATGCCAGGATGAACGCAGTCAGCATAAAAATCGTGACCGTGCAATGAAAATTCTCGTTTCCAGATTATATGAAGAAGAGCGTAGGCGTCAGACAGCAGAACATGCGGCAGAGCGAAAAAGTCAAGTCGGAACAGGCGACCGCTCGGAACGTATCAGAACATACAACTATCCGCAAGGGCGCGTAACAGACCACAGAATTGGTTTGACGTTATATAAAATTGAACAGATTCTCAATGGTGCGCTTGATGAGGTTATTGATGCGCTGGTAATAGCCGATAGAGCAGAAAAATTAAAAGTTTCAGAAATGTGATTTGTTCTTCCTGAATGCTATATCAAGCATTCAGGCTAGGAGGAAGCTCTACTAAGAGGCGATATATATGTATGTGATAGGGATAACAGGCGGTACAGGTGCCGGAAAGACACTAGCTTTAACTTCTCTGAAAGAGTTGGGTGCGCTTGCATTAGACTGTGATAAGATTTATCATGAATTACTACTCGGCAGTGCGGAAATGAAAGCCGAAATTGAATCAAGTTTCCATGGAGTAACAACAGATGGAGCTATTGACCGAAAGAAACTTGGCGAAATAGTTTGGAAAGAGCCTTCGTCCCTTCTTAAACTCAATGAAATAACGCACAAATACGTAACTAATGAAATAAAAACCAAAATTGGCTCATTCAAGGAAAAAGGTGGAAAGTTCGCTGCGATAGACGCAATAGCACTAATCGAAAGTGGACAAAGCAAGAACTGCGACATTGTCGTAGGTATTGTTGCTCCGGTTGAATATCGAAAAGAGCGAATAATCAAGCGTGATGGGCTGACTGAAACGCAAGCACTGGCACGGATTAAGGCACAACAATCGGATAGTTTCTACGAAAAAAACTGTGACTATATAATCGAAAATGAATACAAAACGGCTGTGGAATTTGGAGAGAAGTGTAAAAAATATTTCAGCAGTTTGATTGGAGGGCGTTAGGCATGGCAAACAAATCATTAGAGAGCAGAGCAAAAGTAAGAGAAAGTATTGACGCATGGTTTGATAAGCATAGCGAGGATTTAATATGCGATTTGGGTAAAATTGTTGAGATTAGAAGTGTTCAGGGAGAGGCTCAGCCGGGTGCGCCTTATGGTGTAGAATCACGTAGGGTTTTGACGGTTGTACAGTCGTTGCTTGAAAAAAGAGGTTTTGAAGTTGACGTATTTGAAGATATGATAATAACAACGGATTTAGGGCCGAATCCGCCTGAATTGGGAATTTTGGCACACTTGGATATCGTTGCAGAAGGCGATGGTTGGGATAGTAATCCGTTTGAAATGGTAAGAAAAGGCGATAAGCTTTACGGGCGCGGTGTTTTAGACAACAAAGGGCCGTCGGTTGCGGCTATGTACGCCTTATACTGTGTCAAAGAATTATTCCCTGAACTTGATAAAGGAGTGCGCGTGATACTCGGTTCGGGAGAGGAAACAGGATTCGACGATGTGAAACAATATGTCGAGAAAGTTGCACCACCTCCAAATGTGTTTACGCCTGACGCAGAATATCCGGTTGTCAATATTGAAAAGGGCAGATTTTTGCCAATGTTCGGAGCGAAATGGGGAAAAAATACTGCTTTGCCGCGAGTTATCTCAATAAAAGGCGGAACAACACCAAATGTGGTTCCGAATAAGGCAGAGGCTGAGGTCGAAGGTTTTTCAATTGCTGATGTTGAGGCTTTCTGTCGTGATTTCTCGGAAAAAACAGGAGTGACGCTGACTGCGGTGCCAAAAGGCGATAAAATTCAAGTGGGCGCAGAGGGTGAAGCGACACATGCAAGCACTCCGGAGCGTGGAAACAACGCACAAACAGCACTTTTAGAAATGCTTTCGGCAATGCCGTTTGCCGAAAGTGAAGGTTTTGGATATGTTAAATCACTAAATCGCTTGTTCCCACATGGTGACAGTTGCGGAAAGGCAATCGGCATTGATATGAGCGATGAAGCGACAGGGCAGATAACGGTCAATTTCGGTGTACTTAAGTATGACGAACATGAATTCTCGGGCAATTTTGACAGTCGTACGCCTACCTGCGCTGACGATGTGGATTTATTAGGCATGACCAAGAGTGCCTTGCAGAAAGGAAAAATAGCAATTTCAAATTATGAAATTTCACAGTGTCATCACACACCTTCAAGTAGTCCGTTCGTTCAAAAATTGCTTAGAATTTACGAAGAATATATCGGTGAACCGGGGAAATGTCTTTCGATGGGTGGGCAAACATATGTACATGGCATCAAGGGTGGTGTTGCGTTTGGTTGCGCATTGCCTGGCATTAACAACAATGTGCATGGTGCCAATGAATATATTGAAGTTAAACAATTGATTGATAGCGCGAAAATGTTTACGCAGGCTATTGTTGATATGTGTTGTGATGAAAGGTCATAATTGATATGAAGTCAATGCTTTCTGTTAACTTGGGAAAGTTGAGAAAAGAAAAAAAGCTCAGTCAACGGCAGGCAGCAATGCAATTTGGCGTGTCTCAAGCACTATTATCGCATTACGAAAATGATGCGAGGGAACCCGGGATAGACTTCATAAAAAAAGCATGTGATTTCTATTCGGTTACAGCGGATTATCTTATCGGGCGGACAAATGACCGCAGAGACGGTGTAACCAGACTGTCAGCCAAAGTGAATGAGGCAGTTGATTTACTGGAAGACCTTAGATTGCAGGAAAGCAAAATAATAAATAGTATAAGAGAAATGAAAATAGAGGAATAATAACCATGCCTGATAACCAACGCAATATACGTAATTTTTCCATAATAGCCCATATTGACCATGGTAAATCAACGCTTGCAGACAGATTGCTGGAGCGTTGCGGTGCTATTGACTCCCATGATATGGAAGAACAGATACTCGATAACATGGATCTTGAACGTGAACGTGGTATCACGATAAAAGCACGAGCTGTCGGGCTTACATACAATTCAAAAAGCGGTGAGGAGTATACGCTGAACCTTATAGACACGCCCGGACATGTTGACTTTAACTACGAAGTTTCTCGTTCTCTGGCAGCATGTGAGGGAGCTATACTTGTTGTTGATGCAGCGCAGGGCGTGGAAGCGCAAACTTTAGCAAACACATACCTGGCACTCGACCACAATCTCGAAATATTGCCTGTGGTAAATAAAATTGACTTGGTAGCGGCCGATCCACCCAGGGTAAAGAAAGAAATTGAAGATATAATCGGTATTCCGGCTGAAGATGCACCGGAAATTTCTGCAAAGCGTGGTGTAGGAATAGATTCTGTTTTGGAGCGTATTGTTACAGACATTCCACCGCCAAAAGGTGACGTTAAAGCACCACTTCGGGCATTAATCTTTGACAGTCAATACGATGCATACAGAGGTGTCATAGTATATATTCGGATTATGGATGGACAGTTGGAAAACGGTTCTGAGATTATGCTAATGTCAACAGGAGCGAAGTATAAGGTCGTTGAATTGGGGCATATGCGTCCAATCGGCATGGAGCCGTGCAAAGTGCTGTCCGCAGGTGATGTTGGATATCTGACAGCCAGCATAAAAAATGTGGGCGATACGACTGTTGGCGATACTATTACTACAGTAGACAGACCTGCGTCCGATCCATTGCCCGGGTATAAAAACGTCCAGTCTATGGTGTTTTCGGGACTTTACACATCTGACGGCGCAAAATATCCTGACCTTCGTGATGCTCTTGAAAAACTTAAACTCAACGATGCTGCGCTGACATATGAGCCTGAATCATCGGCTGCTCTTGGGTTTGGTTTCAGGTGTGGTTTCTTGGGTCTGCTTCACATGGAAATAATCGGTGAAAGGCTAGAGCGAGAATACAATCTCGACCTGATAATGACAGCCCCCAGTGTTATATATCGTGTGACAAAGACAGGTAACGAAACAATTCTTGTGGATAATCCGCTCAACTATCCTGATCCTACACTCATTGAAAAAGCAGAAGAGCCTTTTATAAAAGCCTCGATTATTTGTCCTCCTGACTTTGTTGGAAGTATCATGGAATTGTGCCAGGACAGGCGCGGTGAATATAAAGAAATGGTTTATCTTGAAGCATCGAGGGTAGAGTTGCGATATGACTTACCTCTGAACGAAGTCATATACGACTTTTTTGATGCGCTAAAGTCACGCAGTCGTGGCTATGCATCGCTTGATTATGACTTTGACGGTTATAGAGTATCAAGTTTGGTCAGGCTGGATATTTTGCTCAACGGCGAAATAGTAGATGCACTGTCATTCATCGTTCATAAAGATAAAGCATATGCTCGTGGACGAAAGATTGTCGAAAAGCTAAAAGCAAATATTCCGCGGCAACTATTTGAGGTACCTATCCAAGCAGCGATTGGCGGAAAGATAATTGCGAGAGAAACCATCAAAGCTCTGCGGAAGGATGTTCTTGCAAAATGTTATGGCGGCGACATTTCCCGTAAGAAAAAACTGCTTGAGAAACAGAAAGAAGGAAAAAAGCGTATGCGTAGTCTAGGCAGCGTTGACGTTCCGCAAGAAGCCTTCATGGCAGTTCTAAAATTAGATGAATAAGAGCAGTATGCCTACAAATGAAGGAGCGGAAAATGAAAATTAAGTATATCCCCAATGCAATTACCTTGTCGAGAATAATACTCACGGCATCTTTGATATTTATTACCCCGTTATCTTCGGCAAGTATGATAATATTTGTCCTGGCGGGCATGACGGATATGGTGGATGGAGCTATAGCACGCAGAGTTAAAGGAGCTCAAAGTGAGCTTGGTGCAGAGCTTGACAGTATTGCCGATATGTTTATGGTAATAGTTGCGGTATTCTTTATCTTACCGGCTATGAATTTATGGCCACAGCTTTGGTATTTTATTATGGCAGCGCTTGCATTCAAACTGCTATCCGCGGTGCCGGGGCTTATAAAACATCGTAAAGTGTTTTTCTTGCATACTATCTCAAACAAAATACTGGCACTGATACTGTTTTTAGGTGCTATTTTGTACTTTATTCTTGGAGCACATCTGGTAGTAAATATTTACTTCGTGTTTCTAATCATAGCGGTGTTCGTTATAACACTGGAAGAAATGATAATAATCAGTATGCTTGACTATCCAAACAAAAATATAAAAGGTTTCTGGCAAGTTAAAAGAGTTAATGAGGAATACAGAAAGACAATTGCTGACGCATCATCTTCAAAATAATTCATTTTAGTAACAATCAAAGAGGGAGCGATTGCGCTATGTGCAGCAATAGCTCCCTCTATAATTTTTTAGGTGGCGTGACTCAATTTACTGCAATTTCGATCATGCTGCACCTTTGGTTTTTGCTGGAAGTGCACCTATATCTGATTCATCGATTAAACAAGTAATTCCGTATTTCTCCATTGTTGAACGCTCGCTTTCGATGGCGTTGAATTTTCTGCAATATGTTATTGCCAATACTCCCGGGCCTGAGTGTGTGCCTATAGTTGCGCCAATGTAAATCAAGGGGTTAGATATGTCTATACCAAGGGAAGCCTCTGAACTTAGTCTCAATGCTTCTGCCTCGTCATCGCGGTGAATGTGACCAATATTTATTTCGATATTTTGTGATTCATCTTTGAGTGCAGCAACGAGTGTATCCTCCATAAGTTTGATAGCAGCGTTTTTGCCGCGAACTTTGTCAAATCGCGTTATCATTCCATCGTCAAGCTGTAATATCGGGTTTAAACCCAAAATGCCGCCGACCAGTGCAGTTGTAGAACCTACTCTGCCGCCTCTCTTCAAATATTCAAGTGTTGACAGTGTGAAGTAAGCTCGGGTGGTGTTACGAACTTGCTCTGCAACACGTACAGTATCGTCTATATCAAATCCTGCATCTCGCATTTTTATCATTTCGCGGAGAATGAGGTTTTGTCCAATACTTGCACTCAGTGAGTCGAACAAAACGATCTTTCTATCCGGAAAATCTTCTTTAAGCATATCGGATGCAATAGCAGCACTGGCATACGAGCCACTCAACTTTGAAGAAATAGTTAAGATAATAATATCCTGTTCATCTTCGAGAAATGGTGTGATTTTGTCAATGTAGTCTTGAGGATTTGGTTGTGATGTTTTTGGGAAAAGTTTTTTTTCTGAAACAAGACGCGCAAAATAATCGTCTTTTGTTATATCTCTGCCTTCCATGAGATAATTTTCATGATCAAAGCTGATATAAAAAGGTACGACAGAGATATTGTGCGCCTCGATGTCGCTTTTTGTGAAATCGCAACCTCCGTCGGAAATGAGTTGATACATAGTAATGCTTCTCCTTTTACTTAGATGAAATGATATGCGTTAAGCGGTTTTGATGTTTACATAAATAGGTTCTGATGTGCTTTTTTTTGCGGGAGTTCGAGGGCGAAGTATCAAAACTGCTGCTATAACACCTATTGATGCAGCTGCACCTACAGCACCATAGCGAAGTGCGTTTCTGCGTGTTTTTGACTTCAGCACTTTTTTTTCGGGTTCTGCTTCATCCAAAAATGAATCTCCAATTTGACCAAGTGCAATAAAAAACTTTTTTGCTCGTTCAAATTTGTTGTCGCTCATATTATAATTCCTTCCTTTTCTAAAAATACTATCAGCTTTTTTCGCAATCTAAATAGTACGGATTTGATGTTGCTCTCGCTTACTTTAAAGCGTCTGCTGATTTCGCGAATGCTATCGCCATGAAAATATCGTAAAACAAAGACAGTTCGTGACGCATTTTTCTGTGTGCTGAGAAAAGAATTGATTGCGTCTGCGACGAGTGTGGCTTCAAAGGTTTCCTCCGGGCTATCGGAAGCGGACAGACAGTCTTCGAGCTCGCTGAGAAGCAAAGGCATCTCGCCGCCACCACGCTTTTGCGCACTACTCGCTTCCCATTTGTTGATTGCAATGTTTCGTGTAAGCTTGGATAGATATGCTCCCAAATTATCCGGTCGAGACGGCGGAATTACCTCCCAAGCTTTGAGTAAAGCATCATTGACACATTCTTCTGCATCTTCATTACTGTGCAGAATATTCATTGCTGTGCGGTGGAGACGATTGCCGTACTTTGACTTTGTTTCGTCGAGAGCCGATTCCAGGCGGCTAAAATATAAATCAAGAATCTCCCGGTCGTCCATAGTTTAAACACCTTTCTAAATAGGGCTCTATAGTATAGAGCAAGATTAAATGCATGTTGGTTGCGTTTTGAGTAAAAAAATTTGGATGTAACTATTCAGTGCTTAAGCACTGAATAGCTACAAATAGATAAATATTTTAAAATATATCACATGTTGCTTGCATTGACAAAACTTGGCACAAAATATATACTGAAAACACTTCTGCACTGCGATATATTCCCGTTGCAAGATGGGTGGGGCAAGTGTTTTTATTTGACGAAATTTGAGGAAAAATCATATGAAACTATATAATACAATGACAATGAAAAAAGAGGACTTTATACCTCTTGAGCCGGGAAAGGTGAAAATGTACGCTTGTGGACCTACAGTTTACAACTATTTCCATATTGGAAACGCCCGGCCTCTGATAATGTTTGACGTGCTTAGGCGCTATTTTGAATATCGTGGATTTGAAGTTGCATTCGTGCAAAACTTCACGGATATTGACGACAAGATTATAAACCGTGCAAACGAAGAGGGTATGACGTGTGAAGAACTCACAGAGAAATTTATCGAAGAGTATTATATTGATGCAAAAGGATTAGGTGTGCGTGAAGCAACCATACATCCAAAAGCAACAGAGAATGTAAGCGAAATAATAGCAATGATAGAAGAGCTGATTAGTAAGGGTTTTGCATATCAAAGTGGGGATGATGTGTATTACCGCACATCCGCATTTAAGGACTACGGAAAACTGTCGAAGCAACCGCTTGAGGAACTTATGGCAGGTGCGCGTATAGATGTGACAGAGAAAAAAGAAAGCCCGACAGACTTTGCATTGTGGAAAGGCGCGAAGCCCGATGAGCCGTCTTGGGATTCGCCGTGGGGTAACGGTCGTCCCGGTTGGCATATAGAGTGCTCTGCAATGTCGAAAAGATATCTTGGGGAAACAATAGATATTCACGCCGGTGGTCAAGACCTTGTGTTCCCACATCATGAAAACGAGATAGCACAATCGGAGGGTTGCAATGGTTGTGAATTTGTCCGCTATTGGATTCACAACGGATTTATAAGTATAGATAATAAGAAAATGTCAAAGTCGCTGGGTAATTTCTTTACAGTACGTGAAGCAGCAGAGGCATATGGATATGAAAATATACGCATGTTTATGCTGATGAGCCATTATAGAAGTCCACTCAGCTATTCAGGTGACATTTTAGTACAATCAAAAAATGCTCTTGACCGAATAAAAACGGCAAAGAGCAGTTTAGAGTTTATTGCGGCAAACGGTTCAGATATACTAAAAGACGAGGAAACAGACTTTATAGCAACATTACAAAATTATCGTGAACGGTTTGTCGAAGCGATGGATGATGATTTTAACACGGCAGACGCCATTTCAGTGATATTTGAACTGGTGCGTGAGAGTAACAGTATCTCAGCAAAGCAAGAGCCGTCAAAAGAATTTGCAAGCAAGACACTCGAAGTATTTAATGAGCTTGCGGATGTTTTGGGGTTGGTTTATGGTGATGATGAGGGTAGCGATATTGATGCCGAAATTGAGGCTCTGATTGAGGAGCGGCAAACTGCACGTAAAGAAAAAAATTGGGCACAAGCTGATAATATACGAGATAAGCTCAGCGCAATGGGCATAATTTTGGAGGACACTCCACAGGGCGTAAAATGGAAAAGAGGCTAACCTCGATGAGCTTTCAAGTCGGCTAAGAACTCATCTACAGCGCATTCTGTTGTAGCCCATGAGGTGAGTAAGCGGACGGCGACCGTGTTTTCAAATTTTTGCCAATCGTAAAAGTCGTATGATTGATGCATTGTATTTGCAACATCTTCAGTAAAAATAGGTATTATAAGGTTTGTTTCGGGTGGGAATAGAAATTCGAATTCTAGTGTTCTAATTCCATCAGCAAGCCTTTTTGCCATTTTGCCTGAATGTTCGGCAAGTTCGTCATACAAGCCGTCTTTGAAAAGTGTCTCAAATTGCAAACCGATAGTCGCGCCTTTTGCGAGCATTGCACCATGTTGCTTTATGTGAAAGCGAAAATCAGACTTTAATTTATCATTGCAAATGACAATTGCTTCGCCAAAAAGTGCGCCGTTTTTCGTGCCACCCACGAAAAAAATGTCAACAAGTGCCGCGACATCACTATATGTCAAATCACAGGCAGGACTATTAATTGCAGAACCCAGTCTTGCACCGTCAATGTATAAAAAGAGCTTGTTTGCACGGCAAAACTCTGAAATAGTGGTAAGCTCGGATTTTGTGTAAACAGTTCCGCATTCAGTCGAAAGCGAGATGTAAACCAATCGGGGCTTAACCATATGTTCGTCGGTATGTTCGTCGAGAATAGATTCGATATCAACAACTCGCAGTTTGCCGTTATGTCCTTCTCGCGTACATACTTTATGCCCCGTTGCCTCAATAGCCCCTGCCTCGTGTACGAAGATATGTCCTGTTGTGGGTGCGATGACAGCTTCGTGAGGGCGAAGAATAGATGAAATAGCTACAAGATTAGCTTGTGTGCCACCGGAAATGAAGTGTATGTCGGCAGACGGAGCGTTAAAAGTTTTTCGCAAAAGACTCGCAGCATTGGCTGAACACTTGTCAAGCCCATAACTCTCGAACTGCTGATTCCCTACTGATGAAAATGCCTCTAAAATGCGAGGGTGGGCTAGCTCGCTGTAGTCGTTTCTAAAACTATGTTTCATTACTTGGGCAACCTCTTTTCAAAATGATAAGCTTAATTAACAAAACGCCTGTAGTCATAGGCACTACAGCGTTTTAATGGTTTGGTGCGGACGTTCTTGAGGGATTCTACCGCAACCTCTGCAAACACCGGGGCTTTACGAGCCGACCAAACAGCAATGTTTACAAAACCTAGTTAATTCAAGAGTAATTCTACCATGAATATCATTTTCATACAAGCCTGATTGGAGTTTTCCGGTCAGACTTTCAGTCTGAACTGTAACCTTTTGAATGGAAAACGACCGTTTTTGTCCACGCATCTACCCCATACAGCGTAACAACTCTGCCATCTTTCGTCTTGCAACCGGGATGATTGCACCGCCTACCATTTCGACCTCACGATTCGCTGTATCTACACGCTGAACATGGTTCAAATTCACGACAAAAGATTGATGACATCGAAAAAACGGTAGACCGAGATCGGAAACATCGTTGATATATCCTCGAAACTCTAGTTCGGAATTTGTTCTATGTAAAAGAAGTTTGCGTTGCTGTGTGATACTCGATTCAAAAAACAGAATATCATCGTAGGGGATATTCAATACTTGGTCGCCGATTTTTGCATTGAAATATTTGGTTTGCGTGTGCTTGCCGTCCAGATAACGCTGGTACGCCAGTTGCATACACTCCATAACCCGTTTTTCAATTTCATCTGGCGGACTGTTTTTGACGATATACTCCATCGCCTCGATCTTATATTGAAAAACCTGTGGAAGCAGATTGGCGTGGGAGGTGACGAATACAATCGTTGCAGAAACGTCCAGTTTCCGAATTTCTGCGCCGAGTTCAATCCCATTCAAGTGGCTTTGCAAGTCTATATCTAAAAAGTAGAGACCGCTTTTGATCTGCTGTGTTTCCAAATACTCTAACAATGCGGGAGGATTATCTGCCGACAAAGCGAGATCCATATAGAGATCATCTGAGAGGATGTATTTGTTGACAATCGTCTCCATGCGTGTGCGTTGCGTTGGGTCATCCTCACAAATCAATATGTGTAGCATTATGCCGTTCCTCCGATCATGATCGTCTGTATGAATTGTCCATTCTCAATGCTGGTCTGTAGTGCTACGTTGGGGAGTGCGTTGACCAGTTCAGATAAATTGTCAAGACCAATTCCGCGGCCTTTTCCTTTGCTTGACCAACCGGGTTGCTTTAACTGACGGAGCGGCGGAATATCAGGTCTGCATGTGTTCTGCACAACAAAGCTGATAGAGGTCTTGTCCTTGAAACAGCCGACAGAGAGCGTACCTGCACCTAGTTCTATTAGCTCCTCAATGGCATTATCTAAAACAATCCCAAGCATCCGTACCAAGGAAACAGAATCGACGGGAACATTGTTGATTTCGTTCACCGCATCAAATCGGACTTCTAGTCCCAAGTTCTGTGCCATGTTGAGCTTTGCGGCGAGGACGCTCTTGATCTCTCGCACCTTGATTTTTGCGAGACCCTCTAGCGCAAATTCGCTTTGTGTAATGATTGCAAAGGCAGGTTTGATACTGGATGTGTAA
>Ga0123355_10017063_pt1 | contig 11463 bp, 9 predicted proteins | sample TergutEmb28metaG_3_FD_89872 | JGI IMG/M metagenome (GOLD analysis project Ga0123355, IMG submission 89872) | Embiratermes neotenicus P1 segment gut microbial communities from Petit-Saut dam, French Guiana - Emb289 P1 | ecosystem: Host-associated > Arthropoda: Insects > Digestive system > Gut ...
GCATTTCGTACATAGTGAGCTAACAGAATATCCAACGACGGCACATCCGCCATACCAAAATCGTGTACGGACTCGACTGACATCACACCCTCGGTGATTGTCCCGGTCTTGTCTAAGCATAGCATGTCTATCCGCGCCAACGATTCGATTGCGTACAAATCTTGCACCAGCACCTTTGCCATGGCAAGCTTGATAATCCCAGTGATGAGTGCCGCACTTATCATCAGCACAAGTCCTTTGGGTAGAAATCCGAGTAATGCGCCCGAGGTGCTGATGACAGACGACTGCAACCCGTCCGAATTCACGAAAAATGCCTGTACGAATAGGACAGCACCGATGGGGACAATCAGCCAACCCGTGATGTTAGTGATTCGGCGCATGGACAGCACCAGCTTTGACTGCAGTTTCTTGTACTGACGTGCTTGACGTGTGATTTTTGAGGCATAATTGTCATCCCCGACACTTGTAACAGCAGCAAAAGCGCGTCCGCTAATGACAAAACTGCCCGACATCAGCGTGTCGCTGGCGCGTTTGATGACCGGGTCACTCTCGCCTGTTAGCATGCTTTCGTTGACCTCAATTTCGCCGTCTAATACTATGCTGTCAGCGCAAATTTGACTGCCTGATTCAAGCAGCACCGTGTCATCGAGGACAAGCTGTTCGATTCCGATGACGGCAGCTGCTCCATCGCGCACGACAGTCACTTTGGCTTGTCCGATTAAATTGAGCTTGCCGACCAAGTGTCGCGCATAGACCTCTTGCGCTACGGCGATGAAGATATTCGCCAGTATTGCCAACATGTAAGTCATATTGCTGTAGGCTCCGACGGCAAAAAGAGCAGCGGCGATAATAAAATTCATTCCGTTGAAGAGAGTAAACAAATGCGTACGCACAATCTGCCAATTTGTCTTGGTGATTTTCTCTGGAATAATATTTACTTTGCCGGCACTAAGTCGACTTTCGACTTCGGCAGCACTTAATCCTAAGGGAAGACTCGATTTAGACATATCCGTTCTCTTTCAAATTCCTTTTTCAATGCCTCTTACAACAGCTTGGCGCGGCACAACACAGTTCGAACTCGCCGCTCGTACACGTCCACGATTCGCACCAGTAAACTATCATATATGATAAATGCGATATTGCACGACAAAATCATTAGCGCAAAAGCAATCGAGTTGGCGAAGTAGTTTGTCATGAACAGCAAAATGTACAAGTAAAATAAAGATACAACACATATATTAACGACTGCAAGCTTTACAACCCATCGCAAAGCATGACTTCTAATTTTTTCGAGGCTTGGTCGTACTAGTGAATACAATCCGAATACCATCAGATAGCAAAATGCGGTGAACTTGTATGGAAATAAGATCAACCCCAAGACCGAAGTCGTAGCATAGACCAGCGCGCCGTATTTCCTTCCATACTCAAGTACAAAGCACCATAAAATCATTCCCGCAATTACGTTAAAGCCCAGGTCAAAATATCGTATTGTGCTGCCAATTGCGAGCAAAGCGGTGGTGAGAGTGGCAACCATCGCACTTTTGGCAAGAATTTTGGTTTGTCGTAGTTGCATGTCCTTGCCTTTCGTGGAGATTCAGTTGAAAACTGACGTTTTCAAGTGGAAACCATACGGGTATGTTTTCTGCGGCGGATAAACGGCTTGCATTCCGCGCAGACGTTCTCTCAAAATCCTCACGTGGGAAGTGAATTCCCACTCCAAACTATTTAGTCATTCTCGGAGACTCCAGCCTTGGCTCTCGCATATGATGGACAGCTTGCGCGTTCTCGTATCATTGACGAAAATTTTGCTCTCAGAGGAAAGTGAATTTCCTCTTTCGCAAATATTTTCGCCAAACTCGATCGCTCCAGCCTTGGCTCCGCTAACAACATCTAAACGAATCCCCACCCAAACATTCACAGCAGCAATTGGCACATAAAAGCGACGAACACAGTCCGCAAGACTTGGCTCCCGACTTTGATGAGGTTTTCGGCTGCTCTCGATTGTCTCGTGCCGAGCGCATATTGTCTAGTGCCGCTTTGTACTCATCGTTGTGAGGGTCGAGATAGCACGCTGTTTCAAAGTGTTTTTGTGCATCGTAATACCAGCCACGCTGGACTAATACACATCCCTTGAGAAAATTCCACTCGCCTTTGCGGTCACTATATGAGATTATGTCCAAAATTTTGCTCGCTTCGGCAAATCTTCCGGAATTTATCAAACGGCGAATGTTTTCATACGATGTGTTGGCATTGTCTCGCGGAGACGCTCCGCTTGATTTCTTTGTTTGTGCAGTTGATGTGGTCGAAGTGCCGCTTCGCTTTGAGTAAGTTGCGCGCCGCCGTTGAATTTCACTGTATGCCTCATTAACTTCTTTCATCCTCTCCTGCGCCGCCTCGGCAACAGGGAGTCCGATGTATCTATCAGGGTGGTACTTGCGCGCAAGGTCACGATAAGCCTTCTTTAATTGCTCATCAGTTGCATCTCTGCTCACTCCAAGAACCTTGTATGGGTCATTCATCTTATTTATCCCCCTGACAAGTTAAAGTCTGTAAAACGCATTACATAGCCACAATACACCGACTTTAATTATATCATAAACATCAAAATAGGTCAAGGACATTTCAGGCTAATGACTAAACTAATACCCAAAATCTGTGTAATGATTTCGCAAAATGAACATAATTCTTCGAGGATATCCTTCATTATCAGCGCACTTATTGTGTTCGGACTGCTCTTGAATAAGCGTGGAATTGCCGCGGCACAGCGGATTTTGTGTCCACTGCAAGTTAGATGAATTTTGCCCACGGCATCAATATCAAATTGCAACGGATATTTACTTTCTGGGATGAGTGTATCTAAAAGAGCTGAGCACATCACTGCAATTTCAATGACTGCTTCACGCATATATTCGGTTGGAGTTTTGATGCCATATATTTCGCATAAGCGCGGAAGTGCAGATATTTTCGTCGTTAGTTCAAGTAATTTGCTCGCTAAACTGTATAATTCATCCGCGATGTCGTACTTAAATTGTCCATTGCATAAATGTTCCCGAACTTTTACAAATGCTGCTAAACTCGTTGCTGCAAACTCTTCAAGCTTGCTTGATGGTGTAATCATGTGCGCATTACACATCTCGCGCAAGTGCTGCGAAGCCTTTACCGCTACGGAGTATAACTCGATTAAGTCTTTACTAAAGTTATTATAATCTGGTTTGTCCATGCTCATTCTCCTTAAAAAGCCTACTCTCTCATTATATAAATGGTTATACGAAATATATATTGACAAAGGCAAAAAAATATGATATCATGAAACGTCAAATTACGAGTATTTTTTATCCTAAAATTATATTAGCGGCGGCAGCTGGAGTGCAAGTCGTTAATAGAGGGTTACATATTCATTTTTTAAACATAAAAGGAGCATACCATGCCTATTAAATTTCGTCAAACTTATTTAGAATCCTACATCTCAGACGCTGATTACGAAAATATTCAACCAGCGCTTACTGCTGCTCATAATATTTTGCACAACAGAAACGGAGCGGGCAATGATTTTCTTGGATGGCTAGACTTACCCGAGCAAATGAATGAGCATATCATAACTAAAATCAACGCAACTGCAGAGCGAGTTCGCGCTATGTGCGACCTTTTCATTGTCGTTGGAATCGGAGGCTCGTATCTCGGCGCACGTGCGGGAATCGAATTCATCCACGGCGCTAATTATAATCGCAAAACCAAATCCACACCTGAAATCTACTTCGCCGGCAGCGACATGTGCCCCGAATCGCTCTCGGATTTGCTCGACTATGCACAATCGCGTGAAGTGTGCCTCTGTATCATTTCTAAGTCCGGCACGACAACCGAGCCGGCTCTTGCTGCTCGCTTGTTCCGCAAGCTGCTCCAAGATAAGTACGGCAAGGATGCTGCTGCCAAGCGCACCATCGCCATTACTGACCCCACTGAAGGCAAATTGCGTCAACTCGCCACAGCAGAGGGCTATGAAACTTACACAATTCCACCTAATGTCGGCGGACGATTCTCCGTTCTCTCTGCCGTCGGATTACTCCCACTCGCAGTTGCGGGAGTCGATATCGCAGCTGTGATGAATGGTGCACGTGCATCAAAGAAACAATTCACATCCCCTGATGTCGACAGCAACGACTGCTACCGTTATGTTGCTGCACGCAATATCTTGCATGGATTTGGTTCGAGTAAAGGCAAAAGCATCGAAGTCCTCGCCTACTACAGCCCAAGTCTCACCATGTTCGCCGAGTGGTTCAAGCAACTCTTCGGCGAAAGCGAAGGCAAAAACGGACGCGGAATTTTTCCCGCTTCTGTCTGCTTTACTACCGATTTGCACTCTCTCGGACAATACATCCAGGACGGACCGCGCATTATGTTCGAAACAGTGCTGGACATCGTCAAAGCCGAGCGCGACATCGTTGTGCCTCACGATGATTCTGACGGACTGGACTTCCTCACGGGCAAAAATGTCCATGATATCAATCGCATTGCCATGGAAGCAACGGCTCACGCTCACGCTAACGTAGGTAACGTGCCCAACATCATGCTCGAAATAGACCGCCGCGACGCGTTCAACTTCGGCGAGTTGGTCTACTTCTTTGAACTTGCCTGTGGAGTCAGCGGTTATATGCTCGGAGTGAATCCATTCGACCAACCCGGCGTTGAGGCGTATAAAAAAGAAATGTTCAAACGTCTGGGTAAATAAGCGAAACATTCGGTTTTCTACATATAAATCAGGAGACCCCCATGAAAATCACACTCAACAACACACAAATCGACCTGCAGGCAGGACAAACTGTCTACGATGCACTCAGCACACAAGGTGCTGTCAGCCGCGACATCATTGCCGCTATGGTCAACGGAGCGACAGTCTCGCTCACTCACCCTCTCGCCGACGGCGACGCTGTGCGTCCGCTGACTTTTGCGGACAAAGAGGGCAAGGCGGTCTTCTGGCACACGGCATCACACGTTTTGGCGCACGCGGTCAAGAATCTCTACCCCCACGCCAAGCTGGCTATCGGTCCGGCGGTTGAAAACGGATTTTATTACGATTTCGACCTACCTGAAAGTCTGGACACCGATGCGCTCGCCAAAATCGAAGCGGAGATGCAGTCCGTCATCAAGCAAAACCTCCGCCTCGAGAGGGAAGTGCTGCCTCGTCTTGCCGCATTGGAGCAAGCCCATGCCGCCGCCGAGGACTACAAAGTCCAACTCATCGAGCGCATTCCCGAAAGCGAGCCGGTTTCGTTCTACCGCCAGGGCGATTTCGCCGACTTATGCGCAGGCCCGCACCTTTTCAGCCTCGGAGCGCTCAAAGCAGTCAAACTGCTGTCCTCGACAGGTGCATACTGGGGAGGCGACGCGGAGAATAAAATGTTGACTCGCATCTATGGCGTTGCATTCCCATCTAAAGCAGAATTGACGACTCATTTGGAAATGCTTGAAGAAGCGAAAAAACGTGATCACAATAAAATTGGGCGCGAACTGGGTTACTTCACAACAGTTGGTTATATCGGACAAGGTCTGCCTGTCCTACTCCCCAAAGGTGCGAAAGTCTTGCAAATTTTACAACGCTTTGTGGAAGACGAAGAGGAAAAAAGAGGCTATCAACTGACCAAAACTCCTTCATTTGGCAAGCGTGAAACTTATAAAATTTCCTCGCACTGGGACAAGTATCGCGATGGAATGTTTGTCATGGGCGATGCCGATGACGAGGAAAGCTCAGAAGTTTTCGCCCTCCGCCCTATGACTTGTCCATTTCAATTCCCTGTATACACTCAAAAAATGCGGAGCTACCGCGACTTGCCAATTCGATTGAACGAAACTGCAACACTTTTTCGCAACGAGCACTCGGGCGAAATGCACGGCTTGATTCGTTTGCGACAATTCACTCTATCCGACGGACATATTATCTGCACGCCAGAGCAACTGGAAGCCGAATTTGTAGGCGCAATCGAGCTTGTCGAGTTTATGATGAAAGCCATTGGCTTGGATGAAGTAATTTCTTACCGCTTCAGCAAATGGGACAAAGAAAATGCAGAAAAATATCTCGGCGAACCTGCCGAATGGGAACGAGTGCAAGATTTAATGCGTGAAATTCTCGACCGAACAGGACTTGATTATAGCGAAGAGGACGGTGAAGCAGCATTTTATGGACCGAAACTCGACGTACAAGGGAAAAATGTGTACGGCAAAGAAGATACATTATTCACAATACAGATAGACTTCAACTTGGCACAGCGTTTCGAAATGGAATATGTGGATGCAGATGGACAGCGAAAAACACCGTATATCGTCCATCGTTCGGCGTTTGGTTGCTATGAACGTGTTTTGGCAATGCTTATTGAGCATTACGCAGGTGCATTGCCGTTTTGGTTCGCTCCCGTGCAACTTAAGGTCATCCCCGTGACCGAAGCGCACAATGCCAACGTCGAAGCATGGACAACCGAGCTACGCGATATGGGATTCCGCGTGGAAATCGATAAGCGCAACGAAAAAATCGGTTACCGCATACGTGAAAGCCAAATCAACAAAATTCCATACACTGTCGTCATCGGCGACCGCGAAATCGAGGAAAACACCGCCACCGTACGTACTTTCGGCAGCGAAAAAACCGATTCCGTATCACGTACCGACTTTGTACAAATGCTGACGGATGAAGTCAAGCAGCGCATAATCAAACGATAATCAAAGCCCCTTTCTATTATAGTAAAGGGGCTTTTCGTAATGACGAATTATTCGTTTGGGTGTGAGATGGGAGAACTTCTGCTTTTGTTTCGACACAACTCTATTGACAACATTTTATTCAATATGTGAAAAATTAGGATATACAAAACTAATTTTCAAAATTTCCTCTTGACTTTGACGCTGCGTCAACCGATATAATATCGTCAATACTATAATTGGAGGTTGCATCATGAGCAACATTATCAAAATCAAAGACGTGGCAGAAAAGTACGGAATCAGCACGCGCACGCTGCGTTATTACGAAGATATGGGGCTGATTTCGAGCCATCGCAGTGACGACTATGCCTACCGAAGTTATGGCGAGGAGACACTTCGTATATTGGAGCAAATTCTCGTTCTCCGCAAACTAAATGTCAGCATCAAAGACATCAAGCGCATCCTCGCTCAGCCAAACTTAGACATTATCCTCGAGGTCTTGGGCGGCAAAGTCAAGGATATCGACGAGGAAGTTGCGCTGCTTCACGAGCTAAAAGATATTCTATCGACGTTCATCAAACATATAAAAACTGCGGACTTCACAAAAGACTCTGATGTGAAAATGCTGTACGAACAAGCGAACGAAATTGAGCAGCAAATCGTCAAGTCCGATACAGAGGAGGTAGTCGATCTCGATGAATTGTTGAATCGCTTTGTCGAAGTCAACGATAAACTGGCAGAGAAGCAAATTCATATGTGGGCAGGAGATGAGACTACTGTCTTAGACGAAAATGGGGCGTATATTTCGGGAAAAAAACAAGAGCCGATATACATGGCTAGCGTAGAAATAGCTGGAGAAAATTTGAAATGGACTATCGAGCAACTTCGCGAAATTGAGCAAGAAATAGCAGCTAATCCAACAACAGTCGATGAGTTGAAGGAATTGGCACATAAATTGAATTGGGCAATCGCAACAAATTGTGCTACTGCTCTTAACGCCAAAAATGCAGCTGCAACTGTCCATCAGCAATCCAATGCGCTTAGAAAAATCGCGCATGATGTGAAGAGTCGCATTCAAGCTCTTGATCCAGAATATCAAGGTGAAATTGACCCATCTACGATAGAATTGCAAGAATTTGAGGACGAAGAATTTTAATCGCTTCACTCCCTCCGTCTTCACCGCATAACATGGTAATACTAACATATTCAGAGGTATTATCATGGACAAAAAATATTGCGATGCGGTATTCGAAGGTGGCGGAGTTAAGGGCATTGGCTTTGCTGGTGCAATTCGAGCTATTGAACAAGCAGGCTATGAATTTCATTGCGTAGCCGGTACTTCTGCCGGAGCTATCGCCGCGTCACTGCTCGCAGCCGGATACACGGGCGAGGAAATTGAGCACGAACTGCTCAACCTTGACTTCCGCACTCTCGGCAGGCGACGAAGATGGTACAAATTCCGTGTCGTCACCAATACCATTCGTGTTATCCGACATTTTGGTGTCTACAAGTCCGACGCGTTCGAAGATTGGCTGGGCGAACTGCTTGCTCGCAAGGGAGTGGTCACTTTCGGCGATTTGCGTACGGACAACAGCGAGGAGCGATTCAAGTATCGTTTCCAAGCAATAGCATCCAACCTCACACGTCGCCAAATGCTTATCCTGCCGCGCGATTTGGCACTGTTCGGCTTTGATGCGGACAAATTTCCTGTCGCAAAAGCGGTGCGAATGAGCATGTCCATCCCGCTGTTTTACCGCCCATACGTCTTGCACGATGTCAACGATGTACAGCAGCACATAGTGGACGGAGGATTGCTGTCAAACTATCCTGTTTGGCTGCTCGACCGCCGTGACGGACCTCCACGCTGGCCCACTTTTGGTTTCCGCTTTACCAACGATGGGCGCACTAAACACCAATACAATCCTACCGAAACAATCGACAGCTTTGTCGAGTTTGCTCAAGGTCTTCTCGGCACCATGCTCGACTCCATGGACAGCAAATTCATCTCCACATCAAGTGGCGACTTCGCGCGTAGTATCCTAATTCCCACCAATGTCCCAACGCGCAATGGAGAACGCCGAGTCACCGCCACATATTTCGAAATCACCGATGGCGAAAACCGCGCTATGATACAAAACGGCAGACGTGCTGCCGAAGATTTTCTCGCCGAATGGAATTTCGAACGATGGAAGAAAAAATATCGCAATAATTCGTGAAAATTTCATTTTATCTATTGCATTTTTTTGAATTTTGTGGTATACTATTGGCAAATCAAATAATTCTGGTTGAAGATTTCGGGAGAGCGGCAAAAATCCGTACCGAAGGAATAAGCGCACGACTCGCAATCGTGCGTGAAGATCTCAGGTGAAAATACCGAAATTGGACAGAACTCTGGAAAGATTACGGCAGTCAAGGCTGGAGTCGCCGAGAATGACAAAAAAGTTTGAAGTGGGAATTCACTTCCCACGAGAAAACTTTTAAGGATTGATTCTCGAGGCGACGCAAGCTGTCCATCATACCCCCGGCGCATAAACCGTCTTGGTGTTAACCTTGTTATGAAAAGGGAATTGATTCGATTACCGCAGATCACCGTAGGAGCAAGCACACGAAATGCGGCAGCCAAAGCTGTTCAACTGCTATTCGTGCGAATCTCTCAGGTCACGATACAGGGCAAATGCAGGCTTGGCTCTGCATTTGTCCCTTTTGCATTTTGGAGCTGCTATGATTCTACTCACCAACAATCCGCGTGCAGATGAAATTCGCATCAACGGCAACCAGGTCATTATCGACTTCCGTGAAATTGCGCTCGTCGAGGTCATCACATCCGCCCGAGACATGATTCACCGAGGGCATAAATTGCTCTCCGCTCCGTTATCCGGGAGCGTCAAACCGAACGAGACTCCATTCAAGTCGATTTTGCTTTCATCCGAAACAGCTGCGCTTGATATGCAGGGTTTGGCGGTCATCGAAAGCGCGCTTAACATCATCCGCAGTTTTCCCGCACTCCAATGGAACTACACGGACGAAATTCTACATGATTTCATGGAAATCGATATCAAGTTGATGTCGAGGACATAGAATATAACTCTAAATCTTAAAATGGAGGACACAAATTTGAAGTTACAAGTTGGCTATATCCAAATTACGGATATCGAATTCGCGAACAAATCCGGAGTCGCGAATGGTGTGCTTTCGGTAAACAAGGACGAGATAAAAGCTCTCGTGCTTGCCGATGAGCGCATCAAAAATGTTGAACTGCACATTGCGAAACCGGGTGAAAGTGTTCGTATCACGCCTGTCAAGGACGTAATCGAGCCTCGTGTTAAAGTAAGCGGCGGCGGTGGAATTTTCCCCGGAGTAATCGCAGATGTTGACACAGTCGGCAGCGGATTGACCCACGTTCTACGCGGCGCTGCCGTCGTAACTACGGGTAAAGTCGTTGGTTTCCAAGAGGGAATCATCGATATGACAGGATTGGGAGCGGAGTACACTCCATTCTCAAAGACATTCAACCTAGTGCTCGATTTCACGCCAGTCGATGGACTTGCTCCGCATGACTACGAGCAAAGTTTGCGTCTTGCGGGCTTGAAAGTTGCTTGCGTACTTGGCGAATTGGGCAAAAATGTCACACCTGACGAAACGACAACCTACGAAACGCTACCCATCTTCAAGGGTAAAGAAACGTATCCAGACCTACCTCGCGTGGGTTACGTGCAAATGTTGCAAAGTCAAGGCTTGCTGCACGACACGTATGTGTATGGCGTTGATATGAAAGAGAGCATCACTACGCTGATTAATCCCACCGAGATTCTCGATGGAGCAATCATCAGCGGAAACTGCGTTTCTGCGTGCGACAAGAACACCACGTACCACCACCAAAACAATCCAGTCATCCACGATTTGTTCGAGCAGCACGGCAAAACGCTCAACTTCGCAGGCATGATTATCACTAACGAAAACGTGTTCCTTGCGGACAAGATTCGCAGCTCTGATTGGACTGCCAAACTGTGCACAATGATGGAGTTTGACGGCGTTATCATCTCGCAAGAGGGCTTCGGAAACCCTGATACCGACCTCATCATGAACTGCAAAAAGGTCGAAGAGAGCGGCATTCCGACTGTCATCATCACGGACGAGTACGCTGGACGTGACGGTACAAGCCAATCACTCGCTGATGCACACTCGACTGCAAATGCGGTTGTTACTGGCGGAAATGCCAACCAAGTCATCACATTGCCAAAGCTCGACCGTGTTATCGGTACGCTTGATTATGTTGACGTTATCGCTGGCGGATTCGAGAAAAACACCAATGCAGACGGCAGCATCACAGTCGAGATTCAAGCGATTATCGGTGCAACCAACGAGCTTGGATTCAATAAAATGAGCGCGCGTTAGGCGTAGAGAGGACAGAAATATGAGTATCAAAGTAGTACACTATATCAACCAATTCTACGCCGGAGTGGGCGGAGAAGAAATGGCAGACCACAAGCCCGAAGTGCGCGAAGGCGCAGTCGGACCGGGCGTTGCACTGGCTGCTTCATATGGCGACAAAGCCACCATCACTCACACAGTTGTGTGCGGTGACGGATATTTCAATGAAAATATCGAATCAGCGACTGCTGCCATTCTCGAAATGGTCAAGGCTGCAAAACCCGACGTATTCGTCGCAGGACCGGCATTCAATGCAGGTCGTTACGGCGTTGCGTGCGGAACAATTTCCGAGGCTGTCAAAAGCCAACTCGGCATTCCTGTCGTGACAGGAATGTACAAAGAAAATCC
>Ga0123355_10017064_pt1 | contig 11462 bp, 6 predicted proteins | sample TergutEmb28metaG_3_FD_89872 | JGI IMG/M metagenome (GOLD analysis project Ga0123355, IMG submission 89872) | Embiratermes neotenicus P1 segment gut microbial communities from Petit-Saut dam, French Guiana - Emb289 P1 | ecosystem: Host-associated > Arthropoda: Insects > Digestive system > Gut ...
ACAAAAAAAAAAAAGGTTTTTAAACAAGGACAAAAAAAAACACAAAAAAAAAAAAAAAACAACAACAAAAACACAAAACCCCCCCCCCCCCCCCCCCCAACTCACGCAACAAGGAATTTGCAACGTTACTGACTAAGCTGTTCGAAAACTTGATCAAACTTTCTCAACACTTGTTTGCATTCCATCGACGGGACATGAGCTTTATTCGACCAGAAACTTCACTGCTTCCATGTGTGCGGGATTTGCATAATGCGCGTTGCAATATAGGCCGTTTGGGAGAAAAATCTTCCCCCAACGTTGTAAGAACTTAAGAACACGGAAAACGATGTTAAAATCCCAATGTCAGTTTTGGTGCAGTGTACGATGTATGGTGTTACCGGCCTCCGGGCAAAGTAAAGTCGTTAATGTATTTATGGGTACCATCCATATGAAAACCCTCCACCTTGGCCAGTATTTGGAATTCAAATACTAGAGTCACTGAAGGGCTAAAATAATTTTCCGCCATACTCCAAAGAAAATTTCTGTGTTTGGAGCGCCCCAACTTTCGCCCGCTCGTCCTTCTGATAAGTCTAGTGTTAAGATTAAGATGAATAAGGGAAACTGGTAAAATGAGAGTAACAGAGGAACACCGAATTTTTTACAAAGAAACCAATCTTAGTGCCACTTCGTCCTTCTAAAATGTGAAATAGACTTTCCCGAGATGGAACTCGGGCCTTTCGCGGCGAGTGGCCGGCGAGTTTCCGTCTGAGCCACACTACGACCATGTGAGGCACGAATTGCATAGTAAACAACATTTTTCGTTACCAGGGCTATGTCGAATATGTTATGTTCATTCTCCAGGAGCATATAAACTCCATTCAACGCAGTTTCTCTGAAAGATTTGTTCTGAATTTGATAAATTAGTTTAAGCTAATTAAGAAATCACATGTTTTGTCCATATTGCGATTTCCCAAATTATGTCACAGTGTTGCCTCAACGTGGGTTGCCGACATATTTTACGACCCTACTGCCAAAATTCAGGGCAGACTGGGCGGATGATTGTTCCGAACGTCGGTAGAAACCTATGAGATTACACGGCGTCCTACACCGGACGACAACAGGGCAAATTACAGTGCTTAATTCAAAATCATGGCATGAGGCTTACGGGGGCGTAAATGTGTAGCTCCACGCATTCTTTACCTCGTCACCTGATGGGGCGAGCGGTCAGTATCAGGCAATGGCCGCTTTACATGAGGGGTCTTGTACTGTACCTTGTACCCAGTGGACAAGTAGCTGGGTAGACCCAAAAGCGGGGCTGACAAATGAGGCAAGAGTAAAAACAGCCTCTGTCGGGAATCGAGCCCAATTAATATCGCCTGCAACCCTGTTCACTATGCTAACTGAATTATCGTGGCTAATTTATAAAATATGAATTAGGAAATAGCATTCAAGAAAACACTAACTGGTAATAATAATGCGGAATTTGAAAATTAAATACTCTTATACATAAGATCACACGTACGCGAGACAAGACAAGCAACGTACGCATTACGTAAAATGAGGGGCTTTCGCGTAACCATTATTACCGTCGAAAAGCAATCAGTATTACATATTCAAAGTGTGTTCGTATCCTTAGTTATCCACCATGCAAAGCGCATGCGTCGTGTTATATTGCGATCCGTGGCCTGTCCGCCTCCACCAAATTTTTCCACATCATCTCAAAACGGCACGACTCTGTTGGTGAGGATTACTTACTTACTTACTCCATGGTGCAGAGTATTTCTTGAGAAGCTAACTGGTTTGCAGTTACTCCAGAAATTCCCCGCATTTCATGGAACCCGAAGGTTCATTACCGTACTCATAAGCGTCCGCCACCTGTCTCTATCCTGGGCCAGCCCAATCCAGTACATATACCCACATCCCGCCTCCTGGAGATCCATCCTAATATTATCCACCCATCTACGTCTAGGTCTCCCCAGTGGTTCCTTCCCTCCGGTTTCCCCACCAAGACCCTATCCACCCCCCCCCCTCTCCTCACCCATAAATGGGTCCCTGTCACCACGGCATGACACGTCCTCAGGTTGCGGATAGAGGAACGGCCTCCGATAAGGAGGGTAGCTGCGAATAAATTAAATAAGCAGTCGCAGACAGCCGACGAGGGGTGGTCCTCCAGCTTGGGGGTTGGGCGAGGTGCTAACAACCCCTCCCTGTAAAAAAAAATCTGCTAAGGAACACTCACATGCGGGATGATTCCTCTGGAGACAAAACAATCCGGAGGTAAATACTCCCCCACTCGTAGGGAGGGGGGGGGATTATTGAACTTAAAATGTGTGTTTTGATTTTCTCTGTAAATTTGGTCTGAAAAATTTCTCTTTCTGAGAAGAATTCATGGACATATTATCATAAATGAACATTGGTCTTCCTGTAAAGTAGACCCACCCATTATTGGTCAGATTTTAACGAAACTTGAACTTCCTCGACAGATTTTCGAAAAATCCTCAAATATCATATTTCTTAAAAATTCGTTCAGTGGGCGGTCGAGTTGTTCCGTGCGGGGAGACAGACATAACGAAGCTAATGGTCTCCTTTCGCAATTTTGCTAAAAAGAAACATCTAAAAACTAGTCGAATGAAAGAGAACTGACGTTGGAATGAGAAGGGAATTATTTTGTGATGGAATATATATGCTACGTAAACAAGTCACATCCTAGACCTAGAAAATAAAGCCCAAGGTCGGAGACGAGAACTAAAATATGTTTATTGGTTTAAAAATGGGAATTTAAGATAATTGACGGGTTGCTACTGCGGAAAACCTAGTGTTGGCAGGCAAACGCGTGGAATAATTCGATGTGACTCAGCAGATAAACACGATATCTGTTATCTGTATGAAGACGTCAGCAAATATTTCCAGCGCCATTACAACCTCGTATCTCACACTGCGTACACAAACCGAGCCGCAGTTGCGTATTTGCTAACGCTGCATCATGCCGGTTCAGAACACAGCACGCACTCAGTCCCCGATTATCACACAGATCGCGCAAGCTGACCCAGGCGGTAATCAGAGTATTGGTAGCTCCAATGACGTCCGGACACAATCCTGAGATTTTTCATGGTTATGCCCCAACCCCACCCCACCCCCACCCCTCCATTCTCCAAAGTGTAGTCAGTACTTCCAATTTGTATATAACCACTTCGTAACATCCTCTTTATAACTAGTTATTGGCATACTGCTAGCATTCGATGTCATATAGTCTCTGATAATGATGGGGTTGTAACAAACAAAAATTCAAACGGATAAAATGAGTTGAAACAACCTGTGGAAGCAATCAGCTGATTTGCGCAACCTGGCAGCTCAGAGTGAACTGTACGCATGCGCGCGCACACATACTGCAGGTGCCCGCGAGCGTTCGATGAAACAAAGCAGAAGGCTTACTGTTTCACGAGGTTGAAGATCTAGACCATAGACAAGATGCGCAACAGAATTGACTTTCAAAGGCACGCCTGGTTGTCGGGGTAGGGAGACTACAATTCTGTCGTAATTACTGGACTTACTGGTTTGTCCTTACCCATTCTCTCCAGCATACGTTCAATTCTTTTCGGAAAACCATAAGTTTATAGCATCTTATGATGTCTTTTACGGCTCTCCCCTTTCGTATATAGAACTTACAGATCTGTCCATGAACTATGCTATCCACCAGACGAGTATGCAGCAATGGTGGAGTTACCGGACAGAAGAAAACTTCCCTGGAATTGAACCCGGGCTTCCGAGCACAGAAGCCAGCGACTAACCTCCAAAGACATGGCATGGCATGCTATGCGGATTTCAATTCTGACATTCTGTTGACAGATTAGCTATGTATAATATTTGGTACACCTTGTACTACCCAAAACCAGTGGGGCCTGATATGAGAAACGCGCTGGGTACTTGATTGGAGGAACTGAGTAAAATAATAATAAAAAATAGAAATGTCAGAAGAGACGCATTCCGGCACACAAGAGCACCTATTGACGGTAAGTCAGAAGCCCTCTCACCCCGCCGTAGACACAACTTACCGTAGTTCTGTCACATTTCATTAACTATGTTACCTTTCCCAAGAAAAATATATAATTATCTGACCAATTTCAAGGAATGATCCCTAACTACAGCACTGAGAGGAAGCCAGACGTTATTCAGTCTAAAATAATCAAAATAAACTTGTACCCAAACAAACAGATGCTTATTTTGTGCAACAGCTCCCAATGAGCCAGGGACTCTTCATTCACGAGGTTTCTAGATCATACACAACGGCCCACCATAGTCAGTAAGACTCCTCTGGACAAATGATCAGCTCATCGCAGAGACCTCTACCTGACAACACTCAGTACTCACGACAGACAAACATCCATGCTCCCGGTGGCATTCAAACCCACAATCTCAGCAGGTGAGCGGCCGCATAACTACGCCTTAGACCGCGCGGCCATTGGGACCGGCAAACAGATAGATGAAGCCGCGTAAGTTTATGAACTAATGTTTATGGAAACCATCCCATTGCGTTAATTACTAAACAAAACACACTAATTAAGTCTAAAACTACATAGGTTTAATTCAAGGTACCCAGTTTAATTAAAATGAACCTGTGCTGTGTTAGGCTGAACAAGTGTTTTTGTTTCTTTGTTTGTTTGTTAAAGACTACATAACGCTTAAAAAATTTTGTCACCTCAACTGTTCAAAGCGCATTGGCATATACGCCCCCCCCGCTGTAAATATCAAAAAACTTTTCCCCCCCCCCCCCCCCCCCACACACACACACACACGTGCGCGCGCGCGTAGGGCGTATTTACGATTTTCTCATGAGCAAACAGCGATTATTTCGGTGTGCAAAACGCACAGGTTGGTAAGAACATCGCACCATTTTCTGTGAGTAACAAATCCATTCTTAAATTGCTCCCTTGGGAGTAGATTGTAAATTTGCAGTGGTTACAATAAAAAAAAAAATTCTTGGAAGAGAATTGTGCTGCAAAATGTCAAAACGTACTCACACGTCTTACAAAACTGGAAGTCATACTTGCTAGGTACGAATACCCAACCACAGGTTCCTCTCCTGAGACAATTCAATCCAGGCTACATCCTTATATTCTACTTCGTTTTAATATTATCTTCCAATCACCACCACGGTTTCAAAATAATCTCTTCTTTCCGGTTTTCTAACAAATAGTTTATATGCACTCCTTATTCCTCCAATGCCTTCTACTCGACATGCCCATCTCACATTCCAGCATTTGACTAGCCCGATAAGAGGTTATTCGGTCAGCAGCAGGCCTATTAATTATGAACCTCTTCACTATGACATTTTCTCCTGCCTACACGACCTTCCAGTAACTTCGACCCAAATACTCACTCCGTCCCACTGCCAAACCGAAACCACGTATTTCCATAAACATGAAGGGGCAAGTTTCGAAACCATACAAACGAACAGGTGAAATTAGTCTACGGTTCTGTACATTTGTACGTTTGAATATTAACTGCTCTTAATTTATGCGTGAATTCGGTTCATTTGAAAATAACTTCCTCTACATTAGAAGCACACATTAAAATGCAGTGCGCGTCTCCGTTATAACAACCAACCGATTATTCTGTGCAACAAAATGACCTGCGTTCGTTCTGAAATCTTAAAAAACCAATACATATTCTGTGTGGACAGAAATTATGGGGTTATAAAGCCAGAACTTGACGTATGTGTTAATCATATTACAAACTGGACATCAAACGGTTAATAGGGCTTAATTCAGCGAGAGCTATTAGAGTATGCAATGAGAAACACGACAGGAAATGTACGAATACCGTAACATTGAGGCGCATTCGCAAAATCACTGTTGTCGTGGAAAACCAATAAATATACAATATTGTGAGTGTGTGTGTTCATTCTTGCCTTAGTCATGCCGGTATGCAAAATGCATCTTTTCTGCGCAGCATTACGTTGTCATCTGTCGTCTGACTGGCTGTACCATAGCCAACCACGTTATCTTATAAACGGCACGATTTTCAGAACAAAACGTTATTGAAAATAAAAAAGTGTTTTGATTTTCTCTACAACTTTTGTCTGAAATATTTTTCATTCTCAGAATAATTCAGTGAGATATCATAACTGCACATGTCTTCATGTGAAGTGTCAGATTTTAATGAAACTTGAATTTTCTCAAAAGTACTTTAAAAAATCATCAAATATAAAATTTCATGAAAATCTAGGAAGTGTGTCATCCCCGTTGTGTATATGAAACTTGGAAATGATATGTGGTCAAACACAACTGTGTCACAAAAGGTGCATTTAGTGACTATAATGGGCAACTACATGTTTCGGCCTGTACTGGCCATCTTCAGGTTGTCTTAGGAGAACTTAAGACCTTACTATAAGCATAGCGCGCGCACGTGGTGTAGAAATCTCTACATGCTATGCTTATAGTAAGATCTTAAGTTGAGTTCTCCTAAGACAACCTGAAGATGACCAGTACAGGCCGAAACATGTAGTTGCCCATTATAGTCACTAAATGCACCTTTTATGACACGGTTGTGTTTGACCACATACCATTTCCAAGTTTCATGAAAATCTGCCCAGTGGAAGCCGACTTGTTCCACACGGACGGGCGGACAGACACAATGAAGCTAATTAGTCGCTTTAGCAATTCTGCGAAAGCGCCTCGAAAATACTCCGAAAAGGTAGAGAACTGTGGTACTCACCTTGCGAAGAAAGCAGCTGCAGCAGACGACTGAGCTGGAGTACCTGGAACTCCGCTGACAGAGTATGCATACTTGGATTCGGAGTAATAGTTGCTTCCAGGAGTTCCAGAACCAATAGTAGGACCAAGCAGTAAGGTAGGTGAAGATGCCCCATTAGAATGAGTATCAATACCACCATAAAGGAAGTCCACGACGGAGGAATGGCCACTGTAATGATGAGGTCTAGCAGAAGGGGTTGGTGGAAGGGCGGGAGAATGATGTCTCCCATAACTACTCTGTTCCGAACACGCATTCACTGCCCCATTCAATAAATGTGACTTTTGTAACTGAAACGACTGTAAGGTAACTGAAGTTGTTGATCCTTTCGATGACACCTTACCCTGTGGCACTGCCGATGATGCACCACTATTTACAAATAAATTCAAGCCGCCATTAGAAGTAACACTGGAATTACCAACATTTTTAACCGCTGATTTTTGTTGTGACTGAAACGCCGTTGCCAGCACTGTCGATGACTGTTTTCCATTATATATCACTGCTGTCTGGTGTGAAATGCGCGACGCATCTGTAGTTGCACCATTTGACGAGGCCACGTGATTCTTAAAGTGTTTATAACCATGTCTGTCATTCGATAAATCATCACTTCCGTTCATCTCTGTGACACCTGCGTTACTTGAGACGTTTGTCACTGCACGATGGTGACTTTGATGATCTTTGATCACCACACTGTTATTGTCTGAAGCACTTGTGTTGGTGTTGCCACAACCATTTCGTGCGACTGACCGGCAACCACTGGCTCGGCCATATGCCGCTGCCTGAGATTCGTGAGCGAGACAGGCATGCTGATGCCCTTTACTATTCGAAGACGACAGTAGCGCTGTGCTAGTAGTGGTGGAAGATCGATGCAACTCCTCATATTTCCCACCCGCGTTCGCTGCTTCTGTTTCGCCAGTGCCAAGGTAACTTAATGTAGCGCTATTGCATATACTGTTCATCATCGCTACAGGGGGTGACGCATGGAAACTGCTGTTTGGACGTTCATGCAACGATCGGTGGTTCCGTGATTGATGGTGTTTGTTGTGATGACTATTTGGAAGCTGACTGTAGTGTTCTTGGTGATAATGATGGTTGCTCTGTGATGTCCGTGGCTTGAAAACGTACTCGGGAGCAGTTATTGCTTCAAGATCCAACTGGAAAGGAAAATTAATATTAAGTTTCTACTAACAGAGATCGAAGTTGGTGACAGATTATAGTATTCATTACGAACTATAATTGGGGTGCGGGGGGGGGGGGGTTCCATGAAACCTATTTACATTTGTTTATTATCACATGCTGATTTCGGGAACGATTTGCGAAATAACTAAATCCTGTTACTAAATTAAAGTATTCTGTGTCCGAGACACGTGCATCAAAATTTAACCCTCATTAGCATGTAACAAAGTGAAATTTAGTACCTCAATTTATACAAATATATTGCAATATACTTCCGGCGTCTAGTCCTGCAGTCTTGTAAGCAGTAGAATTACAACCATTGATGATGTCAACTTTATTACATCGCAAACACAGCACAGGTCAAAACAAAACAGAGATATAATATACTCGTAAGAAATAAATCATATAACTGGAATTTCAGGCTTTCGCCACGGTGTAAATGAGATATTTGTTCTTCTGGGTGTTAATCAGAATTCATTTATTATAATTTGCTGATATAAAAAAGTTAAAGTTTTCCCGTTACAGGCCCGGTGACCCAGAGGTTGGGTAGAGGTATAGCTATACTGTTCCATAACCACGGTACTAGAAGGGAATGTGTGGTCAGCAGCACGCCCCGGCCGCACTTTAACCCCGGGAAAGACCCGGTATCCATTTTACAGGAGGCTAGGTGGGCCCCAGGGCCTGTCTGGACGGGCGGAAACTCTCGTCCCCACCGGGATTCGATCCCGGACCGTCCAGCCCGTAGTCAGCCGCAATACCGACTGAGCTATCGCGGTCCACTATTTACTGACGTATCGGTCACATTTTCAAGGGTCAAGCTGCTTGACTGCTTGACCATTAAAGATTGGACTGACAGGTTGTCCCGAAACGTCGACAAATAAATGCCAATCTACGTCGCGAAACATTCCAAAAGAGCGAAAATCTCAGTGATTCATGCCAATTAAAATATGTGTCTATTTGGCGAAGATGGAATGGTTCTTTTACTACTAAACGTAAAATGAGAACAATGTATTTCTTCTAAAATTTTGGAGACCGGTGAGAACATATGTGGTGAACATCGGGCTGAAATATTGTCACATTTCAAGCACGATTTCCGCTTAATCCTTCAGGTAAAATTGGAGTTCAGCTTCCTACAGATTAAGTCTCGTCTAAGGTTTGCGTCTCAGAAGGGGCAGCCTCACCCTGTCTCTACTCCGGTTGTAATTTAATTTCGTTTCCCTTACGGTCACAAAATGTCACCAACTGTAAATAACTGTTGTACTGCTACCGCGCTACATAGCTGGAAGGGACTCCAAGATATTCAGGAATAACAGACATCAGTGTTTTTCCTTGTACCCGGAGGTACCAAGGTAAATAAAGAGCGACATACTCCAAGCAGCACAGTCCTTTTGAAACTAACAATCATTCAGCTAGTCAAGACAAACCCCGCATTTTATGAAACTCCCAAAATGTTCATTACCAACTTCACAAGAGCCCATTACTTGCCCCTATCCTATGCCAGAACAATGTAGTCCACATCACCAATTCTCTTTCCTGAACATCAACTTTAATATTATCCTGTCTTCTAAACCTAAGTCTCCCAATTGGTCTCCAACCAGGGTTTCCCCCAAAAAAAAACTCTGTGCACATCACCACTTCCAGTCAAAATCGCCACATGCACTGCCCGTCTCATTCCTCTCGACTTGATGATAAGTCGGTCCCTGTAACCACATCATACGGTGGACGAGATAGCCTGCAGTTATAGAGGGTAGATGCGAATATGCTGAAAAATCAGTAACGGACAGCCGACGAAGGGTGCTCGTCCATCTTTGGGTGGGTGAGGAGCTAACAAATCCTCGCCGAAAAAAAGGAACCTGTCACTAAATATACTAAACAGCCTCGGTAAATAATGACTACAGTTTATTATTCTGTTATTCCTGAACAGTCACAGGCTGGCATTAAAACTTGGAATGCACTAGTGTCCAGCTCACAGATCAAAGTTACTGTACCAGCAGCTGTTCGATCACAACGCCATGGATCAGACACTCTCCCCATATGCCCACAGTCTCTTAGCTGAACAAGAACTCCGTTTTTATGGTATCCGCATTGAGAGAGAAATATTGCACCCTATAGTGAAAAGGGTAATTAATATTACAGGTATAACACCACTTGAAAGACCTGGGCGTAGATGGGAGGATAATATTAAAAAGGATAAAAAAACTGGGATGGGGAGGCATGGACTGGACTGATCAGACTCAGGATTAGGACAGTTGGCGGGATCTTGTGAATGCGGTAATGAATCTTCGGGTTCCACAAAATGCGTGTAATTTCTTGACTGGCTGAGGACCTGTTAGCTCCTCAGGAAGGACTGCAGTCCATGGGGTTAGTTAGTTATTAGTTACTTACGTAAAATAAAACCACTAATTTCTCAAATTTATTTTTGGAATAAAACTCTACATGTTCCGGACAGTTCTTCTGTCCATCATCAAGAGTTCTTTAATGTACACTGCAAACCTGTACGACATATACCATTGCTGCGTGTACAGTAAAAAACTCCTGATGATGGACAGAGGAACTGTCCGGAAAATGTAGAGTTTTATCCAAAAATAAATTTGAGAAATTAGTGCTTCTGGTTGGTTTTGTTATAAGAATATATCACGATGCACAGTCAGCTGAACGTCAAATTTAGTTACTTAAATATGATACTGAGTACAAGGTAAATCAGTCCCGTTACGGGCCTGGAATGGCCCAGAGGTTTCCAGGAAGTTAAGGTTCCCAGATTTCATGATAACGGCACAGGATGGTGGTAAGTTGTCAGCCTTACGCACCGGCCGCCTTTACCCCCAGGAAATACTCCTGGTACTCATTTCTGTTAGAGGCTGAGTCAACCCCAGGGCCATAGTGCGATCGAAAGGATTTTAGGTCAATGAAAATTTCCAATGACACCAGCTGGAATCGAACCAGCGACCTTCCGATTTGTAGCACAGCACCTTAACCACTGTGCTACTGCGGTCCCCATGATACTGTGTATTATATATAATTACACCATAACATCATGAAATTAGTTACCATCAACAGGTAGCGAACATAATGTCTCCAGCGTGTACATCACATCACTTTACAATGAATCCAACAAGCTTTATGTGACTTTTATACAAACTAATTGATATGGTGAAAGTAAAAGTACCAAAAAAATACAAATTTTCAGGCGGTGGCAACGGTCGTTGCTCAAATATTATTCTGGGTACTGAAGCCGTGTGGGATCGTAAGTTGATACCGGGATTACAGAGGAACGTGCTTTCCGCGTTATCGAGGTGACTGAGGTGCATGCTGAAGACAAGAAACTGAAGTTTACGGAACTTTCTAACCGAGTAATATCTATGGATCTGACGTTTCAGGGTTGCATAAGAATATGGGCATGCCAGAGGGCATAACCCTTTAAAGTAAAGATGCTCTACCACTAAAACTAAACTCCGTGGCTTTAGTCCGCGAGCGAACCATACCGACAGAGCGGCCGCCGCCGGTAGGCGAAGTTAGTGCCAACTTTTGCGGATAGAGGGGTGTCACGTGGTTAGCGC
>Ga0123355_10017065_pt1 | contig 11462 bp, 4 predicted proteins | sample TergutEmb28metaG_3_FD_89872 | JGI IMG/M metagenome (GOLD analysis project Ga0123355, IMG submission 89872) | Embiratermes neotenicus P1 segment gut microbial communities from Petit-Saut dam, French Guiana - Emb289 P1 | ecosystem: Host-associated > Arthropoda: Insects > Digestive system > Gut ...
AAGAAAAAGAAGGAGGGGGGGGGGGGGGGGGGGGGGGGGGGGGCCGACAAACCTGATGGGAAATCTGTGCTGTCCCAGAGAACATTAAATTCAGTTTTTCGTGCAGTTTTTTACACAGTTAAACTGCACAGTTAGACTCAGAGTGTATGAGGCCCTCTAGAGAATGAAACTGTCTGGATACTCGGTGACCCAGACACATACAACACAAGAAAACTTTGGGTCTGCTATATAAAAATAAACAAACGACAAAGTTTGCATCGCTTATCACAATTAATAAATACAATAAATTTAATCGGGCTGTGTATGCTTAATGGAGATAATTCCCACTATGCCCCCTCCCCAAAGTACAGCTGTAACACTCACTCCTGTCCCAGCACCAGTAAATTTGGGGGCGCAAAATTAAAAAAGTTAAAATATATATTGTACGTTATGTATATTAGATATTCACACACATTATATATGTATATATTTAAGAATTTTAACATTCTTTTGGGCGAAAGACGGTGGGAGTTGGGAGTCACGTTTCAACAGCTGGCGCCCAAGCGCAGGAAACATTAGCTTCGGTTCTAACAGCACGTACTAGCCGTTCATTCCTACACGACGCCGTTTACGTGAACCAAACAAACGGGAACTTCACACGCATAATCGGCGTAACAATTGGACATTACACAAACAATGGTGCACACCACAATTTATATATCCGTACATACTTATGATGCGATGCTTATAGGATTTACAACAATCTGTATGTACAATAAATCATATGAAGGCAATTGCCGCGAGCAAGATAGAGAAAAATACATTGGTAAATCTGAGTACTTCCAATTGGATACAATTGTTTCCTTGAACCACGACAACTTTCCCTGTCAAACATTCATGTTGCGATTTGGTTACATGTGCAATCTAGCGGAAGAACGCGCAACCAATGTACAACATGGTGTCGGGAGCATTCGCTAAATTGCATGACACATACGCTATTATGGAGCAGGTACAGTACGTACATTACACATGCCGAAGCTTGGCAATGGGCTGAACGATAGCGTTCTCGATCCCGGCAGGGACGGGATTTTCTATACGAATTCATACGCATAGTTTGTCGGGGTACAAGAAAGTTCGTACATAACATAAAATTCGTATACTTTAAAACTTGTAAACAGTGCTCGGGGAAATATTCATAATCAAACTTAGGCCCTCCATGATCCCAAATCCTGCAGTCTGTTTTCGTGCCTTTACAGAATTCCATATTTCCATTGCAATGTACAGAACAAGGATCGGCAGCCTTTCCATTACCGCAAGCCGCAATCTACAGATCTTTGATAGCATTTTTTTTATTACCAACTTGATGCACAAATTCTTTATTTCGATAAATTTATTATACTCCTCTACATGTTTCAAGCACGATTATGCTCATCTTCAGGAGGACAGATTGTACATGGTACAGCATCTGGTACCGCCACTCCCTTTAGGTGACCGTTCAGTGTACTGAACGGTCACCTAAAGAGAATGACGGTACCAGATGCTGTGCATATACAATCTGTCCTCCTGAAGATGAGCATAATCGTGCTCGAAACATGTAGAGGTGTATAATAAATGTATCGAAATAAAGAATTTGTGCATCAAGTTGGTTATAAAAAAGACCATCATTCTATTAGGATGCACGGTCAACCAAACATACAAATTTCTACAGATATTTGTCAAGGCTAGGAGAGAAAACTCATAACGATTTTACGGTTCCACAGTCACATAATTTTAATATACATAAAATGCTTTTTCTGATCGTTTGCAGACAAATTTACAAAAATTTCAAGACTACGGATTCACAAACTTTTTACTCTATTAAAATGCTTTGTATGTTCGCGTGCCCATGGGATTCGATAACGTAGTTTGACTACATGGATCTCATGTCAAGGAATTCCCCGTACTTTATGGATCCCGTAGGTGCTTTGCCATGTTCACACGAATCCACTCTCGCAACCGGTGGCTAGATTATTTAGATAGATATTCTCTTCAGCAGCAATTCTGTCAACATAACTAGTGCAAAATAACGAACTCACCTTGGTCCTTGATGTTTGCGACCGTTAGCTTGCATCGGTAGTCAACTGTTTGGCTTAACTACTCATACCATTAGAGTCGATACGATTAATCAAAAACACTACTTAAACACAATTACACACTCGCATACATAATAATCATTTGGTATAACGTCGGTTGGTTTATCCTTGTGTAAATGTTTAATATTTCACTGTTCCATTCTTCAGTAACAGCATCACTTGCGAGAACTTCACCTACTTCCCACATGTAATATAAGACAAGCCCTTGTTCAGCAACACAACAGGATGGTGTTATATCATAAATCACACTCTAAAACTTCAAAACAATTGTAATGGAATTGGAGTAGATTTTTTTTATGTCTTCAATAATTCCCGCAAAATATTCCAAGTGGCCATGTTGTCACAGAAAATAGAAAGCATAGAACCTTCTCCTCACAAGAACACTCGCGTTGACCCTTTAATTCCATATTTCAGATAATCCGTGATATGTCGCCATATATGGATCACTGTGTGTCACTCTGATCTCGAGATGAGGTGTGTCACTGGTTCCCAAAGTGTAGGATACACGACCAGTTCCCAGGGGATCCTTGGATAAATTTCTGTAGTGGATACTGCTAAGTCCCCTTACTTTTCTAACTAAAGGAATGATGTTTTGTTAAAAATAATCACGGAGCTTCTTTAATTTGCGATATGCTTATTGTGCATGGCCGTAATAATATGTAATTAAGAAATTTCTGAAACCCACAAATCGAGCGACAGTAATTATCTTTAAGGTCAAATAATCCAATGTATTTTAGATATGCTACTGGTGTTCGTAGCTATCTAAAATCAGTTTTGAGTTATAAACTTTTATTTTTGGGTACTTTTCTTTCTGACGTTCTACATTTACTTGAGCAAGGACGTAAGAATCCGTATTTATATTTCGAAGCAAAAAGGGGTACGCGAGCCAACAGGAATGGTGAACATTCAGCTATGTCGTACACCGCGAGACACTGTCTTTGGTTTAGGACATTATACGAGTTTCCACCAAATAATAACACCTGCTGTATAGGTTAGCAGCACGCGTTTCTGAATTCCTGTTCCTTTGCACCTGACCTACCTACACAGATCTCATGCCACACATGAGCACAGATTAGAAGTACCGCGAAGTGATACACTTCCCTGACCAAGTGCATTTCTCTGCCATCTATACGGAAATATTGGTACATCAACAACATTTTAGGCAGAGAACACATGATACCATGCCTTGTTGATTCGAGTACAAGTTTACCTGACGAGTACTTCTACCAGATGATCTGTGACTTTTACGGACCTGGTTACGAAGGACGAAGTGCACGGATAGTACGAATAAACACTAAACGGTATTTTTGTGTTACTACCCTATCTGTAAAAATACTTCACATTCCTCTTAACATATAAATTTTACTATTATATCGCTTACAAATACAGTTTTATAAATCAGACAACGCACAATCAAAAATTCATTGCAAGACTATACAGCAACTTAAAACCATGTAACCAGGTATTACCAATATAAAAGATCGGCATAATATATTGAGGAAATGCCTTCATGGATACGCACCATATCCTACAACGATTTATAGTTCCACAACATTGTCCGGATCCCTTCGTAATACATAGGTAGACAGATTATAATCTATGCCATGCTGTAGTGGTTAAAGTAGTGTACTGGCTTGATTACAGGTGTCGCTGAAGTCAACAGTGAAAAGAAAATGGCTCCGTGTGAGAAGTCTATTGCGGACTTCTGTCGGCTTTGTGCTGTAGAAGCAAAAAATGGTGTTGTTATATACAGCTCCGAAGGCGTTAATTTGTGTCTTGAAGAGAAAATCATTCAGTGTTTAAGAATAGAAGTGAGAACAGATGTTACCTATGCCCTCTACTTATAGACTTTTGTTGTGACACGCTCTCTTCCCTATTAATATGCTGGATTTAATAAAGCTTTCTCCCCTACTTAAACGTAAACTTATAATTGGATGATGCAGCACGTTTAGGAAACTGTTGTTATAAAATCTCGGCAGATAAGGGTGACATGCGTTATATCAGAAATGGTGTGCAATAGCAGTATCCACATTTCTCTATTTCAGGTGTCTAAAGATGATATGTTGCCAAAGAAGGTCTGCAGGCCTTGTCGTGCACGGTTAGAAGACTATCACAAATTTGCGGAGAGAGCCAGTCGGGTACAGCATACTTTAGGGCTTCTTATTCAAATGAAGAGCACCAACCTGTCGGCAGGACCACTGGTATTTGGTCAGCACTGTTAACGTTGTTAGTTTAAATCATAGTGAATAGATGTACCTAATAATGAGCATTTTGTGTTATAAAAGGTTGCAGAAACAAAGAATGAAGACGGAGTTCATGTAAAAAATGACCCCGATGACATTGAGATTAAAGATGAATTAATGGAGCTTCCGCTAGATGTTACTCTGGTATCAGATGGTGATTCTCATGTTGATACTAAAGTCAATAGTACTGATGATGATCGCAGTATACCTGGTGAGTGTAAGAAAATAATTCATTATATAAACAGGCTGAGAGATGTGCCATCCCTATTAGTAAAATATTTAACTGATAACATTGTTTAGTGCATATTTTAAAAAGGTTCTCCTAGTTTGTATATTATTACCATCATTGTCAGAGATTTTTAAAATTATGGACAGGTTAAACACTACAATTCACTTATACTAAGTCAAAGTAAAAGGACTGGACTTGCAGACTTGCTCACTGCATTTATCAAGCAGATTACAAGAATGGTTTTGCCATTCATAGGCATTGACTAGATGATGATTGACACTTTGTTTTAGTACAATATTTTTTTTTTCACTCGTGCCTTTTTATTTTATATCCTACATAATTGCAGTATCTTCGTAGAGCTTTCCTTTGATAATAATAAGGCACTGAAAATGTTTCCAAAAACTTGACTGTCACCACCTTTTTTGTGATTTATGACCTGCGTCTTGTAATACTTCTGTGTTAGCTGTGCATTTTGTCATTTTGTGTATACTGAGTTTTTGTGATGTACCTGTGTGAACTGGTTTGACCTCCTACTACTTGCAGGGCCTTCGCAGCCTACAGCATGGTAATACGCATTATGTGGCTTTCTCTTCATATTACTTCCTGATTGCCAATACTGTTTGTCCTCCATCATGTAACGTGTCTCCTAATCTTTAGGAGAGATAACCCTTTATGAAGGTACACAGAGTAAAGTGATACAGTCCCTCGATGACAACTTATGTTATATGTTATGTGATTTTATATTTTTAATGTGACATGTTTCAACTTAAGTATAAAAAGCCATCATCAGGCAAAGTTAAGAGTACCAAACAAAACTTATAATGCAAGTTACATTAAAAATTATAATTTTAATTTGGTACTCTTAATTTTGCTTGATGATGGCTTTTTCTACTTTAGCTGGAACATGTCACATTAAATTTATATAATAATAGGAAAGTTACGTGTGACTGATGGCCTTTACACCTTGACTCTGTGTACATTGTGATTAGTTCACTTGTGGGCATACGTAATGCCCAGTGAATTAGTATGTTTTGCCAGACATATGTAGAATTTAAACAGGCAGCAAAGACACGGATGACGGTGCCAAGAGAGTACCAATACTCATATATTATTGTTTCAATGCATGTATATGCATGGAAAGGTTTTCAGAAACTTCTTTTTCAATGAAGTATTGTTCTGTGATATTGGAAAATATTTTTATTTTACCAGAATTTATCCTTGTTTGGGCCTACTTGATGCAAATTCAGTGACAGATCGCTGAATTTACTGATTGTCTCATTCAGTCAGTAAAGCCCTTGCAAGAGTGACAGTCATTCAGGTGATGACAAAGTACCGCACCTTTTATGGAACTCCAAAATTTATTACCGGGAACTTACACCTAGAATCTGTACTGAGCTAACCAAATGCAGTACACAACCATTTGTGACATTATTTTACCGTGGTGGTGGTGGGGGGGTTACTTCTTCCCAGTGTGCTATCTGGTGGATGGCCTCTTGCTGAAAGTCCATGCGTGGGTACTTGCTTGCTGGCTTCATCATGTTCACTACTACGTTTCACATCTGGAAGCAGATATATGGACACCCATACTTTATTGCAGTTTTGAATAATATTTTACAATTGTCATAATCTTGAGTAACACTTAACCACAAAAAGAAGTCTTCATCCCATAAACTGTATATTTGTTGTTGCTGTAAAACCCTTTTAAATGGACAGACTGGTTTTGCATGAAAAGTATAAGTTATGGAAGATATAATTAATATATTTCAGAGCTACCTCCACTACCACATATTAGAGAGTCAAAACACGGTAGTGTCAATGAACGACCCATGCGTCTTACAAGAAGAAGAAAAATGCTGCAGCCTAAGAAAAGTTCACATCAACAGCCAGTAGTTGCAAGACGGAGAGGACGTTCACGCCGTAATATACCACGTCCTCCTCCAAGTTCTGAAGAGGACAGTGACGATGAAGTGAAAGAAGAGAAGATAGATGAAGATGGTGATGACGAGGATCCTGAGGAATTGGAAAAAATTGACCCCGATGAGATTGATGAACTCAATGTGTTTAAAGGTAACAGAAGGAAGGTTGGAAGTATAGAGGTCATTTGGAAAGTTAAATTTCTCTTGCAAGTCCCTGAATGCTGGAACCATGAAAATCTTCATCCCTGTTATGGTAAAAACAATTTTAGGATGATCTTGGTTTCAAATATCTGTATGTGATTTAAATGGATGTAATATACATATAGGTCATTTTATGACAAGTATTAAGGGAATTGGCTTGTTTCGGTGTGATATTCAGTGCTCTTCCACTTGGTCAGGAGGCAGGAGGGAGGAAAAGAAGAGGTGTGCATAAGGACTGGAAGTCTTGACAGGCTGTATACAGAAGAAAAAGAAAGGCTTAGGACAAACAAAAGTGACAAATATCTTCAGCAGTATGCATTTTTAATACGATAAACAAGAAAGGCACAGACAGCGAATGTACAGCTATGCAGAAACGGTTTTACTGAAGCCCATTATGTAGCTCAAATGGAGCTGAATACCAAGGTCATCGTCATTATTCTCGGTGACTGTGACCCCTATGTTGTCTTCATGTCTTGCGAAAAATAATTGCATGTATGCGTTCAGTTCTTGTAGTAAGCCACATTACAACCTGATGTTTTCCTTATGCAGTCAGATAAGGAATACAAGCCCACCATTTTCTACAGGTTTGATCCAAAAGTAATGCAACCCACATGAAACATGTTTATTTTTAACTGCACTTCTCCTGATCTCTGTAATTACAGACTTGACATCTGTGGATGGATTCTTCTTCCTCATGCATGAGGTAATGCACATCACCTTCAGAAGCTGATGTTCTTATTTAGTGGTGAGTGAAATGTCAAAGAAGAAGAAGAAGCTTTATTGCCGTGACCACATTTGTATTTGGGCAACATCATCCTGTTCTGCTTGTTAAATAGCACATTTGTATTGTTGAGCATAAGTTTATATCTGAATTGTAGCCCCATCAGCTTTAAATTAGGAACATATTTCTTGAAACATCAAAGTCCAGTATTTCCATTTTTACTCCTCTGTTGTGGTGTTTTTGGGTGACAAGCATATTGCCTACCTTCAGTGCATTAAACATAATTGTATACAGCTGACGGTAAAGTTTAAAATATTCTCCAGAGAAGTCCCTGAAAGACTTCTGCCGTAAGTTTAATGATGGAAATGTGAAAATGTTTATACCTATGATGTCCTAACATTATAAGAACTGACAGAATCTGGTATCAGGACTTCTTTGCTGTTACCAGTGGTTCAGAAATTTATTCAAAATGTTGTAGTCATACTGACTATTTTTATTAAGGTGAACTTTCACTTAAATGGATACATTTTCATAAAAACTAGCAAATGAATTATTGAGAATGAATACATTATCCACAGTTTATTCTGTTACAGCTGGGTGTGATGTGTAATATTGCACAATACCTACTTAAACGAATGACTGTTACAGAAATGAGCAGTGCAAAAATGTATAAAAAACAGTAATTTAATGGTTCCTATTGCTTCTTGTGTGGGCCGGGTAGCTCATTCGGTATAGCGACTGACTACGGGCTGGATGATCTGGGATTGAATCCTGGTGGGGACGAGATTTTCTGCCCATCCAGACTGGCCCTGGGGCCCACCCAGCCTCCTGTAAAATGGGTACCGGGTCTTTCCCGGGGGTAAAGTGCGGCCGGAGGATGCTGCTGACCACTCACCCCCTTCTAGTGCCGTGGTCATGGAAGAGTAGAGCTATACCTCTACACACCCTCTGGGCCACATCGGGGCCTGTAATGGGATCACTTTACCTTTACCTTATTGCTTCTTGTACAGGATGATACAATTCAGTTCTATCATATGTATTGTGATTTTGAGAGGTGTCCATAATAATCACCAAATATCACTCCATTAACTCTTTCTGTACAATTTCTGGAAACTAAATTTGCAATAACAGCCCCTACATTGTGTATCATTTGGAATGTAAAAAAACTGGTAAGGAACCACTGTGCATCAGAGACATGGAATATTGGAAAGATGCATGCTGCCATGTAGAAATTCTACATTATCAGCTTATTTTGTGAATGGTATTTTGTTCTGGGCTGAAATGTTGCCATACAATTTATGTGGGTTGTAAAACTTTTAGATCACCATTTGTATTCCTACTACTTTTTCTTTACATGGTTTTGATACATTTTGTCTGCAAATGAACACATTGCCTCAACCCTAGGTACTTTTACCTTAATTGCTTCAGGTTATGGTTACACTACATAAATCATGCAGTGTTCAACATTCTTACTGACATATATTTGATATAAAATGTGGCATAGAACAGAACAGAATACAAAAGGACACGCACAGAGTGATCCATGCACTTGGACCGTGATTGATAGCTTGTGCAACCCTTGAGCCCATTAAAAAGTGGCATACATTGCTTGCCTTCTCTTATTTGTAATTGGTAATTGAATATTAACCCTTTATATCCAAACGGGAGACCTCTGTCCCAGGAATTAAATGCCCTTCAATGGCTGAATGGGAAAACGTCCTGCAATGCCATATCCTGGTTTAAATTTTCTGCATTTATAATTACACATCCGTTTTTCACAATATTTGTCTACACGGCTTGTATAGGGGTAAAAGGTGGTGTGAATTTTAACTGTAGTCAAAATTATCATTAATAAAGTTCATTTTTTCTTACTAACAATCTTACGATTTTTCCAGAATTCGCGAATTATTTACAGACATCTCCAGGCATTGTTTCCTATTTTTTCCTAATATTGGTGAAGTGAGGCATATACCTCACATATAGGTCCCTCTGACAAGTCTCTCTTCCTTCATAAGCCCCTTCTGTAAAATCCAAACCCCATTCATCCCCATTACTTAATCAAGAAGACACTACTGAAAAATATCATTTCACCCATTTCATTGTTAGTATTTACTGATATTTGTGTGTTCCACTCTTCCATTTTAGTGTCAGCTGATTCTCAGAAATGCAGTTCGGTGTATCTCAAAACATGGTGTGGCAAACATCCTTATGTTGCATTCTCGACACTTGAATTTCATACTTGTTTCTTTGTTTTTGGCAGAACACACACACACACACACATACACAGCACCAAATTCTCTTACATTGCATAAGTGTCTGTTGTGTTTGGTGTCAAGTCTTTTTAGTAGTTCATGGATAGAACTTGTCTTCCTTGTCTTATGGTCAAAACGCTAAGTGGGGAAGGGTCTTTATTGATGTGGGGTGGCTCTGTTTGTCGTAACACAATGGGCCATCTGTACACCTGCAGACTACAGATACAGTAGGTCGACAGTTTGCACCGTTAGTCCACTGTGTGATGTTTGTGCCAGTAATGTCATCTGTGTCATTGTCAGTGTCACTGTCATGTTGATGCAATTCAGCACAAAACAAACCCAACACCTTTTGACTCTGTTGTGATTCAAGTGTCAGCAGTACCTGACCTGTCCCATGTTATTGCTCTGATAGGGAACAGACTGAAGTGTTCAGTTCAAGACAGACAATAAGTATGAACCTACAGTTCAAAAAAGTCATGAAGAAATCCTTACAGCAGAATGAAGGACATTTGCCTGTGGTCCCAAATTGCACTAAACATAGCAATAAGCATCTGTATTCATTCCTTTACTCTCCCATTGATTGCATAGGAACTCATTGCCCACAGCAGCCAGATAAGCCAGCACCAATATGAAATTTAAACATTGTTATGTCTGAAACTTAAACAATAGCTGAGGCAATACAATGATGTGTATTCAACTCCAGATTTTATTACACAGTCTGAAGACTTAGTAGAAGCTGTTTGCAAGAAGTAAATCTAGAAAATGAAAATTAGAATGAAAAATAAACAAAATAAAAATGACCTTCGACTAGGCTTCGTAAAAATAGTGGATTTTCTTTAAAATTGTGGAATGGGTAGATGGGTTCATTCTTAAGCATGTAATTTTACTTTGAAGTAATTAACTTTAAAAATGTATGAAATACAGCATATAATATCAGGAAGTGCAAAAACAGCCATTTAAAGTGAAAAGGGTGCTCTTCCAATATGTGATCTACCTATGAGTATGTGATCTACTATGTCAGAGATTTCGGATTTCTACGTAACACTTCCACACTTGTCACAATTCACCACAGCTTCTTTCTACTATATCAGAGATTTCAAATTTCTACATAACACTTCCACACTTCTCACAATTCACCACAGCTTCTTTTGGAACATCCAAAAGATTGCGTTAGTGTAGATATTGTACAACGATTTCCTCGCTAAATATAACTAATATAAAATTTATTCACTACATATACGTAATATAAAATGTATTCAACGATACACACTTTTTACATCATTAAGGAAATCAATTAACAGGTTCAGTGATTGTTTCCTCATCACTCGGTAGCAGTATTCATCAAGGTGGGACTGCAGCAACCCTTCAGTTGTCCCTCTCATCTTTCTTAATATCTTTATTTTCATGTCCAACCATGAGCGCTCAGTACCCTGTGTATTTGTTCCAGAAGCAGGATTCACATAATTTTCCTGATGGTTGACAGTGCTATGAATGAATCCAAGAGACTTTAAAGTAGAATAGGCTGGCCACTCATCGGAATGAATAACAGATCCTTGTGCACATTCCTGGGCGATGATTGATATAAGTGTCTTTTTATCACGGCGGTTGACATAGAAGTAGCGACAGTCAAGACCCTGCTTTAAACCAAAATCCCACGGGCCGTCTATTCTGCTACCATGATTCCTGTTGTTTTCTAGAAGAGCATCACTATCTTCCGATTGCGGTACGCGATTACCCCGCAGAAGTCTGCCTCGATTATATTTACGTTTCCCAGCAAAGCGAGCCTCGT
>Ga0123355_10017066_pt1 | contig 11462 bp, 8 predicted proteins | sample TergutEmb28metaG_3_FD_89872 | JGI IMG/M metagenome (GOLD analysis project Ga0123355, IMG submission 89872) | Embiratermes neotenicus P1 segment gut microbial communities from Petit-Saut dam, French Guiana - Emb289 P1 | ecosystem: Host-associated > Arthropoda: Insects > Digestive system > Gut ...
AAAAAAAAAAAAAAAAAGGAGGATTTAGGGGTATTTTTTTTTTTTTAAAAATTTTTTTTTTGGGGGGGTTATTGTGTTTTTTAATAATGGGGGCCCCCCCCCCCCCCCCTCTTCTCTCTCTCTCTTCACTGGCTCTACGGTCCATCTAGGACACCAGCCTCCTTTAGGATCAATTTCTTGGCTTCTCTGTTTTTTGCTACTTTACTCCAGCCTGTAACACACATTTCCCACCAAAAACCATCTCTTAATTCCTTTTTCCTCACCTGGTTCCTTCCAGAATATCTGTTGTTTATCTTTCCTTCAGGTTCCTTAGCATTTGGTTGGTGGGTGGGTGTGGGGCTGTTGGCCCCACGCCCACCCACCAACCTTGAGAACCAGGGTACCCTCTTTGTCTGGGTCATCACCATTGACCTGTCTCACAGGGGAAACCCCGCCAGTAGCTACACTACCACCAACCAGCATAGCTTTTGGGATCATTTAACTATTCAAGCTCCACCACTACATCCAAGCTGGGATACTTTCAATTGGGTACTTTATGAGCAGAATTTCTAAAATTAAAATCTTAAGAATGTGTGATAACCTTGATAAATTTGCTAAGTTTCGGGGCATACCAACAGAAATGTGTTTCTTAAACTACTGCATGTGCATAGCTCATTATTACATCCCCTAATGTTATTTACATCCATTTCTATGTCTTGGTTGCCATCTTCTTTTATTGTGCAGTATGCACGGCACATGCACAGTTCTGTTCATCGCATCATAACATGACAGAGACTTTAAATTTGAGCCATAAATGTCAGAAATTATTGTACAAGGATGCACAAATTCTGGGCATCACATTGCCCAAGCAACTGAATTTGTATGATGACTTCTGATATTCATGGGTCCTCAGTGTGGAACTTCCTTCATGTCATCATACTGGTGCCTAGAATTTTGAGCTAGCTCCTACATTCTTTTACAATTTCGTGCACCTTTCTTTTAAATGGTTTTCTTATTTTATGTTATCTGCAACTTGTTTTGTCAGACATGTCGGCCTAAGACAGCAGGAAGCACTTGCCGATCAGCGGACCATGAGTGTGACCTCCCAGAATACTGCACAGGGCAGTCAGAGTACTGTCCTGATGATGTGTTCAAGATGGATGGTGAATCGTGTGACAGGGGAAAGGTAAGTGATGAAGCTGAACATAAATGCACTGATGTGGAAGTTGCATTGGATTCTTACTGTTTCACAGAACTTACTTTCCAAGGATGTTGAGGAGTTTGGAAAATACACTGGATTCTTGTTGGTTTGGGAGGAATTTATAAGCAAGATTTTTTTCTTTGTTAGTATCCACTTTGTTATTGGGTAGCATTCAGTTACATTGTCAGAATCTGAGCCATATTATTGTGTTGTTTCATATTTGAGAGCTGACAAGTTACCATTATTCTGACAATTTTATTTTCTTAGTACCTGGGATTTTGGTGTATTGATCTTGTACTAGGGTGCCCATACAGAAACCTCTGCAATACAGTTTGATGAACAATAAATAGTCTGTGTCTTTCCCATATCCTAATAATGGCAGTATAATAGCTTTAGATTTTATCTGGATGAGTTTCTACTGTTTAGCAGCAGTGATGCTAGTTTGTGTTTTCCCCAAGTGGATTTTTACTGTTTCCTAGCAGAAGCACTAGTTTGGTTTTTCTTCGTGCAGGTGCCTATCCCCAAATGGGTTTTTCCCCACATCTTAGCAATGGCTGTAGTTTGAATTTACCCTGTAGCATAACAAGGATGCTAATTTTGGTGTTCCCGAAGTAGGTTTTCCCAGTTTTCCTAGAGTGGTGAGTAGACTATCCCCATTTTCTAGCAGTGGTGTTAGTTTTGGTTTTTTCCCCTAAATAATTGGTTTTTCATGTATGTAACACAGTATATAGATGCTAAGCACTAGAGCACTTGTATGATCATGTTAATTACTCTTATATTCAGAGGATCCATGTTTCAATTCCAGTTGCTGCCACAACAAAGAAAATGGAAATTATAACTTTTGTTTTGATATCAGTCAGTCCTTCAAGGATCCTGTCATTCAATCAAGGAATTTTTAGAGTACAAAGATGAAACAAATTTTGATGTTTACTGTTATAAGAAAAATTTTAAACATAATGTTTTACTTGTTTGATTTCTTCTGATTGTAATGGTTGCCATATGCCTAAAGATTGCTTATGTAATCATGTTTCATTATACCATGGATTTTTTTAAAACTTCATATGACAGACAGCTGGATCAATGGAATGTATATATCTTTATATTTAGTTATGTATTTATGTATGTATGTATGTATGCATGCATTTTGTGTGTGTGTGTGTGTGTGTGTAAAGAAGCAAATCTTCCAAAGACTGCTTGATATTAGGGTCAGAGTTTTAATGTATATATATTTTTTTTGTCTTGTCGCAGCAAGAGGCTGAAACACAGGTTGTGTGACTACAAATTTAATATGGTCATATGAATGCCCTAGATTTTAGTGCATGTATGTAAAATTATCAGTGTCTGTCTGTTCATCATGCTTAGAAAATGAAAATAATAGCAGAGATGTGTAAATACAGGAACTGTTCATTCCGTGAAAGAAAACTCAAAATGGCAACATGATTCTGTGGTACCAGTCAATAAATACAATTAAGCCCTCTTTTATTCTTCCTTCTTTCAGATTTTTCTTATTGCATAATGTTCATTGTTTATGATGCCAGCTGAGTTACAGTAGTGTAACTATATTTCTCTTTGTAAAGTGATCAAACCTCTTGTCCCAAAATGGAATCTTAATGATTTCACTTGCTGTTTTTAGACATGATACTGCAGCTTATCCATTTATTTTTGGTTTAGGCGTTTTGCTACCAGGGTTCCTGTCGAACACACACTGACCAGTGCCGTCTGCTGTGGGGTCCATCAGGCAAGAGTTCAGACATGCAGTGCTACCAAATGAACACCAAGGGCACCCGTCATGGAAACTGTGGCTACAATCGTCTGAACCAGTCGTATATGAAGTGCAATGATGAGTGAGTTTTGCAGTCATTTGAGTATGTCACCAGTGTTTTTTGTGTTTGTGTCATTCTTTTTAAATGTTATCTTTCGCCATTATTTTATGAATCAATTAATTATGCCAGTAAATTGTTTTGTCACAAGAGTAGTAACCATTTGTTACAGAATAATTGTTAAACACATAATCTGATATCAGGCTGGTACAGGTGCCGTCCGAATGTATGGCACGGGTATGGGTCAGTGCTGACAAGGAAAATTATGATTTGTTAACTATTGTGATAATAGAAATTACTGAAATCAGTGACACAGCTGTTTCTTGAAATGTTAGACACATTTAATATAAAATATTGCGTAAGTGTCATGACACAGCATTTGTCATGAAAACCATGAACCCCCAGACATATTACCTGGCATATGAACTGTAACATACATGAAACAGAATATCCTGTAACTGTGGTAGATGCTTGATGAATGTGTCGAAAAATTGTTGACCATGTGAATCTTTCAGAAATATCTACTGTGGCATGCTACACTGCAGACACCTGAATGAGAGGCTGGAGTTTGGGATGGAATCTGTGGCCATCTTGTCACACTCATTTATTAACTCTGGTGGCAGCATCATCCCATGCAGGACTGCCATTGTGGATCTGGGACTTAACGAGGTGGATCCAGGACTTGCACCAGATGGGGCCAAATGTGGTGAGGGGAAGGTATGCAAAACTCCTTTGCGATTCCATATTGCCACATTAATCAGTGAACTTTACTAAATCTGAAGCTTCTGGGAATATATATGTCATGACGGGTAACAGTTTACCATTTGACCTGGTGAAGTCTTCTGGGATGTTATTGTGCCTTGTTTTTGTTAAATAATTACTGATTTTTTGAAGAAGTGTAGTGCCTGTATCTTCAGGGTCAAACAATGTAAGAAGTACTATGCGCCTTCAAACTGTCAATAACTGCTTACCAACTGACAAAATGTAAAACCATGAAAGACTTGAATCATGATTAATATTGCTGTAAGAATGTAGAATCTTTCATGAACTATTTTTGTTGTGAGAGTCATAAGAGACACATGAATACACTGTGTAGACAAAATGCAGAGGTTTTTAATATTAAAGCACCATGATGTAAAAGACAAAACAAGAAGTTATGACAAGCCTTTATGATGTCTGTTTTCTTGGAAGTGCTCCCATTTATCTGGAGAGCTTACCATGCCTTATAAATTAATATTACACTACTTAGTGATATGTGTTTTATGTACATTTTCTGCCAACAGACATTAGTAACACTTGAAGTTTATTGAGATTTAACCTCAAAGCTTTGAGTCATATCCATTCTCTGTGTCGATACATACAGTCTCCTTCATCTAACTAAATACAATAAAATGTAATGTTGTGGTTGAAAATAGCACTATAAAAGTATAATAGTTAATATTATAATAATATTATAATAATATAATATAATAATATAATAGTTAATATTGAATTAACTAAAAGTTGTTATTTTTGCGCCTTGTGAAAATGAAAGGGACTGTAACAAAAGTTGTGTACTAAGGCAGATATACAAATAAATGTGGGGGCGGTACTGAGTGTTGCTGGTGATGCTTAACATTACTGGTCAGAATCAGTAAAAACAAGGATGTAACACAATTTAGGATTTTGCTGCAGTGTAGTTGAACTCATATGACCTGACTGAGTTTTGTGCTATGCCTTTATCAGCTGTTAACAGATGACACATGCAGCGTACAGTAAACTGTGGGGCTGCACTTCTTTTAGAAAACTGGTGAAAAGAATAGGAAGATGCAACTGACTGTAGGCTGTCCTTTGATCTAAAATTTACTGGTTACTTTGTGAAAATTATTTAAAATTCTTTATAATTTTTTTTCCCCAGTATTTGTGTCATCTACTTCACTGAAAGTTTATGGTTTATGCCACTTCACAGGTGCTAATGTGTTAACTGACTTACACAAACATAACTTGCACATATTTTCTTTGGCCCCAAACGTCTATGATGAACAGTACTTACTGCATCACTTACGCACAGTATCTGTGTTCAAAATGTCAGAGTAACTTAGAAAAGACATACTCTAGTACTTTGGGGTTTTCTTTTTCTTTCTTAGAGACCATAGTAGGCACATGTATTAAGATCACAGTTCCATAGAGAAATCATATAAAAAGGCACTTTTTTAACACATTCTTACTGCCAAAATGCTCTCTCTCTTTCTCCCCCCCTCCTTTTTTTTCTCCCCTTCCCCCTCCCTATTGCAAGAGATTGAGTGTGGGTATCTGTGCTTGTTGAACGTTTAAGAACAGTTTTGGTAGCACAGAAAATATAATGTCAAGTGGTAGAATGGTTGTTGAATTATGAATTGGAAATAATATGCAAGAATATTCCCATGGAATGATTTGAATCACTTTCCCACCATTTCCATGGAGGTACTTAGGAACACCATAACAGCTCAGGTATGCTGTTTGGTGTTGCAGCTGAGATTTGAACAAAGTACTGGCTGTATACAAATCAGTAATGTTATTGCCTGAGACCACATGCTCAGTTTTTTTTTGTTACCCATAACTAGTTAGCAGTAACTACTACAGATGGCAGAGTCCACAATTTTTGAGCATATGTAGCTGTTGTGTGCTGGGATTGCAGCTGTATTCTGTTAATGTGGTGTGCAGTGAGTAAATGTGTTGCCTTTTAAGTAGATAGGTATAATTTTATTGTTGGTGATTTTAGATGTGTGTGAATCAGAAGTGCATGGCTGTGGGCTCCCTGCGACAGCAAGCTGGTGGAGCGGTATGTCCACAGGACTGCAAAGGGAATGGTGTGTGCAACAGTCGAGGGCATTGCCACTGTTTTATGGGTTATGCACCTCCTCACTGTGACTACCCTGGTACAGGTGGCAGTGAGGACAGTGGCCCAGCTTCTGACCCCAGTGGTGAGTATTTGTTTTCAAAACAAAGATACTATGCAAGTTGGGATGTTGTCATGCATGTGGATTTGTCATTGTAATTATCATTAGTGTGGTTGAATTAGGAAACTTACCCTTTGACCATTCTAAGCAATGTGTTTCATGAATGTTTTGTCAGAAAGTTTCATGTATTAACTCACTATGATCTACATTTCTGTACATTAAGGCGGGGTTACATGTGAGAGTAAACTTTCGCGAGTCCTATCGAGAGCATCTAGCGACGATGTTTAGATGTGAGAGTAAATCCTGGCTAGCGGGCTCTCTGTGATCGCTCTTGAGAGCACCTGAACTGTGAGACCTCTCAGAGTATGAAGTTTTCGTATACACGTGAGAGTGAACATCTGCTGGTTAAAGAGCAAGAACATGGCGGCGGTCGCGTCACCTGATTGTGAACAGGTGGGAACGAAGTGAGGAAGTTCACTAACATTCAACAATTAATTAGAATGGCTCGCTTACGGGAAGCAATGCTAGCGGCTGCCATTTATGTAGCATTAGCAACTTATAACAGAAGGAAAGTGAAAAGAAAGTGTTCGGTTAAGAACTGGGCAAGAAGACATGACCGACAGGGGGCATACACGCAGTTGATAAGTGAACTGCAGCTTGAAGATGCTCAGCAGTTTAGAAATTTTACAAGAATGTCAGCTGTGGAAGTTCAGAGCCTTGTGAACATGCTGGGCCCCGTGATTGGCAATCAGGATACAACCATGAGAAACACAGTTTCAGTGGAGGAAAGGGTGATAGTAACACTTCGCTTTATGGCAACAGGCAAGTAATAAATGCAATGTAAATTTGCTGTCACTGTAATTGCATATTGGCTCTGATGATTTTCAATTTTTAATGAATTAATTATATGTTCCAGGTGATTCATATCGCAGTCTGCAGTACTTATTTTGCAAACCTGGGTGTACAATCGGAATTATAGTAAAGGAAGTATGCAGAGCCCTTTGGGATGTTCTAAAGGATGAATATCTGAAAGTAATACAAATAGAAATGCAGCAGTTTCATGACTGCACATTTCCATTAACTACTGTTTTCAGTACATTTGTTGAAGTAGAACACAGTAACAGAAAATTACAACCTACAGAGACAGGAAGAGTAGGCCTACATTAAGCCAAACAGGTACACTCTGTACCTGTAAGTGAACAATTAAGGAATTAAAAAAGGTGGTTCATGTCTTTTAACAACATACTTCAGGACAATATAAATGCTATTTCATGTGTAAAGAATTTATTTCCTGGAATCTGCCCTAGCATTACAACTCCGTCCACTGAAGTTCAGTTACAAAGCTGAATATGTTTCCCCAACACCCATCATGTTGTGACAAAAAAAAATGCAGTCTTTAAATCTTGTACATCTGAAATTACTTGTCTATTAGGCTGCATTAGCAATCCTTTTGAATGGTAAAACAGTTGTAAAGAAAAGAAACTAACTATTATGAAAAATTAATGGCCTCTTTCACTATTAATGAATTTTTAAAACATTTGAGAAGGCAAAATGTGCAGCGTTTATTGCAAAGTGTTTAGGAATATAATGCAGGTACCTGCATGATATTTGTAGATTTTATATAAGCATATGATTGCATAAATGAAGTTTCTAAAAATCACCATAAGGTACATGTACAGATATTATTGTCACAAGACAAGGGGTAAAGAAGGGTGATGGACTGCCCCCACTTTTTTCGGTTTAGCACTGTTGTATGTTATAAGACAGGCTAACATAGAACACACAATACAATAGCATATGTGTTAAATCATCTCAGGTAATGGCTTGTCCTGCACAGCATCAGCCAAAGAAACCACAGCCACAACAACAGGACTGCTGATAAATGGAAATGAAACAGCAGTGGTTGTTCAATAGTTGTAGACCCACAGAATTTTATTTTTCAAATGTGGTAACTGGTGGAGGACTTTCTATCTGGGATAGAGATGGAGATGAGTTTCATGGAATAAAATAATAATTAATGTGGTAAATAAAACCTGCTTCTCATCTCAGCTAGTGTTATAAGAACAAAAGTATATAATAATAATTAGAAGATACATACTCAAAGAATGCTTCACAGAGCTGTTTGTCAGTAACAGACACTTTAGCATGAAGTTGAATAACTATTTTCATCTCCATGTGCAGCTTCAGGTTTGTGACTGTGGTGGGCAGGCCTGTCGTAGTGTTGTAAGATAATGTCAATAGTATGTTCAACAATTTTCATTTTCTCTCTTGAGGTATTCTGATACTTGTTTTTCAGTCACATGTAAAAGTCATAAGGGAAGTGAAACCAACAGTATAACAGATGGAATGAATATATCATGCAGATGAAAAATAAATATTTACGAGTATTTAATATCTCCAATTAACAGTTATAATCTTTATGGCTACTGTGCAGTCTTGAAGAAAGTAATAAAAGAAGTGAACCAATAATATTACAACATTCTGATAGAAATATCTAATCATAAAGTAAGAACACTATGGAACATTATAAGAAATGACACTGGTAAAATTCAGATAGCAGAGAAAATTTCTGAAATGGACTTGGGGGCTGGGAACATTGAAAATGCAAAACAAATGGCTTGTGCTTTTAATAAGTTATTTTTATCAACAGTAATTGTTGACACAAACAGTGATTACAGTCTGGCTATGGGTCTGGTGACAGGGCTTCAGTGATTTTAGTAGAGCAGGTGGCCAGAGAGTTTAAGTAATCAAGTTCAGCAATTTGTGCTATAGACTGACGAATTTCTCTCTTCAGCATTTTCCTGTACATTTCTGAACTTAGTGACCTTAACTGCATGGCCTCATACTCCCCATATGTATCGAAGTCATCAGGCAGCCTACGTATAATAAAATTCAATGCCTGGCTCAGACATTCGTCTTCTGATGAAATGGTCTTGCCAGACTTATGCTTCTTTTTATGTTTTGGTGAGAATGCAGGAATGGGTGCAGCAGCTTCTGCACCATCACCAGAATTCTCTGTTACTTCCTTAGAGGCTTCTGCAGGGACAGCATGAAAATGACAAAACAAGAACCAATGACCTAAAGTGTTTATTCCTAAAGTATTTAATTCTTAACAAAGTGTCTTTTTTTTTTTTACAGTTACCATTAACAGAAGAAAAATGGCTGAAATGTAGTGAAAACTTTTACAAACAGTGGAACTCACTGTGTAGGAGCCCTGGATGAGAAGCACATTGTCATGCAAGCACCAGCGAATAGTGGCAGTTGCTACTATAACTACAAAGGGACATTCAGCATCGTGAGCAGTAGTTGATGCTGAATACAAGTTTCTGTATGTTGATGTTGGCTGGAATGGCAGAGTTTCAGATGGAGGGGTTTTCAATAAATGCAGCTTATACCATGCACTGGAAACTGGCACTGTGGAGCTTCCCCCTGCAGTACCTTTACCTGGGCGGACACAGCCAGTTCCATATTTCTTTGTTGCAGATGATGCATTTGCTATGAGAAATTACATTATGAAGCCCTATCCCTTCAAAGATCAACCAGCACCTAACTGAATATTCAGTTACCAGTTATCCAGAGCACGCAGAATAATAGAAAATGTGTCTGGGATAATTGCAAATAGATTTCGTGTCCCTAGGAAGCCACTGATCCAGAACCCACAAGCACTGTAAATATTGTGCTAGCAATCTGTGTTCTGCACAATTTTCTGATGTCAACACAAGGATCTTGGTCTTCCTATCTACAGCCTGGATTACTTGTCACAGAAAGTACGGACACTCACAAAGTGCAGTGTGGTATGTGGAGAGAAAAAGGGATGCCATCAACAAACTTGTTGCAGTTACAAAGATGACCTCGCCCCAGCTCACAAAACAGTACCAGGAATGAACTCAGAGAATTTTTTATGACTCCCCAAGGGGAAATCAGTTGGCAATATAAACATATTTGATTGCACAGTTACAATACGTACATTTTTTGTCCAGCAAACTGTCTGCTGCACCATTGTGACACAATTCACAGAACGTCATTTATAATAAAGTGTTGATTGTTTTCTACGTGCATTTTATATGTCTGTTCTTTTCCAATTAATACACACTTTTCCTTAAGGACTGTTCATTTTGTTCATTTAACTTATCAGATTTGAAGTTGATTCCCTTGATGACAGAGAGGGTATGATGAACTTCAATACACTGAAATATGGCCACATACTTGTATATATTTCTTCCACCCCACTGCCACTCTTCCTTTTGGCCATTTTTTTGTAGTTCATAAGACACCTACACAGAGCATAACGATTTAATAATTTACATGATCTGACAAGTTAAATATGACATATACAGCAAAGTGTTGTACAGTGGGACATTGTCAATTTCAGTCAGCCACTGCTGTGACATCTGCAACTAGCTATATAAACACCAATGTATATATTCTTGACAAAGAAAATTAATTTTCCAGCATTCTCAGTAATAACATATTATGGTAACTTCCATCCCCATCAACAAGACTGTACAAATGCCAAGCATCACAGTTTTTGGCAGTTGATATTAGTGCATTTTAAAGATGAGTAAAGATGCCTTTTTGGCTATACAAAATCATAAGAATGCATGTAATTGAACTTATTTTAAGTTGGATACAGCTTATCTTTCACATTTCTTGTTCTTCATTAGTGGACATATAATATGAATACTATTGGAAGAATACCAACTGCACGTATATTTCATCTGTTTTATGGATTATATTTCTCTGAGTCACTGCATGTTAATTAGTGTAGTAGGCTATAGGCCCTGTACCTATACTAAGTGTGAAAAATAAATTCACTTTTTTGTTTGAATTCTGTCCCAAGTTAACAATTGAGATGACCAAACATATAACCACATGTTTCGTCTTGGTTCATTTTACCTTCCCATACAATGCCAAAATAAAAATTATACTTCAGTTACAAGATACATGTGCAAGAGTATGCAGCATTGGAAACACAGCATGTTACTCGGTTCACACAGAAAAATGAAAACCCAAAACTGACCCAAAGTACATCACCATACCCAAACATGCCTGGCAAGACACTTTGCATGTTCACATACATAATGCAATGTACGAATTAGTAGTCCATTTCACACAAGGAACACAATATGTGCAGTACAGTACGGGAAATAGTTACTTGCCTGATTGTGGAGTTTATGCATTTTCCGTTGCACTTCTGTTACACTGGTGTTCAGTGCCTCCCCCATTGATTGCCAGAACATGCTTCTTTTAATTTTGAGGTGTGTCATCCCCGTTGTGTGGTATAATACAATGTGATAATGTGTATATCTCAATATTTTGTCAACACAACTACATTTATTTTCTCTTATGTGTGTTACAACACTACATGTTTCGGCCCTCTGCGTGGGCCATCATCAGGTGTGTCTGGAGGTTCAGTCATACAATTGCATGGAGGAAGGGGGGGTTGTTGGGGGGGGGGGGGGGCGGGATCGTTTTATGGGGGGTTTTTTTTTTCCCTCCCTTTTTTATGTTTTTGCCGGGTTTCCACACTTCCCCGGGGAATCG
>Ga0123355_10017067_pt1 | contig 11462 bp, 12 predicted proteins | sample TergutEmb28metaG_3_FD_89872 | JGI IMG/M metagenome (GOLD analysis project Ga0123355, IMG submission 89872) | Embiratermes neotenicus P1 segment gut microbial communities from Petit-Saut dam, French Guiana - Emb289 P1 | ecosystem: Host-associated > Arthropoda: Insects > Digestive system > Gut ...
ACCGCCCGCGACAAGCTCGAACTCGTCGCGATGGGTGAGGCCCTGGCCGTCGCACCGGACAGCGACACGCTCCGGGTCATGCATCCCGGCCTGGCCACCGTACCCATCGCCGGAATCGAGCCGACCCGTGTCCTCCTGGCCGCCCGGGCCGACGACCGCGCACGTCTCACCCGGGAATTCCGTGCAATCGCCATGGAACGACTCGGGCGACCCTCGCCGCATCTTGGCAGGGCACCGACCTTAACGGGCTAGCCGACCCGTCCGTAGCCGATCGGGTTGCTGCCCGAGCAGCTCGGTCCGGGACTCGGGATTGCGGCTGTCAGGGAGTTCGGAGGCGAGCTGCTCGCGCGCTCGGGGCCAGCTCAGGGTCGCTCACATTGCCATCTTCGTTTAGCCGTCCAAAGGACGACGCATGTGCCGTTGTCGGTCAGCGTCGAGGCGGGGACGCCGTGCCGGGCGCAGGCGGCCCGGAACGCGGCGAGCACGACCGGGCGGGGTGACCCGGCGGTGGCACGTCAGGTGCAGGATCAGCAAGGCGAACCCGGGGAGGAACAGTCATGGCTCGCAAGTAGTTTTAGGGACCGCGCGGCCTTGGAGAGCAGCCGCCATGTCGCCACGACCGAGATCCGCCGCGCTCGCCGAGTCCTTCGCCATCACCGGCGTCAGCGGCTAGTCAGATGCTCCTGACGAAGATGATGCCGTAATTCGAGGCGCGCCGAACAGGATCAGGTTCCCATCGGGGTCCCGAACGACGAACTCGTCAGCGCCCCACGGCTTCGCTTGCAGACGCTCATGAAAGTCGACCCCAGCCTCCTGATAGCGCAGGAACAATGCCTTTGCGTCGGTCGCCCTGATCGCGACAGAGAGCAGCTGCTCCGAGTCACGCCTTCCTGCCACAAACGGCGTTTCGCCGACGTAACGCAAGTTGAACTCGGCGCCTTCCCGAGCAACCTCGCCATAAAACGGTGGCTCGCCATAAGTGAAAACGACGTCGAATCCGAGTTTGTCACGGTAGAACGCGACCGCTCGCGGGAAGTCGGTGACGAACACCTGGGCGAGCGAACGCTGGAGATGCGACTCGGCTGGAGTGTGGTCGGGCATGGGTGGTGCCTCCTTCAGATCCGCCCATGAACCGAACCCGAGCTCGGTGGCAATGACCTGTTGTGCGTCGTGCAGAGCGAAACCGGCGTCGAGCACTTCACAGTCGGTCAGGGCGGCGAAGCGGGGAAGCGACCTTCGCAGCCGTTCTGCAACCACGTGCACGCCGACATGATGCTGGCGCACCAGCAGCTTCGCACGTTTCCGAAGATTCTCGAGATCGTCCATGGATGATGAACGAGTGGGCATCGCCCTTACCGGACCGTCCGGGTGCGCCTCGATCGCGCGTCTTGACGATACTCGTTTTCGCGGTCCGTCCGTCTGCAGCGCAGCAGGGTTCCTCGGCTTGCTGCGCTCATTCAGTAGGGTCCTGGATAGTACGTGCTGAAAGTCCAGCAACGGAGGATGACCGATGAAGCTGACGGTCTTAGGCGCTACCGGCGGCACCGGACTGCGGCTTGTCCGCGAGGCCATCGGTGCAGGACACGAGGTCACTGCGATCGTGCGGCGGCCGGACGCGATAACTGAATCCAGTCCGCAGCTGCGCGTGGTCCGCGGCGACCTGTTGGACTCGCAGTGGACCGGTGAGGGCATCGATGGCGCGGACGCTGTCCTGTCCGCCATCGGGGCCACCAGCCGCGACCCCACGACTGTGTACTCCGCCGGGGCGTCGGCTGTGCTCAAGGCGATGGGTAACGCCGGAGTCCGCCGGATCCTCGTGGTCACCGCTGACCCGACCGGACCGGCGAAGGAAAGGGTGGGAGAGGCCAAGATCATTCATCCGATCCTGTGGCAGTTGCTCCGCGGAACGTACGAGGACATGCGCCGGATGGAGCAGATCCTGGCCGCCAGCGACGCGGACTGGACCGTGTTCCGGCCGCCGCGGCTGACCAACGGACCGCTCACCGGGAAGGCACGGACCGCGGTTGGCAAGCCCCTGCCACGCAGCCGGCTGGTATCTCGCGCCGATCTGGCTGCCGCGATGCTCGCCGCCATCAACGACCCTGCGACGGCGCGCCAGGCGGTCGCGATCGCTTACTGAGTTGCCTGGCGCTGCGCTCCTTCAGCCGGCGTTCGGGATAGTCACAAAGGGCGCTATGGCTTTCTGACCGAGCTGGACATATGTCCGGCCTGGAAGCGGACAGTCGTCGTGCCCTGTGCGTGCCCGACGGACCGGTAGACCACGGACAAGACCGGGTAAGCGAAGTCCATCGGCTCAGACGGCCCGCGCCTCAGGCCTTGGCGTGCTGCGTCAAGACCGTCAGCTCCTGTTCATCGGTGAAGCCAGTCGTCAGCGGCGGCTCGCCGCGCTGACGGTCCCAGGCCAGGACGTCGGCCACGGTAGCCTCTAGCGGCGTGGCCGGCATTCCTGCCGCCCGAGCGCGTGCCGGGCTCCGCTGCTGCGATGGCCAGTTCGACTTGATCAGCGGGAAGAACAGCGGAGCTGTGCTGGGTGGCACCGGGACGATCTCGACGGTGGTACCAGCCGCCAGGGCGCAGGTTTCAATGAGACCGCCCAGCGTGACCGGATTAGCCGGGCCAACGGCGTGGAACACCCCTGGGCGGTCGTCGGAGAGCAGCTGCACGACCAAGCGGGCTAGGTCTCGGACGTCGATGACCTGAACGGGCTGCTGCGGCGCGCCGGGCAATGCCACCCGGCCGCCGCGGCCAGCGCGCCGCACCCAGTACGTCAGCCCATCCTGCCAGTCGTGCGGCCCGGCCACCTTTCCCGGCCGCACAATGGTCGCCCGCGAACCGTACCGGGCCACCACGTCATCCTCGCAGGCAACCTTGAGTGGCCCGTAGCTGCGAAGGTCCTCGGTATCGCGGACAGGCCGTCGGCGGGGCGTTTCTTCGGTCGACCCCGGCCCGACCCCCTCATGCTGGTACACAGCGTGGCTGGAGATGAAGAGGTAGCGCCCGGCCCGGCCGTCGAGTGCATCCATCGCCTGGCCGACGTGGCGCGGAAGATAACCACTGACGTCCACGACCGCATCCCAGTAACCCGACCCCAGCGCCGCGTAGTCGCCGGTGTCCCGGTCGCCGATGAGCCGGGTCAGTCCGGGAAACAGGTCAGACCCGGTCCTACCGCGGCCGAATAGAGTCACTTCGGCGCCCGTGCGCACAGCGTCTTCGACGATGGCGCGGCCGACAAAAGCCGTACCCCCGAGAACCAGCATCCGCACAGCCCGGAACACTACCGACAAAGCGTGCCCGGAGGCGACGGTGCCCCAGACCTCAACGAGCCGAAGGCCGGACACCAAGCTGCCCGGCGCCCGAGTCAAGCCCGGCCCGCCAGAAGAATGTCTAGATCCCGCTCGGCGTAAATGCGGTGGTGCCACTCTTCGTTGAGGATGACCAGCAGACACTGACGCACGGGGAAGCTCCTGGGCGGGGGCCACCCAGGACCCTCGACCGGGTCGGTATGTGCCGCCAGCGACTCGTCTGTCAGGCCTTCGATGACCTGTCGTACCGTGGCCATCCGGTCGCGGCGCAGTTCGAGCACCGTGTCGAGCGAGGGCCGGGCGTCCCGGTCGCGCGGCACCCCAGGCGTGTCTTCCATGCCGTCCCAGGGCAAGCCAAGGGCATCCCACGGCGCAGGATCGCCCAGGATTGCCCGCCTGACCCAGGCGTCGGTGGCGAACACCAGATGGCGCAGCGTCTGGGTGAACGACCACTCCCTGTTGACCGACTCGTGCAGGAGTTCTTGTGGCTGGCAACGGGCCCGTTCGACGGTCTGCGCCCAGAGCCGTTCGATGAGATCCCACGCCTCGCGGAACCCGGCCGGGTCGACCGGGCGTAGCTTGGCCCGGTCTGGATCACGCCTGTTGAGTTCGGCCTCGACCAGAGAGCCGACATCGACGTCGTTGATCCTCAGGTTGATGATCTCGCCCTGGATCTCGGCATCAACAAGATCCACATCCCACATCCGGGCACCGGTCAGGTCGACACTGCGGAATTCGGCGCCGTTCAGATCGACTTCGTGCAGCCGCGCGCCGGTGAGGTCGGTTCGCTCGAACCGTGCACCACGCAGGTCGGCACCGATGAAGTCAGCCATGCGACGAAGGTAGCGGCCGGTGCCGACAGACCCGACCCGGGCCACGCCAAAGGAACTCACCGAGTCAGGCTGACGGGTTGTCGCGCGCCGCATCGAGAGTGACTTGCAGTTCTCGGCCGGAATCAGGAACTGGGACGATCGCTTTCAGCTCCTGCTCTGTCATCGGCCGGTACTCCAGAGCCAGTACGCCACACTGAAAGACGCGACTCGACAAGAGGCGCAGTCCCTGAGGCTGGCCCAGATCGGGGAAGAGCGGCGCACCGCCGCCGATCGCTACGGGATGAACGTACAGGCGATTTTCGTCCACTAAACCCAGACGGACAAGCGACTGGACGAACCTCACGCCACCATGCGCAAGAATCTCGCCGCCCGGCTCGGCCTTGAGCCGACCGACCTCCTCCGCCGTGTCCCCGCTGGCGATACGTGACTCGGGCCAGTTCGCCGTCGCCAAGCTTCGCGAGAACACCACCTTGGGAGTGTTATTCATGTAAGCCGCGACCGAGTCGGTGGAGGACGGCCAGGTCTCGGCCATCGACTCGTACGTGACGCGGCCCATAATGTGGGTGCCCGCGCGCCCGAGCCCGGCCAGGAAGTGTTCCTCGTACTCGCCGTCATCAGGCGCAGGCGGCAGCGCGGCCGGCCCGAACGACCGCCAGAACTCTGTCCCTTCCTCACAGATGTAGCCATCCAGCGAGATTGCTGCTTGTTGAAGTACGAGCTTTCTCAACTGGCCCTCCGGGCTTGGTGGTCCTCGTTACACGCAGCTGTGCGCCCGCGCCGCAGCCAGTCACAACAGCGTGACCGGCGTCCAGTCCTTGCCGAGCACGTGCTGGGCACAGAATCCGAGTACCGCGTCGTACCAGATCTCGACATTGGCCGGCGACAGGATCCAGTGGTTTTCGTTGGTGAACTGCAGGAACCGGTGCGGCATGGTGTCCGGTTCGCCCTCCCAGCCGCTCACGAGGTCCCAGTACAGCCGCAGCGCCTCGCTGTACGGGACCCGGTAATCACGGTTGCCGTGCACGACAAGTTGCGGCGTATGTCCCACGGTCGCATTGTGCGGCGAGTTCTGCTCATACCAGCCGGGATGCTCGGCGGGCTCGCCGAAGAGCCCGGTCTTGTAGTCGGCGGCGTCGGTCGTCTTATGCTCCTGGTCGAGCGCGTACAGGCCAGCATGGGTCACGATCGCGCCGAACCGGTCGACGTGCCCGGCGACCCAGTTCGTCATGTACCCGCCGAACGAGCCGCCGAGGCAGGCGATCCGCTCGGCATCAACGTCCGGCCGCTCAAGCACCGCGGTCAGCACTGCTTCGCAGTCGGCGTACACCTCGCGTGCAACGTAAGGCCACGCGCGCTCGAGCCACGCCGAGCCGTAGCCGGTCGACAGCGCCGGATCGGGCAGCACGACGGCCCAGCCGTGGGCCACGGCCACCCACGGGTTCCATCGCCAGCTCCACGAGTTCCACGAGCTGAACGGGCCACCGTGAATCCACAGCATCACGGGGGATTTGCCTGCGGCCTCGGGGGACCGTGGGAGGCACAGCCAGCCGTGCACTCCGGCCCCATCCGCGGCCGCGGCTGAGAGCTCGATGAGCTCTCCCGGCAGCTCGGGCGTCGGTGCTGGCGTCGGCAGGTAGCTCGGCTGCTGGTCTTCCAGAGTCGTGTCTAGCCGGACGGGCGCGGGCGCGCAGGTGATGGCTGACCGCAGTGCGTAGAGCGCGCGGCCGTCCGGGCTCGGGCACAGGCTGCTGTACGCGGCGTCGCCGGCCAGCCGGCGGGTGACCGTCGCCGTCGCAGCGTCCACCACAAGCACGGCGCCGCGCCCGTGCAGGTCACCGGTGACATACAGGGTGGCGGAGTCGGACGACCAGGCGTACTCCGTAGCGGCCAGGTCACCAAGATCTACGACTTCCGGATCCCTGCCATCAGCGGCGGCGATCATCAGTCGCTGGTCGGGCGGACGGTCGAACGAGCCTTCCCGCTGCCGCTGCAGCGCCACCCGAGAGCCATCCGGCGAGATGACCGGGTTGGAGAACTCGTAACCGGCCCGGCCGGCGATGTCGGTGCGCATACCGCTCGCCACATCGATGACGGCGACCCCGAACGGGGCTCGGCCGCCTTGGCGGCGGCGCAGCCACGTGGACGCGATGGTGGCGCCATCCGCGCTGACGGAGAAGCTGGCCTCGGTCAGCTCGGTGGTTGCCTCAGGCACTAGGTCGCGCAGCTCGCCGTCCGCGGTGAGCAGCAGCAACCGTGCCGACTCGATCCCCAGCTCGTGATCCCAGTATCGGATCGGCATGCCAGTGTGCAGGATCGCGCCGATCTTGCGGTCCTTGCGTGCCTTGCGCCGGTCCCCGTCGTTCTCATCGCCGGAGTAGGTGAGCCGGCTGCCGGACAGGACCACGTGGCCCGATGATCTCGCCACGGCCGGGTTGCCCAGCCCGCCCGGCCGGCGCGCGAGCACCCGCCCTTCGCCAGCTGCTGGCAGCCACCACAGGGCGGTCGCCTCGTCGTCGCTGTCGGCCTCGCCGGATGCGTCCGGCCGTGCCGACAGGAACAACATCGATCCGTCGGGCAGGAACGCGGGACTGGACTCGCCCTTGTCGGAGTGCGTCAACTGCTCCGGCTCGCCGCCGTCGAGCGGGATCAGCCAGATCGACGAGGTGTACCGCGCGCCTTTCGCGTCCGGCTGTTGCATCGTGGCAACGAGCCGGGTGCCGTCACTGTTAAGGGCCAGGCCGGTCAGGCGCCGAGTTGCCGCGTACGCCGCGAGATCATCGAATTGGCTCATGCAGCGAAGGTATCGCTGCTAATCGCATTCGGTGCGGCTAACGGCTCCTCGCTGATCATGCGCCAGGGCGCTCCGATCAGATCCTCGCCGAGAGTGCCAAGAGATACGCAAGCACCTACACAGACTGAGATAACACTTATTTGTGTTATCTCAGTGATTACATTATGCTGCTGACGTGCTCAACGACGCCGACACCGCCTTCACCGACCGGGTTGCGGGCTTCTACTCCCGCGAGTACGGCTTCCCCCCGGTGGCTGGCCGACTGCTTGGGTACCTGCTCATCTGCCAGCCACCGCAGCGGACTATCGCGGACCTGAGCGAGGAATTGCAGGCCAGCCGTACTGCGATCACCGCCGCGGTCAGCCTGCTCGAGCGCTACCACGCGGTGCATCGGACCCGTTCCGCAGGCCAGCGCTCGGACCATGTGGGCCTCGATCCCCGGGCGCTCGACCCGACCGGGTTCGCCGCCGAGTCTTACCGGACCCAGGCGGCACTAGCCCGGGAAGCGCTGGACCTGCTCACGGATGGCGAGTCGAGCCGCCGCGCCATGATCGCCGAAGCCGCCGAGTTTTACGAGTTCCTCGCCGAGCGCATGCCTGCGCTGCTCACTGACTGGCTCGCCCGGCGTTCCCGGTAGTCAATCTCTCCACGCACGAAAGGCCCGCAGCATGCCCGCTCTCAGCGTCCCCGCCGGGGACACCCTCCTGCACGCCCTGGACACCCCAGGCGGCGAGCCCTCCCTGCTGCTGCTTAATGGCGCATTCGGCACCCAGCAGAACTGGAACAAGGTCACGGCCCGGCTGGACGGCAGCTACCGGACGGTCCAATTCGACGCTCGCGGCCGCGGCAAGTCCGGCACCTCAGCTGACTACTCGCTGCATGCTGCCGTCGAGGACGCCGGCCGCGTCATCGAGGCTGCCGGGGTCACTCGGCCGGTCCTCGTCGGCTGGTCGCATGGCGCGACCACCGCGGTCCGGTACGCCGCGCAGCACCCCGGCCAAGTAGCTGGGCTCGTCCTGATCGACGGAGGCTTCCCCATCGCGATGTTCGACGACAAGGCCAGGCAGAACACGCGCGCACAGTTCCGCCGCCTCGGGTTCCTCATGCGGATCGCGGCCGCGGCCGGTCGGGGAGCGCGGCTGTCACCTGACCAGGCTGCGGATGTCGTCATCGAGATGGACGCCGTCAACGGCGAGCTAGCCGCGGACTTCAAGGTCCTGGACTGCCCGGCTGCCTTCATCCTCGGCACCGGCGGACACTCCGGCGCACCCGCCGAGGAGATGCGCACGCTCCGCGCGAGCGTCGCCGTGGCACAGGCCGCCAGCCAGCGGGTCTCGGTGTTCGCGACCGCGCCGTGCAACCACACCGCGATCCTGCGCAAGTGCCCCGACCTTGTGGTCGGGGCGATCAAAGACGTCGCCGGTACTGTGTAAGGAACCGCTCCGCACTCCCCCGCAGTACAACCCAGGTCGCCCGGGTTACCTCGCTGACGACCAACGACGCGGGCGGTCAGGTCTGCACGCAGGTGCCGGCGTAGTCGCTGACCCGGCCTTCGACAGTCTCGAAATACGGCTTGGCGACCACGAGCTGGCCATCGCCGTCGACGTTAAGGGTGTATAGCATCGGGTGCCCGTCACAGATGAACAGCCGTCCGCCCGGACGCAGCAGGTCCGCGACGCGACGGCTGCGGCCGCAAGCCGGGTGGTCTCAGCGACAGCCGCACCGGAGAAGTCGAGCCCGGTCATCGACGCTCCGAGCCGGGCCAGCGAAATGGTGTCGGTCCCGATGTGGCAGTGCAGGTGCACTCCGCAGACCCCGGACACGTCGCCGAGCAGCGGCAAGTCGAACCTGACCAGGTCCGACAGGAACGCCCGATCATCGAGGAACCGCTGCACGGCGTAGTCGGCCGACCCGACGTGCGCGGGCACCCGGTCATCCCAGTTGGCCTGGTTCAGCTCAAGGTATCCAGCCGCCGGCGCAGTGTTCCACACCTGCCGCGCCGACGTAGCGTGGGAGCGTGCCGACGTTCCTGCGATTGGAGGCACTCGATGAGCGAAGGGTGCGTTTTCTGTGATCAAAGCTGGATGAGCGCAGCTGAGATTTTCATCGAGACCCCGACCTGCATATTCGCGTCGACCCTGGACCCGGCCATCCGGGCCCGGCCAGACTGGCGGAGGGCGTCCTGCCCGGCTGCGGGGGCAATCGTGCCCATCGCCCACCGCACTTCCGTCTTCGAACTGACTCCCGCGGAGTGGACGGACACCAGGGTTCTCTTGCTCCAGGCACAGGCGGCGCTGCACGAGCTGCTAGCTCCGGACGGCTATCTGCTGGGCTGGAACCAGGGCGGTTTCCTGCATCCCCACATGCATGTCATTCCGCGATTCGACGACGAGCCACTCGCTGACCGCTGGCTGCGGTCAGCGATCAACGTCCCGGAAAGCACACGACCTGAACCATGGGCGCCCGGGAGCGGACGGGCATTTCGGGTGGCCAGGTGAGCGCGGCCTCTAGGCCAGGTCCAAGCAGGCACGGGTCGGTGGCCGACGGTCGCGCTATCAGTGTGATCCGCCATGATCCCGGCAGCCCAGTCGACACCTCACGCTGGCCCGCGACGATCCCGGCCGTCAAGCAGATGCTGTGCGAGGGACTCGAGCTGCCCTCGGGCGTGACCGTCCTGGTCGGTGAGAACGGGTCGGGGAAATCCACCGTCGTGGAAATGCTGGCGGAAGCGTGCGGCCTCAATCCGCAGGGCGGATCGGCCATGGGCAGGCTGTTCCGGACGAGGGACAGCGAGCCAGGCCTGGGCACCAGCCTGATCGTCGAACGCGCGCCCGGTCGACCACACTGGTCCTACTTCCTGCGGGCCGACACCATGCACACCCTCTACAGCTACCTGGAGGACAACCCAGGGCGGCGGCCGGACCGGCTCCACGAGCTGAGCCATGGCGAGGGATTCCTTGAGATACTGCGCACCCGCGTGAACCAGCCCGGCTTCTACCTCATGGACGAACCCGACGCGCCGCTCTCTTTCACCGCCTCCCTCGGGCTAGTAGCCCTGCTCCACGACCTCGTCCTGAACGGTTCCCAGGCCATCGTCGCGACCCACTCGCCCATCGTCGCCGCCGTCCCCGATGCAAGCATCTTGGAACTGGGCGACTGGGGAATCCGCCCGGCCCGGTGGGAGGAACTCGACCTCGTCAGCGCCTGGCGACGGTTCATGACCGAGCCAGCCTCCTACTTCCGCCACCTGCTATCGGACTAAACAGGCCGCCAGTAGCCCTTGACGCGGGATGCCCGTTGGCCACTGTGGCGCCGGACAGGCTTACAGTCAGGCGTGGATGGGCTAGCCGCCGCAGACCACCAGGAGGAACACCATGCCGCAGCTCACTGCCGACCGGTACGCGGCCGAGATCAAGGCAAGCACAGCAGGGCTGGCGGCAATCCTGGCTAAGAATGATTCGAGCCTGCCGATCCCCACCTGCCCGGAATGGACACTGCGTCAGCTTGTTACGCACGTCGGCAGGGCGCACCGGTGGGCGGCCGAGATCACGCGTACGAGGTCTGACGCGTTCATTCCGTTCCGTGAGGTACCAGACGGCAAGCTGCCGGATGACCGCGCCGAGCAGTGCGAGTGGCTCCATGCCGGCGCGGCGCGGATCGTCGACGCCGTGCGCGACGCGGGCAGTGATGTCGTCTGGTCATTCACTGGGCCGACCCCTGCCGGTTTCTGGATACGCCGGATGGCGCACGAGACGCTCGTGCACCGAGCCGACGCCCAGCTCGCTGCGGGTGCCGAGCCCGAGCCAGTCATTGAAGCTGAGGTAGCAGCCGATGCCATCGATGAATGGCTGATGCTCCTAGCCGGAGGGTTTGCTGGCAACTCCGACGAGCGGACCAGCGCCCTGCCCGCCGGTACTGGCCTGCACATACACGCAACCGATGACGGGCTTGGTAGCCGCGGGGAGTGGATGATCAGGCAGGACGCTGGCGGTCTGACGGTGGAGGCGGGTCACGGTAAGGGCGATGCCGCCCTTACCGGCCCGGCCGCCAGCTTGCTGCTCGTGCTGATGCGGCGAAAGCCGGTCTCCGATCCGGCAGTCACCGTCTACGGGGATAGCGCCGTGGTGGACGGCTGGCTGGCAGGCACCGCGTTCTGACGACGCGGTGACCCTGCCGACTTTCGTGGTGATCGGCGCGATGACTTGACGAGCACAACTGGCGCCGGCGCCTTGACTGGTACGGATCTCTCTTCGGCCGGGCCGGCGCTGCTGCTGGAATCGGAGAGTGTTCTCCGAGATATACGTGGGCCCAACATCTCGAGCACCTCCTCGGCCAACGGGTCCCAGTCATTGGAGCTGGTCAGCGTCGGTGTCCGCTTAGATCGGCCAGCGCCATGACAGTACGCATGTTCCGCTCGGTGCCGTCGACTCCGAGAATGCCGGTGAAGTAAGGCGCCGTCCGGTGAGTGCTGTGGTAACCGCGGACGTAGTCCACGTAGACGTGGTTGCCGATGAC